>OFFY01001779.1_pt1 | contig 16817 bp, 14 predicted proteins | sample 1521481 | NCBI WGS metagenome assembly OFFY01 (sample SAMEA3504117, study PRJEB24116) | mouse gut metagenome | biome: mouse gut; feature: mouse-associated habitat; material: faeces | place: Denmark | collected 2011
CCCCCGCCTCTGGCTGATCCCCTTCTCTTGCCGGAGCAGGGACAGCACACGCGAAAAGTCAGCGTTCATTTCTCTCTCCGTCCTGTTGTTATTCTCTGTGCCCCCGCGCCCAATCTTTCCATCAGAAATACGGGGAGTTATAGTATATCAGCCGCTATACCTTTTGTAAAGATATTCCTGCGGATTTTTCTACATTTTTTCTAAATCGTTCCGGGACTTGCGGCGCGCCGCCCCATATGGTAAAATATTTCTGCCAAATAAGGAAAAGGAGGTCACTATGGTACGTTTTGCGGAAGAGAAAGACCTGCCCCGGGTCAACGAGCTGCGTTACCAGGTCAGCCAGCTCCACGCCGAGGGACGCCCCGACATCTTTAAGTCAGATATCTTCAGGGACGGCTTTCCCAAGGATCTGCAGGACTTGGCGTATAAGCTGATGCAGGCGGAGGAAAGCGATGTGCTGGTCGCGGAGCGGGACGGCGTGATCTGCGGCATGGCCTGCGTGGAATATCAGCACAAGCAGGAGTCCCCCTACACGCTGAGCAGGCGCGTCTACCACATCACCGAATTTGCTGTGGACGATGCCTTCCGGCGGCAGGGCGTTGGCAGGGAGCTGATGGCGTTCATGGGCGACGATGCCAGGAGCAGGGGCTTTTCCAGCATCGAATTGGAGATGTGGGACTTCAACGAGCCGGCCCGGAAGTTCTATGAAGCCGTCGGCTTCCGGACCTTCCGCCGCTTCATGGAGTGGGACCTGCCCAAAGACACATAAAAGGAGGCTTCCCGGCGGGCCGGGAAGCCTCCTTGCACGTGTCGAGAACTTATTTCTTGTTGTACGCCTCGATTCCCTTGGCCAGCAGGTCCATGGCGCGCTCCAGGTCCTTCTGCTTGAGGACGTAGGCAATCCGGATTTCGTTGATTCCCTTGCCCGGCGTGGCGTAGAAGGGACCGCCGGGGGCGAACATGACCGTCTCCCCGTTGTCGTCAAAGTCGGTAAGCAGCCACTTCTGGAACTTATCCGCATCATCCACCGGCAGGGCGGCCATGATGTAGAAAGCGCCCCTGGGACACTTGCAGATTACGCCGGGAATCTCCTTCAGCTTGGCTACCACCGTATCCCGGCGGAGCTTATACTCCTCCCGAACGGCGGCAAAGTACTCCGGACCCACGTCGTAGAGGGCGGCGGAGGCCACCTGGTCCAGCGTCGCCACGGACAGCCGCGCCTGGCAGTACTTGATGGCCTCGCCCATGAGCTCCTGGTTCCGGCTGATGATGCAGCCGATCCGGGCGCCGCAGGCGGAGAAGCGCTTGGAGACGGTGTCGATGACGATCACGTTTTCCGCCGCGTCAGCGAACTCGCCCAGGGACTGGAGGGGCTCGCCGGCGTAGACGAACTCGCGGTAGGCCTCGTCGCCGATGATGAACAGGTCGTGCTCCTTGGCGATGTCCACCATCATGCGCATCTCCTCGGGGGTGAGGACGCAGCCGGTGGGATTGCCGGGGTTGGTGCACATGATGGCCCGGGTGTGCTCGTTGATCTCCGCCTCGATCTTGGCCCGGTCGGCGTAGTGGTAGCCCTGCTCGGGGGCGGTGTGGATGGGGTGGATCCGGGCGCCGCAGGTGTTGACCATGGTGTTGTAGTTGGGATAGAAGGGCTCGGGGATGAGGATCTCATCGCCGTCGTCCAGAATGCAGTTGAGCACGATCTGGAGAGCCTCGCTGCCGCCGGTGGTGATGAGGATCTCGCCCTTCTCAAAGTGCATGTTCAGGTTGTCGTAGTACTTCTGGATGGCGTCGATGAGCACGGGGAGGCCGGGAGAGGGGGCGTACTCCAGCACCGGCAGGCGGAAATTGCGCACCGCCTCGAAGTACTGGGGCGGGGTTTCGATATCCGGCTGACCGATGTTCAGGTGGTAGATTTTCTTGCCTGCGGCCTCAGCGGCCACAGCGTAGGGATGGAACTTGCGCATGGGAGAGAGACCGCACTTTTTCGCCTTGCTGGAAAATTTCATAGTCGTTTCCTCATTTCTCTGAAATATAGTCCCGGGGACCTGCCCTGGGCTGGCGCTTGATCCATCTTTCAGGCAATACCTATTTTAATATAGACGGCCCGGGATGTCAAGAGACCCGCCCCGGCGGCCCTCCGGAAATTTTCCCGGCCGGAGGCGGCGGCTGGGGAGAGCCTGAGAATCCCCTGTTGGGCAAAATAGCCAGAAAGCTTCGCCGGTTTCCGGCAGAAGGTAGAAAATGACTTCCCCGCTTGACTTTCCCCCGGTATTCCGATATTCTATAATCAGCTTGAGCGGAGACGCTTGGGCGTCTAATCACGAGCTGCCGCGCCACTCCACAAAATGGCGGGGCAGACTGACAAGAAAGGATGTTTTCCGCGTAGGCGTGCGGTGCGGCAGTGTGGAGACCTGCCGCAATAAAGAGGCGGTTTCGCTCCGCCCCTTTGAGGTGGAAGCTGCGGAGGCGGTTCCACTAACGCCTGAAAGATGGCAACTGTATCCCTGAAGAACGTCATGAAGATCTACCCCCACAGCGGCGACCAGAAGAAAAAGAAGGGCAAGAAGGCCGACGCCGCGCCTGAGAAGAAGGTCAACCTCCAGGTGACCGAGAGAGGCGTTGTGGCCGTGCAGCAGTTCAACCTGGACATCGCGGACCAGGAGTTCATCGTTCTGGTCGGCCCCTCCGGCTGCGGCAAGTCCACCACCCTGCGCATGGTGGCCGGTCTGGAGGAGATCAGCGAAGGCCAGCTGCTCATCGACGGCAAGGTCATGAACGACGTGGCCCCCAAGGACCGCGACATCGCCATGGTCTTCCAGTCCTACGCCCTGTATCCCCACATGACGGTCTACGAGAACATGGCCTTTTCCCTGAAGCTCAAGAAGGTTCCCAAGGATGAGATTGACCGGAAGGTCAAGGAGGCCGCCGAGATTCTGGACATCACCCAGTACCTGGACCGCAAGCCCAAGGCCCTGTCCGGCGGCCAGCGCCAGCGTGTGGCCATCGGCCGCGCCATCGTCCGCGAGCCCAAGGTGCTGCTGATGGACGAGCCTCTGTCCAACCTGGACGCCAAGCTGCGCAACCAGATGCGGGCCGAGATCATCAAGCTGCGCCAGAAGATCAACACCACCTTCATCTACGTCACCCACGACCAGACCGAGGCCATGACCCTGGGCGACCGGATCGTCATCATGAAGGACGGCTTCATCCAGCAGATCGGCACCCCCCAGGAGGTCTTTGACCACCCCGCCAATCTGTTCGTGTCCGGCTTCATCGGCATGCCTCAGATGAACTACTTCAACGCCAAGCTGGTCAACGAGGGCGGCAAGTACGCCGTGGCCGTGGAGAACTGTAAGGTCGTTCTCTCTGACGAGAAGCAGAAGAATCTGGCGGCCCACAACGTACAGCCCCAGGATATCACCCTGGGCGTACGTCCCAGCCACATGGTGTTGGCCAAGCAGCCGGGCAACACCCTGTCCGCCACCATCGACGTGTCTGAGCTGATGGGCAGCGAGGTCCACTTCCACGCCAACGCCAACGGCAAGGACGTGGTAGTTATCGTTCCCACCATGAACGCCGACGGCGAGCGTATTGACTCCTACCACGCCGGGGATAAGCTCAACCTCACCTTCAGCGGCAACGTCTGCCACGTCTTTGCCAAGGACGGTAAAAACCTGGAATTCTAAGCGCATCCTTCCTCCACAGTAAAAATCCCCCGCCTTTGATGGAAAGGCGGGGGATTTCTATGCTCAGTCAACCCCAAGCTGGGTCCACAGGTCCTTGTACAGGGTGAGGGTCTCGCCGGGCAGATTGAGATAGGCCTCGCACCGCTCCAGGGTCTCGGGGGGCGTGACCATGATCTCAAATATCTCAGGGTCCAGTTCCTCCCCCTCCTGCTCCAGATAGTAGTCCGGATAGCGCTCCAGAGCCTCCCGGTTGGGGGAGGCGTAGCCGATATAGTGCATATTGGCAAGGTTGGCGTCGGTGGAGGCGATGAAGTCCATCCACATATGGGCCTCCCGCTGATGGGGGGCGTCCTTGAGCATGCACATGGCGTCCACAAACCAGTTGGAGCCCTCCTCCGGGATGACGAAGGCCAGGTCCTCGTTGTTCTCCCGCATGGAGATGTAGTCCCCGGCGTAATAGGTGGCGATGGCAGCGTTGCCACCCTCCATCTTCTGGAATACCTCGTCCATCACCCGGCCCTGGAACACCCCGCGGCGGTTGGCGTCGGCCACCAGCTCGTAGGCCCGCCTGATTTCCTCCTTGTCAGCGGTGTTCACCGAGCAGCCCAGATAGAACAGGGCCTCCCCGATGGCGTCCCGGGAGTTGTTGATAAGCAGTACCTGTCCGGCGTACTTGTCGTCGTACAGGGCGCTCCAGCTGGTAATCTCTTCGTCCACCAGGCTGGTGTTGTAGATGATGCCCAGAGTGCCCCAGGTGTAGGGGACGGTATAGCGGTTGTCCGGGTCGTAGGAAAGGTTTTTAAAGCGGCCGTCGATGAGAGAGAAGTTGGGGATCTGGCTGTAATCCAAAGGCTCCAGCATATCCTCGGCGATGAGGCGGCCGATCATATAGTCGGAGGGGACCACCACGTCGTAGTCCGCCCCGCCGCTCTTCAGCAAGGAGTACAGCGCCTCGTTGCTCTCGGCGGTCTGGTAGTTTACCCGGATGCCCGTCTGTTCCTCAAACTGCGTAATGAGGTCCTCGTCGATGTACTCCCCCCAGGAGCACACGTTGACCACCGGCCGGGAGCCGGTAGCGTAGCTGAGCACGCCCACCGAAGCGATAAAGGCGCACACCAGCGCCCCGGCCAGTCCCCGTCGGACCCAGCGGTACCGGGGCTCGGCAAATTTCTGCCTGGCCCGGTCCAGGGCGGAGGGTCTGCGGGCCGCCCCCAGCCGCTCCCGGGTCTCCTGGCGCACCTCCTTCAGGTTGGACAGCACCAACAGCACCAGCACCGACAGGAACAGCAAGGTGGACACGGCGTTCACCTCCGGCGTGACCCGCTTCTTGGTCATGCCGTAGATGGACATGGCCAGGGTGGAGCTGGCCGACCCGGCGGTGAAGTAGGAGATGATGAAGTCGTCGATGGACATGGTGAAGGCGATGAGCGCCCCGGAGACGATGCCCGGCTTGATTTCAGGGAGCATCACCTTCCAGAAGGCCTGCATCCAGGTGCAGCCCAGGTCCTGAGCCGCGTCCATCAGGTTGCGGTCCATCTGCCGCAGCTTGGGGGCCACATTGAGAATCACATAGGGGATGTTGAAGGCCACATGAGCCAGCAGAAGGGTCGTAAAGCCCAGTACCAGCCGGTCGGGCAGCTCCACCGCGCTCTGGATGGAGTTGAACCACCGGGCGAAGGTCCCCCAGCCCTGGAAGAAGGCCACAAAGAACAGGCACAGGGATACGCCGGTGACAATGTCGGCGTTCATCATGGGGATGTTGTTCACCGTGAGCAAGGCCTCCCGGCGGCGGCGCCCCAGGCTGTACAGCCCGATGGCGGCGAAGGTGCCGGCCACTGTGGAAATGGCGGTGGCCAGTAAGGAGACCAGAAGCGTGGTGTAGACGCTCTCCATAATCAGCCGGTTCCGGAACAGACGGCCGTACCAGTGGAGGGAAAAGCCCTTCCACACGGCGCTGGAGTCCCCGGCGTTGAAGGAAAAGATAATCAGCAGAATTATGGGGGCGTACAGGAATAAGAACATCAGCCCAATAACCAGACGGCTGCCAAAGCGGTTATTTTGTTTCATCAGAGCATCACCGCCTGTTCCTCACCCTCGCCGAAGTGATTCATCACCACCATGCACAGCACGACAATGACCATCATCACCATGGAGATGGCTGCCCCCAGGTGGGGGTCGTAGGCCCCGCCCAGAAACTGCTGCTCGATCAGGTCGCCCAGCATCATCTGGGTGCCCCCGCCCAGCAGCCGGGAGATGGCAAAGGTGGACACCGAGGGGACAAACACCATGGTCACCCCGGACAGAACCCCGGGCAGAGACAGGGGCAGGATCACCCTTCGGAACACCCGGCGGCTGTCCGCCCCCAGGTCCCGGGCAGCCTCCAGCAGGCTGCCGTCCAGCTTGACGATAACCGAGTAGATGGGCAGGATCATAAAGGGCAGGTAGTTGTACACCATACCCAGCACCACCGCCCCCGGGGTGCCGATCATGGGGATGTACTCCACCCCCAGGGCGTCCAGCAGACCGATGGCCTTGAAAAACTGGTTGAGCAGACCGTTATTCTCCAGAATGGACATCCAGGAGTAGGTCCGCAGCAAGAAGTTCATCCACATGGGCAGCATGATAAGAGCCATGGCGAGGCGCTGGAAGCCGGGGCCCTCGTGGGCCATCCAGTAGGATACCGGGTAGCCGATGAGCAGGCAGACCAGAGTTGCGATGACCGCCAGCCGGAAGGAGCGGAGAAACACCGCCGTGTAGGCGCCCATCTCTGCGAAGTTTTCCAGGGTGCCCTGAAATTCCGCGGTGGTAAACGCGTAGACCACCATAATGAGAATGGGGATGACCACCATCAGCGCCATCCAGCCCACATAGGGGACGGCAAACCAGGACAGCTTATTCTTCATCCCCGCTGTCCTCCCCCTCCGGGTCATAGCTGGCGTCGCTGATTTCCTCGTACTCCTCGGAGTAGGAGGAGTAGTCGCCGAACATGCCGGAGTATTCGCTCTTCTTCATCACATGGATACCGTCTGGGTCGATCTTGATACCGATGCGGCTGCCCACGGGAGACAGGTCGGTGGTCTGAATCAGCCACTTAAAGCCGTAGAAATCCACAATGATGTCGTACTGCATCCCCTTGAAGGTAACCGAGGTGACGGTGCCCTTGAGCTGGCCCTGGTCCTCGGGGACGATGTCCACATCCTCAGGGCGGATGACCACGTCCACCGCCTCGTCCTTCCCGAAGCCGCCGTCCAGACACGGGAAGCGGCGGTTGAAGATCTCCACCACCCCGTCGGCGCGCATGACGCCGTCGATGATGTTGGACTCGCCGATGAAGTCGGCCACAAAGGCGTTTTGGGGCTCGTTGTAGATGTCCTCGGGGGAGCCGATCTGCTGGATGCGGCCGGCGTCCATGACCACCACCGTATCCGACATGGCAAGCGCCTCCTCCTGGTCGTGGGTGACGTAGACGAAGGTGATCTCCATGGCCCGCTGGATACGCTTGAGCTCGTTCTGCATGTCCTTGCGCAGCTTCAGGTCCAGCGCTCCCAGGGGCTCGTCCAGCAGCAGCACCTTGGGCCGGTTCACCAGCGCCCGGGCGATGGCCACCCGCTGCTGCTGTCCGCCGGACAGCTGGGTGGTCCGCCGCTTCTCAAAGCCCCGCAGGTTGACCACCTCCAGCATCTCCGTCACCCGCCGGTCGATCTCCTCCTCGGGCAGCTTTACCTTCTGCCCCGAGGCGTCCGCCTTGGGAATGCGCAGACCGAAGGCAATGTTCTCGTACACGTTCAGGTGGGGAAACAGGGCGTACTTTTGAAACACTGTGTTGATGGTCCTTTTATGCGGCGGGACAGCATTAATCCTCACCCCGTCGAACAAAACATCTCCAGAGGTGGGCGTCTGGAAACCACCGATGATTCTAAGCGTGGTGGTCTTGCCGCACCCGCTGGGTCCGAGCAGTGTGAGGAACTCCTTATCCTGAATGCTTAAATTGATTTTGTCGAGAACGATATCCTCGTCGAACGCCATGACGCAGTCGGTCAGGCGGATCAACTCCTTGGACATGTATCCTCCCCCATTTCTTCTATTTTTTACCTTGTCAGCTCCCTCGATTTATTCACCCAATGTCCACTGACTGCGGACATTTCGGCTTTCACGGATAGCGAGATACATAATAGCGGGTTATACCCCAAATGTCAATAATTTTCATGCAAAAAAATGACGGATTTTCCCCCCGCGGCAGAGGGCGCGGCGGCGAAAACGCCGCCGCGTCTGGCCTACGCCGGCCTGACTCGGCTCTTCCAGGCGTACCGCAGCAGGTACAGCCCCAGCAGAACCAGCCAGGAGATGGCCTCGGCGTAAGCGATGACCATTCTGCCTAACACCCCCGCCAAGGCGTAGGAGGACACAATGCGCACCAGCAGAGCGGCGATGCCCGCCATGCCTGAGAAGGTCATATCCCCCAGCCCCTCCAGGTAGCCCCGCACCGCCATGGCCAGGCCGTAGACCACATAGAAGCTTGCCAGGCGGATAAAGAATGCCTGCCCGACCTCCACCGATTCCGGAGTCAGCCCGAACATGGCAATGAGCGCCTTTCCAACTGCCACAATCAGCAAGGTCAGCAGCAAGGAAATTCCCGCGATCATGGCCGCCCCGGTTTTCATCGCCTGTTTTGCCCGCTCCGGACAGCCCGCCCCGATATTTTGTCCCACCACCGTGGCGATGCCCGAGCCGAAGTTGATAATGGGCAGCAGCAGCACTGAGTCTACCCGGTAGGCGGTGGTAATGGCGGCCACCGTCTGGTCGCCAAAGCCATTCATGAACCGCTGGAGAATAATGTTGCCGAAGGAGGTAGTCCCGGATTGGATGGCGGGAGGGATGCCGAAGCGGGTCCCCTCCCCCGCCGTCTCCCGGCGAAACATGCCCCGCCGGGGCCGCAGGAAGGGGTACTTTACCGCCGCGTACCACAGGATATAAACCGTCATGGCAATCTGGGACAGAACAGTGGCGATGGCCGCCCCCGCCGTACCCAGCCGCAGCCCGGCCACAAAGATCAGGTCCAGAAACACGTTGATGACACAGCACACCATGACGGAGCTGAACGGGGCGCTGCTGTCCCCCAGGCCCCGCAGGACTGCGCAGCAGGTGTTGTACAGGGCCAGAAAGGGGATGCCTGTAAACATGATGCGCAGATAATCCTCCGCGTTTTGGAAAATGTTCGCCGGAGTGTCCAGAAAAATCAGGATGTTCTCCGCAAATACCGCCCCAAAGGCGCAGACAGCCAGATAGATTCCGCCCAGAATTACACTGAAAGTGACCAAAAGAGGTCCCAGGTCCTCCGGCCGCCCCATACCGAACCGCTGGGCGGCCAGCACGGACAGCCCGGAGGTGAAGCCTACGATTATCATGACAAACATGGAGTAGGTGGAGGTGACCGCGCCGATCCCGGCCAGCGCCAGCTCCCCCTCCACGTTGCCCACGATAAAGGCGTCCACCCAGTTGAACATCTGCTGGAACACCCCGCTGAGGATCAGGGGCACGGTGAAGGCGGTCAGCGCCTTGGCGATGCTCCCCCGGGTCATGTTGTTCATGGCAGTTACCTCCCCTTTCCGTGTACAAATAGAGACGCCCAAAAGCTACCATACGGCCAAGCCGTACCACAGGGGTAACTTATGAACGCCTCTTCATTTATGCAGTTGTGCTCCTTTGACAAAGTGTAGCAGAGATTTCCGGGGAAGTCAACCCCTTTCATCCCTTCCGGTCCTGCTCAATCAGCAGCTTCATGGCCTCCACCCCCACCGCTATGGCGATCTCGGTGTTCAAAGACTCCTCCTGATCCAGTCCGGCCTTCTCCCGCTCCTGATTCCAAATCACATGGAACACGGCGCCGCACCGCACCCGCCGGCTGGCGGCCACGGTAAACAGGGCGGCGGTCTCCATCTCGGAGGCCAGCACCCCCAGCCGCTTCCACGCCTCCCACTTCCGCTCCAGCTCATAGGACACGGGCATCCGGGACGGGGAGTGCTGGCCGTAGAAGGAGTCCTTGCTCTGGACCACCCCGGCGTGCCAGGAGCAGCCCAGGCGCCGACATGCCTCCACCAGGGCGGAGGCGACAGTGAAATCGGGGACGGCGGGCCACTCGACGGGGGCGTACTCCCGGCTGGTCCCCTCCATGCGCACCGCCCCGGTGGCCACCGCCACATCTCCGCTGCGCACCGACAGGTCGATTCCCCCGCAGGTGCCCACCCGGATAAAGGTGTGGACACCCAGATTGGCCAGCTCCTCCATGGCGATGGCGGCGGAGGGGCCTCCGATTCCGGTGGACACCACGCTCACCTTCTCACCCAGCAGCGTCCCGGTATATGTGACATATTCCCGGTTGGTCCGGACATGGACCGGATCGTCAAAGTACCGGGCGATGGCCTGACACCGGCCCGGATCGCCGGGCAGAATACAGTACCCGCCCGTCTCCCCTTGGGTGCACTGAATATGAAACTGCCTCTCCCGCGTCTGTTCATTCATGGGGACGACCTCCAATTTCGAAATTTATGTGCTATTTTACCATAAAATCGGTCCTTTTTCAAGGCCGCTTTTGTTTATGACTTGACCTTTTCCCTGTTATGCCCTATAATATATGAAACAAAAGCTGCCTCATGTCCGTCTGCGCTCTGAAGGAGGCCTTGAACTTGAAACGATTTCTTTATTTTCCCTGTGTGTTGTGCCTGGTCATCGGGCTGCTGGTGGGGGTCCTTCTGCCGATTGACTTTCAGGAGGACGACAAGCCCGCCGCCAATCTGGCCGGCAACAATGGCTTTACCCCGCCCCCCGGCGCCTCCCAGCCCGAGGGCAGCGGTACATCCTCCTCTGCGGCGGACCCGGCTCCGCTGGACCCGGCGGAAAATTTTCCTCTGCTGGGCTCCGCATGCCTGGTCAACCGGCTGATCCAGCGCCAGGACTGGTCCTCTCTGGCCGCCTGCGTCCACCCGGAGCGCGGAGTCACCTTTACCCCCTACTCCACCGTGGAGCCAGAGACCGACCTCACCTTTACCGCCGACCAGATTAAAAATCTGGCTCAGGACCAGAACACCTACACCTGGGGCTTTGAGGACGGCCGGGGCAACCCCATTCAGATGACCCTCACCCAGTATTTCGAGCGGTACGTCTACGACCGGGACTACACCCAGGCCGCGGAGATCGGCATAGACCGGATTATCACCGGCGGCAACGCCCTGGAAAATCTGGCTGAGGCCTATCCGGGCTGCCGGTTTGTGGATTTCTGCTTCCCCAGCGCCGACCCGGTAAACGATGGGCTGGACTGGTCCTCCCTCAAGCTGGTATTCCAGTCGGAGGCGGAGAGCTGGTATCTGGTAGGGATTGTGCATGGGGAATGGACGATCTGATTTCTTCTTTGATGCAAAGGCCGCCGCTCTGGACGGCCCGCTCCGATTCATGACGGGCTGCCCGAAGGGCGGCCCCTGGCATCCATTTTTGGAAAGGACCTTTGAAGTATGAATATTGTCATCGTGGGCAGTGGAAAAGTGGGCTTTACCCTGGCCGAGCAGTTGGTGAAGGAGGAGCACGACGTCACCATTGTGGACAACGACGAGGAGACCCTCCGCCGGGCTGGAGACCAGCTGGACGTCATGACTGTCCGGGGCAACGGCGTGTCCACCGCCACTTTACGGGAGGCGGGCGCGGAGGGCGCCGACCTTCTGGTTGCCGCTACCAACTCTGACGAGGTGAACATGGTGTGCTCCCTCACCGCCAAGGGCCTGGGAACCAAGTACACCATCGCCCGCATCCGCAATCAGGAGTACACCGCCAGTGTGGCTGAGCTGCGCCGGGACCTGAAAATCGACATGGTCATCAACCCGGAGAATACCACCGCCGTGGAGATTTCCCGGCTGCTCCGCTTCCCCTCCGCCGCCGACATTGAGACCTTTTGCCGTGGGCTTGTGGAGCTGATGGGCTTCCGTCTCCAGGAGGGAGATTTCCTGGTAGGCGCCCCCCTCTACAGCCTGCCCAGCCAGACAAAAAAGCTGTCTCTGCTGTTCTGCGCCGTGGACCGAAATGGAGAGGTGTCCATCCCCAACGGCTCCTTCGTGCCCCAGGCCGGGGACAAGCTGTACATGATCGGCCGGCCGGACAGCCTGGACCAGTTCTTCCGCCAGCTGGGCCGCTACGCCCCCAAGGTGAAGCAGGTGTTCCTGCTGGGGGGCGGCAAGGTGTCCATGTATCTGGCCAATATTCTGGACCGCATGGGCATCCGCCTGAAGATCGTGGAGCGCAGCGAGGAGCGCTGCCGCCTGATCAGCGAGCGCTTTCCCCGGGTCACCGTCATCTGCGGCGACGGCACCGACTCAGAGCTGCTGGAGTCGGAGAACCTCACTGCCAGCGACGCCTTCGTGGCCCTCACCGACCGGGACGAGGACAATCTCATTATCTCCCTGTACGCCATGCAGCAGGGGCTGCCCAAGGTCATCACCAAGTGCAACCGGCAGAATTATGCCGGCATTGTCCGCTCTTTGGGCCTGGACAGCGTCATCTCCCCCAAGTTTGTCACCGCCTCCCACATTCTCCATGTGGTGCGCGGGATGCAGAATACCCACGGCAACGTGATGAACTCCCTCCACCGCATCGCTGGCGGCGGGGCGGAGGCCATGGAGTTTACCGTGGGGCCGGGCACCAGGCACCTGGGCGTCCCCCTGAAGGACCTGAAGCTGCGCCCCGGCGTGCTGCTGGCCGTCATTGTCCGGGGAAAGGATATTATCATTCCCGAGGGTTCCTCCTGCCTGCAGGAGGGAGATCAGGTTATCATCATCGCCCGTGAGAGCGGGATTCTGGACCTGAACGCCATCTACGCCGCGGAGCCCGCCGCCCCGGGAGGGAGTGGGACATGAACATCAAGCTGGTCCTGAAGCTGGTGGGGCGGGTGCTTCTCATTGAAACTGCCGCCCTGGCCGTCCCCCTGGCGGCGGCACTGATCTACCGGGAGAGTCCTCTCCCCTTCCTGCTCACCATCGCCATTATGGCTGTCTGCGGTCTGGCCCTCTCATCCTTACCCGCAAAGCAGCAGTTCTTTGCCCGGGAGGGCTTTGTGGCCGTAGGCCTGATTTGGATTTTTACCGGACTGGCTGGAGCGCTGCCTTTTATTTTCTCAGGCTGCTTCGCCACCCCTATGGACGCCGTCTTCGAGTCCTGCTCCGGCTTTACCACCACCGGCTCCACCATCCTCACTGACATTGAGGCCCTTCCCAAGGGTATTCTGTTCTGGCGGGCCTTCACCCACTGGCTGGGCGGCATGGGAGTACTGGTGCTGGCCACCGCCATCGTGCCCAAGCTGGGTATCCGCTCCCACTACCTGACCCAGGCGGAAACCCCAGGGCCGGTGTTCTCCAAGCTGGTGCCCAAGCAGTCCCAGACCTCCAAGATCCTGTACACCATGTATTTCGCCCTCACCGCCCTGGAGACCGTCTGTCTGAAAATCGCCGGAATGCCCCTGTACGACGCCCTGGTTCACTCCTTCTCCACCGCGGGCACAGGCGGCTTCTCCAACCGGAACGCCAGCGTGGGGGCCTATGACAGCGTGCCCATCGACATCATCATCACGGTGTTCATGCTGCTGTTCTCCATCAACTTCGCCATCTACTTCCTGCTGCTCACCAGAAAATGGAGGGAGGCCCTCCAGAGCGACGAGCTGCGCTTCTTCCTGTCGGTGGTGCTCGGCGCGACCGCCATCCTCACCCTGGCCAACCTGGGGGTGTACTCCAGCGTGTGGGAGAGCCTGCGCTACACCGTCTTTCAGGTGGCCTCCATCATCTCCACCACCGGCTTCGGCACCGCCGACTTTGTGCTGTGGCCCCAGTTTTCCCAGCTGATTATCATTCTGATTATGTTCTGCGGAGCCAGCGCCGGTTCCACCGGCGGCGGCATGAAGTGCTCCCGCATCCTGCTCCTCCTCCGGGCCGTCCGCCGGGAAATTCACCGGATCACCCACCCCCGCTCCGTGGAGGTGGTCAAGCTGGACGGCAAGCTGGTGAGCGAAGCCACCCTCCACTCCTTGCTGGTCTTTCTGGGGGCCTATGTGATGACCATCTTTGGGGCCGCCCTCATCATCTCCCTGGACGGGCAGTCCTTCGCCGTCTCCTTCAGCGCCGCCCTCACCTGCGTGAGCAACGTGGGCCCCGGTCTGGAGGCCATCGGCCCCAGCGGCAACTTCGCCGCTTTCTCCGGGCTGTCCAAAGGGGTCATGTCCCTGTGCATGATTGTCGGCCGTCTCGAGATATATCCCATCCTGGTGCTGTTCAGTCCCTCCACATGGCACAAAACATGAAAAAATGGCCGCCCGAGCTTTCGGGCGGCCATTTTTTAGGCCATTTTGGCGACCAGACGGTCCAGGGAACGGGGAGAAACGTCGTCCTCCACTACCACACGGGCCTTCCGTCCCACCAGGGCGAACAGCCCCAGCAGAGACCGGGCGTCCAGCATTATGTCGTCGGTGAAAAGCCAGACCTCATAGGGAGCGTCACAGGCCAGACGGTTAATCTTTTCCACCTGGGCCTCGCTCTTGATATCAATTTCTCTTGTCATTGAAAAGACCTCCTTCCTTTCATGAGATGGAGCGCTCCTTTACGCGAAACTCATTCTTAGCTTCTTCCAGGGATGCCCGTATTGTAGCAGTGCCGAGGGTCCGCGTCAAGGGATGAATTGTTATTTTATAACAAAAAGTGCGACCCCCATTTGTGCAATACTTACAGAAATAGGGTAGCACAGAGAAGTCAAAAAAGACAAATGACCGTATATCGGGGACGACCAGGGCGTGCGCCGCAAGGAAATCTTGGAAACATCACATAGCAGAGATTAAATTGAAGGGAAAATTTTAGAAAATTGCATAATATGCTTGACAAACACCTTTGATTGGTTTACAATAACAAAAGTCAGATCGGAAGCAGCTTTTTGGGCTTCTATGTCTGGCAGAGATTTCAGGGAAAAGTGGTGGGTAAAGATGCAGCAGCGTTATGTTACTCAGGGGGGGCTCTTTGCCTGCAAGCGAGTGGAGCATATTGTGCGGGGCTGTATGGACTGACAGACCGGATCACAGATTTTTCTCCATCGTTTGCGGCGCAGACGGTGGTATTTTTATACCCATTTTTCAGCAGCTACAGAAAGGAGATGTCAGCGATGACGATGCTCAAACGGGAAAAGAACAGCATCTGGTCCAAGGTCCGGGAGGACCGGGATATTGATGATCTGATCTTCAATTACGACGCCTGTCACGCCAGTGAAGACGACGGCGACAGCGACCGATAAAGGCCGGTAAAAAGAAATGAGCTGCCGCGGCTTACACGCCGCGGCGTTTTTTTGCACAAGAAACCGCAGAAAAAAGGACAGAATATTCCTTATAAGGGGCTTGCTTTCTTTTGGAGATTATACTAAAATATAGGGCAAGCGACTCAAAAGTCCGCCCCAAGGGGCAAAATCCCCCCCGACAGTTTGCTCCGGGGAGCAATATGGAGGTCGAACATCATGAGAAAAGTAGGCTTTACCGAAACCGTCCTGCGTGACGCCAACCAGTCCCTTATCGCCACCCGTCTGCCCTACAGCAAGTTTGAGCCCATTCTGGAGACCATGGACAAGGCCGGCTACTACTCCGCCGAGGTGTGGGGCGGGGCCACCTTCGACGTCTGCCTGCGCTACCTGCAGGAGGACCCCTGGGACCGGCTGCGGAAGATCCGCGCCAAAATGCCCAACACCAAGCTGCAGATGCTGCTGCGCGGCCAGAACATTCTGGGCTATAAGCACTACCCCGATGACGTGGTGCGCAAGTTCGTGGAGTACTCCATCAAGAACGGCATCGACATCATCCGCATCTTCGACGCGCTCAACGATGTGCGCAACCTGAAGGTGGCCATTGAGGAGACCGTCAAGCGGGGCGGCCACGCCTCCGGTACCATCTGCTTCACCACCAGCCCCGTCCACACCCTGGAGAAGAACGTCCAGATGGTGAAGGAGCTGAAGGAGATGGGCGTCAAGTCCATCTGCATCAAAGACATGGCCGGCATTATGGGCCCCAAGGAGTCCTATGACCTGGTGTCCGCCATCAAGGACGCCGTGCCCGAGCTGCCCCTGGTCATCCACACCCACTGCACCACCGGACTGGCCTTTATGACCTGCCTGAAGGGCGTGGAGGCCGGCGCCGACGTACTGGACACCGCCATCTCCTCCTTCTCCGGCGGCACCGCCCAGCCGGCCACCGAGACCCTGGCCTACGCCCTACGCTCCCTGGGCTACCAGGTGGACCTGGACGACAAGGTGCTCATCAAGATGGCCGACTTCTTCAAGGGCGTCCGGGCCGACTTCATCAAGGACGGCACCCTGAACCCCATCTCCATGGCCACCGATACCCAGTGCCTGAACTATCAGATTCCCGGCGGTATGCTGTCCAACCTGATCTCACAGCTGAAGATGATGAACGCTCTGGACCGGCTGGACGAGGCTCTGGCCGAGACCCCCAAAGTCCGCGCCGATCTGGGTTATCCTCCTCTGGTCACCCCCACCAGCCAGATGGTAGGTTCTCAGGCCGTGCAGAACGTACTGTCCGGCGGTCGCTACAAGGTGGTAGGCAAGGAGATCAAGGCCTACTGCCGGGGCGAGTACGGCCGCACCCCTGCCCCCATCGACCCCGAGATTCAGAAGAAGATTCTGGGCGACACCCCCGTGGTGGAGGGCCGCTTTGCCGACTCCCTGGAGCCCGAGTTTGAAAAGACCAAGAAGGAGCTGGGCGCCACTGCCAAAAGCGATGAGGACGTGCTGAGCTATATCGCCTTCCCCCAGCAGGCCACGGCCTTCTTCAAAGACCGCGAGGCCGGCTTCCCCAAGAAGGCGGAGCCCCAGAAAGCCGCCGCGCCCGCTGCCAAGAAGGAGTCCGATCTGCCCCCCATGCCCGCCTGGCAAGGCCATGTGTACTATGCCAACGTGCCCGCCTCCGCGTCCAATGGGGTGAACACCCGGCCCATCCAGCCCTTCGCCGCCAGCTATCAGCCCCCGCATCTGGTGCTGGCTCCTCAGGACACCTGCCCCGGCACCTACACCATCACCATCGACGGCAAGGCCTACGCGGTGTCCGTCGCC
>OFFY01001799.1_pt1 | contig 16738 bp, 10 predicted proteins | sample 1521481 | NCBI WGS metagenome assembly OFFY01 (sample SAMEA3504117, study PRJEB24116) | mouse gut metagenome | biome: mouse gut; feature: mouse-associated habitat; material: faeces | place: Denmark | collected 2011
AAAAGAACGGTCGTATCCAGCATCGTTACATCCTGAGTGGTCAGCCAGTATTCTTTTTTCAGAGAATCCCCTTCCGTCAGGGACACGTCAGAAAGCTCGATCTCCACCTCATGCTCTCCCTCCGGCGTCAGAAACACCGGAATCTGCAGAATTCCGTGGTAGCTGAGGGTCTTATAAGCAGGAGAACGCTTCTCCGCCTGCACTTCCAGCTTGACGTTCCTTCCTTTGCAGACCGTGGCCGGCATCACCAATCGGACCACAAAGTCTTCATCCTCATACAGGACTCCCTCCGCCAGAAACTCACTTTCCATCTGGTAGGTAATCGACGCTTCTTCCTGTTCCATCAGAAACAGCTGATAGTTCTCGCTGATCCGGTTGTATTCATATTCATGACCCTCTTCTCCGGTTCCCGCATTCATCGTGTACACGGTATGGACCGGATCCTCCTTGTAACGCAGACAGAGGCTCGCCATGTTCGTATGCAATGCCTCAAATCCTTCTACTGCCGACAGCTTTTTCACCACAGAAGATTCCATAATGATCTCCCGCCCCACACCGTCGATGGCCACGCCGCTCTCAATCAGGACGGACAGATCATCCAGGCTGAACACGCCAAAGCCGCAGACCACCCCGCTGCCGTACATCAGGCTGTTGATAAATCTGCGCTTGTTGTTAAAATAAGTCTGCTCCGCCTGAAAATCGGAGGACGTCAGCATCTTTCCGGAATAATAGCGGTTCCGCTCAAATGGATATAATTTCGTATTATTCATAACTCTTACCTTCCTGATGGATGATGGATGTACTCTTTGAATAAAATTTTATCAAACCCCTTTTGAAAAATCCACTACCCAAAAAGGTAGTCATACTCTGGCGCATACGATTTGCAAAACTTTCAAAGACACAAAAAAAGGACATTGCAGCGCACATCTGCAACATCCTCTTATAGTCACGAACCGGCCTGATCATCCAGATCAAACCAGAATTCCACACCGTTTTTATAATTAATCACACCATAATCCCGATGCATGGATTCCAGAATCGCCCTTACAATGGAAAGACCGACTCCACTGCCTCCGTACTCCCGGGTCCGCGCTTTATCTATTTTATAGAATTTCTCCCAGATCCGGTCCAGATCTTCCTCGGGGATCTGACGCCCGGTATTGAACACTCCTACCCGAACTCGCTTTTCCTGTTTACAAACTGTAACCTTAATTACTCGTTCTCCATCCACATGATTCAGAGCATTGCTGATATAATTATTCATCACCTCCTGCAGCTTATATTCGTTGGCCCATACATAAACCGGTTCCTGCTGTTCATAGATCAGTCTCACCTGCTTTTGTTCAAACAGGATTTTTGCTGCCTTCAGCATGTTGTCGATCATAAAGGCTATATCAAAGCGCTCCATGGCCACCACTTCATTTCCAAACTCCAGTTCGTTCAAAGTCAGCAGATTTTTTACCATCTGGTTCATCTTCCCGGCCTCATCCACAATCACTTCACAGTAAAACTCTCTGCTCTCCGGATCGTCATGAATACACTCCTGAAGCCCCTCTGCATATCCCTGAATCAGTGCAATAGGGGTTTTCAGCTCATGGGATATATTGGAGAGAAACTCCTTGCGCATCTCGTCATTCCTGGTTTTCTGCTCAATATCTCTTTGAAGCTCATTGTTCACGGTCTTCAATTCGGATATGGTTTTTTCCAGCGTTTCTGAAAGTCGGTTCATATGTTTGCCCAGAAATGCGATCTCGTCCTCTTTCTCACCGGTAAATTTTACATCAAAGTCCAGATTGCTCATCCGCTCTGAGAGCCTTGCCAGTTCCAGAAGCGGTTCTGTAAGTCTTTGAGCCAGTACCTGAATGATCAGGCCGCCAGCCACCAGTACCGTAAGTCCCACATATAAAAGAAACCGGTTGGCCAGCTGTACGCTTTCCCGGATGGGCTCCAATGCCGCCCGCATCAGAAAAAGTTCTCCGCTGCTTAAAGTACCCGTCATCTCCAAATATTCCACTCTGGAATAGTGATCTGTATTCATCCAGATCGCATACGTATCCTCTTCTTCTGAGAGTTCTCCCTTTTCTCCGGGCGGAAGCTGCCCAAACAGATACGCATAAAGCCTGTGCCTCATCAGCTCATAATTTTTCATCATGTAGATCTTGGGCTGACCATTGCTTTCCATCACAAACAGACTGATATTGTTTGTCTCACAGATAATATTGAGATCCTGCAAAAAATCATCCGTCTCCAAAGTTTTATTGCCCGACGCTTCATTCATCTTCTGATATGCATCTTTGAGAACATTTCCTTTATTTGCAAGATAATATCGTTCCAGAAAAATATCATTGGCCAGCCAGCAGGCAGCAAGAGCCGCCAAAAGCACGACCGAAAAGATCAAGGTGATTTTTTTTCGAATGGAATGTTTCATCATCAACGGTTTTTTCTCAGTACAAAGCATCTTTATGTCTCCCAAACTGCATATTCTGTTTTGGCCCGGCAAATTTTCTTTCCCCATACTTTTTCGAACATCAGTTCTTTTTTCCGGTATAAAGTCACGAATTCCCAGCGAAATACGCCGCCTTTTTCTATATTTGCCTTATTATATATGCTTCCCATAAAATATACAAGGCAAAAAAAAGATCTCCGCTATCATCGTTTGGGTTATCCAGTCCCAATTCCAGAATAGCGGAGATCTCTCTTCCTTTCAATATGATCGAACAAAAATATTATCTGACAGTTTCTTCGTCTTCCATTTCCTTTTTACGGGAAAGTGCCACGATTACAGTCTGCACAACAGCGATAATCGCCATCACAAGTGTCCATTGGTCTACAAAACCGGTCGGGAGGGTGATATCCTCCGTCAGGCAGAATGCAAGGACAGAAACAATCGCTACCGGAAGACTGATCAGACGCATGACGCCTCTCTTCTTCAGCTTTTTCTTTTTGTCTTCTTCTGAAGCTTTGCTGATATTGACAAAATATCCAATCAGCAGCATCAGAGATTCAAAAACTCCAAGATTCATCAAAGCGAAGTTCACAAGTGCCCAGCTTCCGCCTGGTCCTCCTGCCAGAGGCGGCATTTCATCTTCAATCTCCTCCAGTACAGGCTCTGCAGCCTCATCATCCTCCGATGTTTCCGGCTGTGCAAGGGGAACAGGTGTATCGGCAACCTCCACTTCCGGTTCTGCTTCTGGTACCGCTGCCACTGCCGGCACTGCTGCGACAGGCACTGCTGCAGGCGGTATGATTGTCTGCACAACCGGCGTTGCAGGCGGAGCCACAGGCGCTGCAGGTGCATCTTCTACCGGATCCGGATCGGGTTCCGTCGATGATCCTCCGCCTCCAGTCGACGAAGAACCAGGCCTTCTGGGCGGATTGCCAGGTGTCGGATCAGACGGGTTCGTCGGATTTGCTGGATCCGTCGGATTCGTTGGATCAGTCGGATTCGTCGGGTCGGTTGGATCCGTTGGATCAGTCGGATCCGTTGGATCAGTCGGATCCGTTGGATCAGTTGGATCAGTCGGATCCGTTGGATTCGTCGGATCAGTCGGCTCCGTCGGGTCTGTCGGATCCGTCGGATCCGTTGGATCAGTTGGATCAGTCGGGTCAGTCGGATCCGTTGGCTCCGTCGGGTCTGTCGGATCCGTTGGATCATCTTTCTCGAAGCCGGCCACAAAGATATAAGTCTTTCCGCCCTCGATCATCTGCTCCTGATCCGGATCTGGTGTCCAGCCCTTAAAGGTGTAGTCCTCATCCGGAACAGCTGTCACTCCATCCGTTCCGATGATCATTTCCCTGCTTTCCACGTACTGCCCTTCGTCGTCAGCCAGAGTGATCACTCTGCTGGTTGTACCAGCCACGCTTCCGCCTTCACCAGCTTCGTATTTCACCATTGCCTGATACTTGTCAGCAATTCCATCACCATTGGTAGGATCGTCATCCGGATCCCTGTCCGGATCCGCCACATTATCCAGTGCATAGATCACCGTGATTTCCACATCTTCTACCGCCGTGTCCGTCACCTTTCCATGGATGTCGATCTTGATATAGTGATCTTCCCCTGCCTGAAGTTCATCTTCGATCTTGTCGCTGACATCGTATGTTTCGCCATACTTCTCCGCGATGCGCTTGGCAGTTTTCAGTTCCTTACCGCTTTCGTCCACATATTTCACAGTAATGGTAATATCCACTTTTTCAAAAACCGGTTTAATTGTAATATTTCCTGTCTTAGAATCTTTCTCAGGAATACCCCATTCTTTAAATCTGTGGCCTTCGGGAGGTTCAGGCGTTCCCTTAGGATCCCTGTAGCTTCCGTCTCCTTTAATGGTGTCCTGGTCAAACACGTGATTGTCTTTATCAAGCCAAGTCACAGTCGGAGCATTGGGTTTCGTCTCGGTACCGCTGCTTCCGGTCACGTTACCGCCAGGACCTGTAGGACGTTCACCGCTGCCGCTGCCCGGCGTAATCGAAGTTTCCGGCGGATTGACCATTGGACCTTCCGCTTCACCTGTGCCGCCAACAACACCGTTGCTATAGGCAGCCGCTTTCATTTTGCCAGTACCCGGATCACGGTCAAAAGCACCAGCCTCGACTATATTTTGCAGCGTCTGACCATCATACCCGGTCACTGTCGCTTTATAGCTCAGAGTAACAGACTGTCCTTTTTTGAACAGACCATTCCAGGTAAAGTAGAGAAGCTCGCCTTCTGTGGCAGTCTTATCATAAATGTTGCAAGATGCAATATTCGTACCCTGGACCGTATTGCGATCCAGCGTCAGTTTGAAGTCCATCGTGTCCATGGCAGACAGATTCCACAGATCCACATTGCCGCTGTTGGTAATCTTGACTTTGTAAGTCACCGTATCTCCCATGGAAATCTGATCATCAGCAGTGAGTCTTCTGGTACCCGCCGCGTCATAGATCGACTTTTCAACCGTTATGCCAGGATCAGAAGCCACCGGTATCGGCTCAATATGGAAAACAACATAATTGCATTCATAACGGCCTAAACTGTCGTCATTGAATTCCCTCACAATTTCTTTGCCTGGATTCAATTTCCGAAGTTCATCAAGGCTGTCACCCGATGTCCATTTTCCGTCTTTGTAATAAAACATGACATCGATGCTTTTTGTGCTGCTTACATATTGATGACTTTCTTTTACTTTGTCAAAGCGGTCCAAAAAGTCACTGGGGTATACGGTAACTGCGCACTGCCAGTCATAGCCAGCCACTTTTGATCTCTCCACGCTTCCAACACTGTACTCGGTGATGCCATTGGTCACAGGCCGAATACGCATATGCATGGATTCTTTATGGCCAACGCCGTCACATACCAGTTTCACACGCAGAAGTTTTGTATCTCCGTCATCGTTATTTGGGTTGGGTGCTTTCGGAGCCTCATCAACATGTGTGGTCTCCGTACTGGTAGTACTGCTATCAGTCCCTATTCCGGGAGTAATTTTCGCAGTGTTCACTAACCTGCCATTGTCAATGTCCGTAACCTTAAAATTTCTGGTCACATAGATGACATCTGTGCCGGTCGCTCCAAGTGTATTTTCCACACCCAGTTTTGGACCTGCCGCCCAGACTGCACCTGGATCTGTCACTGTATACTTTGTACCGGGCGTGCCCGTAACCGTGATTTTGTACAGCAAAGTTATGGATTCATTTCCTGAAAAACTTACAAAATCGTCGACTGGAAATGTGATATTGGTGGTTTTTATGTTGACTGCTTCTGCCTCACCTTTAGTCTCCACCAATGTTTTCTTGAAACTTTTAATGGCAGGAGTGGTGTAATCATACCGCAGGGTTATCACATTTGCATCATTATTTTTCGTAAGCTTCAACGAAGGAGAAGGGCTACAACTTGAATAACTGAACTCTAGCTCTGCTCCATCAATGGTATACATTTTCCATTCTGGATTTTCTTCTGCCAGAATCGAGCCAACAATCTCGTCACCAATCTGACCATCTATTGGTTTCTTTGTAATCCTTGCTTCTAACACGTTGTCCCTATAATACTCACGGACAATGGTATATTGAGCATCACCTTCAACCTTCACAATCCATTCATCACAGCTAATGGTAAAAGATTCATATCCCTTCCAAGTGCTGTTATAATGCCAACCTGATACTCTTGTAGTTCCCGCATCTTTTGCAGTCACTCTAAGACCATTGGTAGCCCAGTCAACTGTTGCAACACCATCATTCCCAACTACTGGATCACCTAACACTTCTGATCCCGGATATACATTTTCTAAGACCTGTGTTCCTTTGACTGTCACTGTCGTTGGTTCATAAACCACAACTGTGAATTTTTCAATCATTTTTACACGGTTCAGACTGTTGGAATAAGTACAATAAACTTCTGCTTTACCAGGACCGATTCCAGTAATCTCCGGCGTGACAATATCACAATAATCATAGTCCCAACCGCCATTTTCAACCCCACCAGTAATCACTGCTACATTTTTATCAGATGTATAGTTAACTACATCTTTAACATCTATGACATAGCCGTCATTGTTGGTAAGATAAAGCTCTATCATATCCATTGTCGCACCAACCGGAATATAGACAGTATGCTCTTTATTATAAGTGCCTGGTTTTGTACCGCTGCTGCCACCGTCGCCATTGCCTACGCCCGTTCCCACACTGATCCCGGTCATAGTGCAATTCGCAACTGCTGCTGCACCAGGCATATCCGGACTGTTATATATGCTATCTCCTGTACCATGCGTAACTGCATTGAAAGCCAGTTTTACATCAGCCTTACCATCACTGATTCCTGTATAGGTAATCTTTAGTTTTCCGTCTCTAAACTTTTCATAGGAAACTGATAAAACACTGGTGTCTGTGCTGTAAATGCTAATATCATTCCATGAAGTTACTTTATAAGTACCATAGGACTTATCCCACACATACATGTAACCTTCATCTACCCATGTCTCACCAACTCCTACATTGATGTTTAAGTTAATGGTTCTACAATCCAGTTCATAGACATAGTTTTGATCATAAATATTGTACTTTTTGGAAAATAAACTCTGATTATTGCCAGTATCAAACGTCTCCGGTTTCTCACCACCAAGCCCATTTTCCCAGATGTCCTGAATGGTCATAAATGCTGCTTCTACCTCTGCATAAGCATCCTGTACATCCTCACGTTCGAGATAGGTACCTTCTGCAACGTCACGCAGGGCTTCATAAGCATCCATGGCGGCATTCACCAGTTCTCCGGCTTCCTCCAGATTCTCTGCGGTGATATTGGCCGGAATCCGGTCTGCTGCATCGAGAAACGTCTGCACCTCATCCGGTACATCCTCCTCTGCCTCTTCCGCTTTTGGCTTCCCGGCAGCGGCAGGATCCAGTTCCTCATCTGTCGCCGTGACTTCCGGCGCCACATCTGTGTTCTCTGGTTCCTCTGGGGTCTTTGTGACTGCCGGATCTTCTGGTTTTGCCGGCGTCTCTGGATTCTCCGAAATGATCGGTTCCTCCGGATCGGTCAGATCACCCGGCGTCTTTGTATCTTCCGAAGTTGTCGGTTCCTCTTTCACTTCCGGATCGGTTGATTCTTCTGAATCTTCCGGTGCTCCTGGTTCCTCTGTCACCTCCGGATCGGCCGGCGCCTCTGATTCCTCGGAATCTTCTGGTGCTGCCGGATCCTCTGAGGCTTCCGGATCTGTTGGTGCTGCTGATTCCTCAGAATCTTCCAGTACCTCTGGTTCCTCTGATGTCTCTGGATCAACCGATTCTACGGTATCTTCTTCACCCTGGACCGCGCATTCCTCTTCAGAGACCTGTACTGCATCGTCAGACTGTTCCTTCTGGATTGTTTCTGTTGCTTCATCTGGTGTCTCAGTCGTCACATCTGCAGCCGCAGCCGCAAAGGCGGATGTGCTGATCGTGCCCGCAAACAAGCTGACCGCCAGCAATACCGATAACAGTTTCATCCGAAAACACTTCTTTCTTTTCCCTGTCATATCTGACATCCTCCTTTCTCATTCTAAATTTGAAGTTTTCTGTTCTGTCATCCGGCCAGCATTTCATCGAAGAGCTGAATCAGTTCAATCGCACTGTGAAATACATACTCGCGATTTTCCCTCTGCCAGACCAGCCTCCCCTGCCATGTGTAATGCTCCCGAAAAAGAATCTGTATGCGGAAGATCTCTTCTTTCTCCCCGCCGTCATATTCTGGGAAAATAAACGGCGGCGGCGGATTCGGACAACTTTCCAGATCCATCAGACCATCCAAAAGCAGAACCATCTGTGACAGACTATGAAACTCTTTCTTTCCATCCAGTCGCGGATGCTGCAGACAGCCCGTCATAATTCCATTTTTATAAGACATTACCGTGACCACTGCTTCCCTGCTGCTGCAGGGGATTCTTCTTGTTTGAAGTTTTATCTTTCCACCTCCCTCCCTGGATAATTCCAATATAACAGTCCCCCGTGACCGAACTGTTACAATTTCGGTAACCGGGGGACTTCATTTTCTTCAATCTTCAAAAGACAAAGCTTCCATATGATAGGTCATGTGTGCCTGCGAACGCCGATAGATTTTGTGAAACGCACGGTCCAGTCTGCTGACCACCATCTGCGCATTTTCCGCGTCGGCACCAGTCAGCAGAAAAATATACGATCCGGTTTCCAGCCTGGCCACAGGATCGCCTGCTCTAAGACCTTCCAGCAGAATCCGTTCCAGCCTCCGCACATCTGCAGCAGGAACGGCTCCCTGCCCCAACCGGACGATGATCAGCATGGCATTTCCTTTGGAACGCAAAAGATGTCTTCGCTCCAGACTGACAATGTTTTGAAACATTTCAAAGGAACAGAAGAAGGCTCTTTTTCCAGGATCTTCTTCACTTAACAATTCAAAAATTTCTGAAATTCCAAGATCCTGTTTGCGAAGACCTGCAGCCAGGGAACAAAGCTTTTCCACACGGTCAGAGGGTTCAATCTGAAATTCCTCCAGCATACGATTTCGGAAGTTTTCGTATTTTTCCACTGCCTGTTCCGGCTGGTTCAGTGCTATCAGTGCCTGCATCTGGCAGAATGTGAAATCTTCCACAGAGAAATCGATCTCATAAGCCTGTTCTCCAATCAGCATCATCTCGATCCATCGTTCTTCCTGTTCCAGCAAAGGCAGAAGTGTTTTACAGGCATCCAGGTAGAGTGTCCGATAGTATTGTCTTGGTCCTGCCACCCACCTGCTGTCATTGGCAGACAGAAAATCCCCTTTATACAAAGAAACTGCCCGAAGAAGGGATTCCACCTGTTCTGTCCCCTTTTTCCTTCCTGCCTCCAGACAGGCATCTTCAAATTGCTTTATATCCAGTTCCAGGCTAACTTCTGGATTCCAGGCATAACAGCCTGGAAGGGTCAGAAGCAGTTCTTCCTGATACGGATAAAGTTCCCTCAAAAGATTTCTGGCACGCAGAAGCATGCGGCGCAATGCATTGGCGGGTGTATCACTGCGTTCCGGCCAGAATTCTTCGATCAGCTCTGCTGCCGAAATATTCCTTTCATGATGCACAATCAGATACTGCAGAAATGACAGGACTTTCCGGCCAGATTTCAAAACTGCTCCCTCGCAGGAGAATGATCCCAGCAGCTCGAAATGCAGAGACTTTCTTTCATTCACCATCCTCACCCCTCACTTGTGTTTTATTTATTGTATAACACGTTTCGTGTTTTAGTCAACTCGTATCGTGTTTGATACTCAATAATTTACCGGAGGACGTTAAAATAAAAGGAACTTGGAGTGTATTTCTGTAAAAAAGGGGACTATATGAAGCTCGGCGATATTATGAAAGAATTATTAGATCTGCATAGTATGACACAAAAACAACTGGCGGAAGCTCTGGATCTGTCTCCTTCCGCCCTGGGCAATTATATTCAGGGAACCCGGGAACCGGATTACAGCACCCTGATACGGATTGCGGATCACTTCCATGTAACCACGGATTTTCTGCTGGATCATACCGTGAATACCACTGCGTCTGACAAAAAAGCCACCCACAGAGAAGAACAGCTGCTCCTCATTTTCCGTTCTCTGACCAGTGATCAGCAGGAATTTTATCTGGAGCAGGGTCAGATTTTTCTGCGCCAGAACCGAAAAAAAGGATCATCCTTTTTACCCCGCGCTCAGAGCAATAACCGCGTAATATCATAAAAAGGCGGAGCCACATGTGCTCCGCCTTTTTTATCCTATCATCTTATGACTGCAACATCACTCTTAATGAGAACAGAATTCCTCATTATGAAGCAGTTTATGTTCTTTACCCTTCAGGAAACCTTCATACAGCGCAATAACGGTCGGATTCTCATCACACTTCTTGATGACCGAAATGTTATCTGCATTGTAGATACCTGTCGTCCGTGCGGTCTTTGCCTTCAGGCCTTTCAGACGTGGCTGACCTCCGCCCATGACACATCCGCGGCGGCATGCCATCACCTCAATGAGATGATACTCTTTTTCACCGCTCTTTACCTGCTCCATGACGGTCTTTGCATTGGCAAGTCCGCTGACCACGCAGATCTTCACATCCATTCCATCATAGGGAATCGTAAATTCACGGATGAAATCATCATCACCTGACTGACGGACACCGCACTCTGCGATACGGTCCAGAGTGGCCTTATCATGTCCTTCAGTCAGTCTTCTGATAACTGCTTCCGTCACACCGCCGGTCACACCAAAGATCACGCCGCCGCCGGAACCAAGCCCGAACGGAATATCGGACGCTTCCGACTCAAGGTCTGCAAAGTCGATACCCGTGGTCTTGATCATCTGTACCAGCTCTGTGGTGGTGATGACATAATCGGTATCCTGTTCACCGTTGGTACAGCTGTTGGGGCGTTTTGCTTCCATCTTCTTGGCTGTACACGGCATGAAAGATACCATCACGGTTTTCTTATCCCCGCCGTTGGCCGGATCACGGAAATATTCCTTCACCACTGCAGAGAGCATACCCTGCGGGGAACGGCAGGTGGACACATTGTCCTTGAACTCTTCAAACTGATCGCCTACAAACTTCACCCATGCCGGACAGCAGGAAGTAAGAAGCGGCAGTTTGCCGCCGTTCTTCACGCGGTCCAGAAACTCTGCGGATTCTTCCATAATCGTAAGGTCCGCACTGAAGTTTGTATCATAAACCTCGTCAAAGCCCATTCTGTGAAGCACGCTGACGATCTTGCCCATGGTACTCTTGCCTTTGGGAAGTCCAAACGCATCGCCCACTGCCACACGGACAGACGGAGCAATCTGAGCTACCACACGGACATTCGGATCTGCCAGAGCATCCCATACGGCTTCTTTGTCATCCTTGATGCTGATCGCGCCGGTGGGACAGAACACACGGCACTGTCCGCAGTTCACACACTCGGTGGTAGCGATCTCACGGTCGAAGGCCGGCATAACCATGGCATCCGATCCACGATGAGCAAATCCAAGTGCACCTACGCCCTGCAGCTCGCTGCAGACACGCACACAGTTGCCGCAGAGGATACATTTGTTCGGATCGCGGATGATGGACGGGGAACTGAAGTCCAGAGGCTTCTCTTCCCGGTAATTCTGAAAACGTACTTCCGTCACGCCAAAGCGAAGAGCCAGCGCCTGCAGATCACAGTCACCACTCTTGACACAGGTGGTACAGTCTCTGCAATGAGCTGCCAGAAGCAGTTCAATGATCATCTTACGGTATTTCTTCAGTTTTCCGGTGTTGGTATAGATCACCATACCGTCACGGGGCTCCTCGGAGCAGGATGCAAACATCCTTCCTCTGTCGTCTTCCACGGTACACAGACGGCATGCGCCGAACGTGGAGAGCTCCGAGTGATAGCAAAGAGTCGGAATGTCGATGCCGGCTTTACGGATAATAGACAGGACATTCTTCTCATCGGTAAATTCTACTTTTCTACCATCTATTGTAATTGTTCCCATATCTGTCCTCCCTATTCCTCGATATAGATTGCGTCAAATGCGCAGTTATCCTTACATGCGCCGCACTTGATACAAAGTTTCGGGTTGATATGATAGCATTCTTTGCGGACACCTGTGATTGCGCCCACCGGACAGTTCTTCGCACACTTGCCGCAGCCTTTGCAGTACTCCGGATTGATGGAGAAGCGGCGCATTGCCTGACAGACTTTCGCCGGACATTTCTTATCCACAATATGCTCTACATATTCATCCCTGAAGGTTTTCAGCGTACTGATGACCGGAAGCGGAGCGCTCTTTCCAAGACCGCAAAGAGCCATGCTGCGAATCATGTTCGCCAGCTCTTCCAGGCGGTCCAGATCTTCCATCTCGCCCTCACCGGCTACAATCTTCTCAAGGATCTCCAGCATTCTCTTGGTACCTTCCCGGCAGGGCACACATTTTCCGCAGGACTCTCTCTGAGTAAAGCTCATGAAGAAACGGGCAACTTCCACCATACAGGTGTTGGTATCCATAACCACCATACCGCCGGAGCCGACGATGGCATTGAATTTCTTCACAGAGTCGAAATCAAGGGGCTCATCAAGATGCTTCTCGGTCAGACATCCGCCGGACGGTCCGCCGATCTGCACTGCCTTGAACTCAGCGCCGTTCTTTAAACCGCCGCCGATATCGAAGATGATCTCCCGGAGCGTACTGCCCATGGGCACCTCGATCAGACCGGTGTTCTCGATGGAACCGGTCAGGGAGAAGGTCTTTGTTCCCGGGCTGCCCTCTGTACCGATGGTCCGGTACCAGTCTGCACCCTGAAGAATAATCTTCGGAACATTGGCATAAGTCTCCACGTTGTTCAGAACCGTCGGTTTCTCCCAGAGACCCTTTTCCACGGTACGCGGCGGTTTCACACGAGGCATACCTCTGTTGCCTTCGATGGATGCGGTCAGAGCGGAACCCTCACCACAGACAAATGCGCCTGCACCTCTGTTAATATGTAAATGGAAGGAAAAATCCGTGCCAAGAATATTGTCACCTAAAAGCCCTCTCTCTTCCAGCTGAGCGATGGCATGGCGAAGTCTCTTGACGGACATGGGATACTCTGCACGCACGTAGATATAACCATCGGTGGATTCCACTGCATATCCGGCGATCATCATACCCTCAATCAGCTTGAAGGGATCACCTTCCATAACAGAACCGTCCATAAATGCTCCCGGGTCACCCTCGTCACCGTTGCAGACCACATAGCGGATCTTTTCTTTCTGTCTTGCAACCTGCTTCCATTTTCTTCCGCAGGGGAAGCCTCCGCCTCCGCGTCCGCGCAGGCCCGAGCGGTCCACTTCCTCAATGATCTCTTCTCTGCTCATGTCAAACATGGCTTTGGTGAGCGCCTCAAAACCGCCCGCTGCAATATACTCATCCAGAGATTCTGCATCCACGCGTCCGCAGTTCTCCAGTACGATTCTGGTCTGCTTTGCCATGAACGGAATGTCTTCCGGATGCTTATAATGAACGTCTTTCTTGGAATAAAGAAGACGGTCTACCACTTCATTTCCAAGAACCGTGGACTCGAAAATCTCCTTGCAGTCTTCGATCTGGACTTTTACATACTGGATGACTTCATCACCCTTCTGAATACGAACCAGAGGTCCCAACTCACAAAAGCCCTGACATCCGGTCTTCTTGACACCCACATGCTCATGCTCGCCTTCATCATGGGGAGCAAAATCCAGTACAATACCCGGAGCATCCTTGGTCAGACTTAAGAATTCTTCGTAAATCTTTGTGGAGCCCGTTGCAATACAGCCTGTACCGGAACAGACAAGAATTCTGCAGTCATACGCTGCTACCTGTTCTCTGGCTGATTCACGTACCTGTAACAATTCTTCTTTGTTTTTAATCATCAGCCCTTACCTCTCAATTCTTCAATTACTGCAAGTGCTTTTTCCGGTGTCATGGAAGGATATACATCTTCGTTTACCATCATGGTCGGAGCAAGACCGCATGCGCCCAGACAGGATACGGTTTCCACAGTAAACATCATATCGTCTGTCGTATGTTTTTTCTTGCTGAGTCCCAGTTCCTTCCAGAGTGCTTCCAGCACTGGAGTGGATTTCCGGACATGACAGGCTGTGCCATCACATACTTTAATCACATATTTTCCCTTTGCCTCAAAAGAAAAGTTCTCATAGAAGGTGGCCACACTGTATGCTTTTGCCTCCTTGATTCCGATTTCTTTTGCCACATAGGTCAGCAGCTCTCCCGGCAGATAACGATATTCTGCCTGAATGTCCTGCATGATTGGGATCAGTGAGCCGGCTTTGCGGCCATAATGCTCAATGATCTCATCTGTCTTACGATAATAAGACTGATCCAGCATTCGTTTTTCCTCCTTGTTTTGTTGATTGTACAAACCGCACATGTATACGCTTATAACTTTAACACTCCGCGGCCTTTCGCACAATGTACAGATTATACAGAATTATTTCTGTTTCTTTGTGCATTTTTACACATATTGTCAAATTGTATGCACTCACTCATATTATAATAGTTGTCATTTTGAGAATAGTGTGTTAAAATTTATAGAAATATTTCACAACTTTTTAAAACGATGTCAATTTTTGGAGAAAATGCATGGAAACCAGGATTGTACTGATCGGAATTATTGTTGAAAATACAGACGCCATAGAGCGGCTGAACAGACTTTTACACGAATACGGCCATTACATTATTGGACGGATGGGGATCCCCTACCGGGAACGGAAGGTGAATATCATCAGTGTCGCCCTGGATGCCCCCCAGGACATCGTGAGTGCCCTTTCCGGAAAGATCGGAAGACTTCCGGGAGTCTCTGCAAAGACCGTATATTCCAATGTGAAAGGTGGTGCTTCGCTGACTGCTCACGGAATACAGGAATGATTCCGCTGCCGCTTATATGGCGGCAGGTTCCATAGCAGACAGCATCACAATATAACTATTCACTGACCGGGAAGCCAGGAGCGCTTGATGCCGTCCTGCCTGACCGAAAAGAAAGGAGCGTACATCACCCATGTACAATGTAAAATCATTAAAAGCAGAGGAATTTATCTCAGACGAAGAAATCCGGGAGACGCTGGCCTATGCGGATGCCAACAAAGATAACCTGGAGGTCATTGATCAGATTCTTACCAAGGCAAGAGAGCGGAAAGGCCTGACCCACAGGGAAGCTTCTGTCCTTCTGGCCTGTGATCTTCCGGAGAAGACCGAAGAAATCTTTGCACTGGCAGAACAGCTGAAAAAGGATTACTATGGCAACCGCATCGTTTTGTTTGCACCTTTGTATCTGTCCAATTACTGTGTCAACGGATGCGTTTACTGCCCCTATCACGCCAAGAACAAGCACATTGCAAGAAAAAAACTGACGCAGGAAGAGATCATCAAAGAAGTCACTGCCCTGCAGGACATGGGACACAAACGGCTGGCAATTGAGGCTGGCGAGGACCCGGTGAACAATCCCATCGAATATATCCTGGAATGCATCCACACCATTTACAGCATCAAACATAAAAACGGAGCGATCCGGCGGGTAAATGTAAATATTGCGGCTACGACGGTGGAAAACTACAGAAAACTAAAAGAAGCCGGCATCGGTACTTACATACTGTTTCAGGAAACCTATCACAAAAAACAGTATGAAAAGCTGCATCCGACCGGGCCAAAGAGCGATTATGCATATCATACAGAAGCGATGGACCGCGCGATGGACGGCGGGATCGATGACGTCGGACTGGGCGTGCTGTTTGGCCTGAATAATTACCGGTATGACTTTACAGGCATTCTGATGCATGCAGAACACCTGGAGGCCTGCAAAGGCGTCGGGCCGCATACGATCAGCGTACCGCGTGTCCGTCGGGCCGACGATATCGATCCGGATGTATTTGATAATGGCATCTCTGATGAGATGTTTGAAAAAATCGTAGCATGCATCCGCATTGCAGTGCCGTATACAGGAATGATCGTATCTACGAGAGAATCTGCGCAGACACGTAAAAAGGTACTTCATCTTGGTATCTCACAGATCAGCGGCGGTTCCAGAACGAGTGTCGGCGGTTATTATGAGGAAGAGGCAGAAGAGGATAACTCGGCACAGTTTGATGTCAGCGACCGCCGGACGCTTGGAGAGGTCGTACGCTGGCTGATGGAGCTTGGATACGTACCGAGCTTTTGCACAGCCTGTTATCGTGCCGGACGTACCGGAGACCGTTTTATGGAGCTGTTAAAGAGCAGACAGATTGTAAACTGCTGTCATCCGAATGCATTAATGACGCTGAAAGAATTTCTCGAAGACTATGCAGATCCGCAGACGAAGCAGATCGGGGAAAAGCTGATTGCAGAAGAATTAAAGAAGATTCCAAATGAAACGGTCCGCAAAAAGGCGGAGGAGTATATTCAGAACATTCAAAATGGAGAACGGGATTTTCGTTTTTAACGGCAGCTTCTTCTAAGAATAAGAACGGTTCAAAATATCATAAGTAAATGTTACCTAAAATCCAGCACTTCGCGCAGGCGATGATCAGGTGCTGGATTTTAATATTGTACACACGGCAGGTTCTACAGTTACTGTTCGCACAGTTCTTTTGACAGAAATTTCAAAACAGGTAGAAATAACCGGGGGATCTGATGTATAATAAATCTTATCTGACGGAAACCAGGCGTGCAGATAGGAAAGGAGATTGCTGATGTTTTTTCTAATTGTGATTGGAATGATCTTTTTTACGGAATACTATATAAAAGGACATATGGATCGTGTTCGTACGCTGC
>OFFY01001800.1_pt1 | contig 16735 bp, 9 predicted proteins | sample 1521481 | NCBI WGS metagenome assembly OFFY01 (sample SAMEA3504117, study PRJEB24116) | mouse gut metagenome | biome: mouse gut; feature: mouse-associated habitat; material: faeces | place: Denmark | collected 2011
TTTTCGCACATTCGGACAGTTTCTGTCAGATTTTTCTAATGATAATTGAACAGGGCAGGGACAGAAGAGGGTGCAGGCACTTGGGGAAGTGCGCAGAACAGGGAAAGGCGCAGGTGCTGTTGCATGCGGAATCCTGATCAGGTCTCCTGCCGAATACAAAAGGAGAAAGGATGAAGAGAATGCAGAAGGCGCAAAAGAAACAGACAGCACAGAATTCATTAAAATCAAAGGAAAGAAAAGGTTTTGGCAAAGAGGATGTACTTGAAAGGCGCGGGAGCAGGGAAGGTGTACTGATACGCGGGGCGGCCGGCATCAGGCGGTTTGCCGGCAGATATATCAAATGGACCGGTTGTCGGAAGGTGCGACACAGTGCAAAGGACAGACTGTTCCGCTTCCTGTTTGACAAGGACAGGGAGGCGTTATTGCAGCTATATAACGCCCTGAACGGTACGGATTACCGGGATGCGTCCGCCCTGCAGGTTGTGACCATCGAGAGCGCGGTCTATGTGGTCATGAAAAATGATCTGGCTTTTATTCTGGCGGGGACGTTAAATCTGTATGAGCATCAGAGCACTTGTAATTCCAATATGCCGGTAAGGTTTTTGATCTATCTGGCGGAGGAGTACCAGAAACTGATCGAGCAGGCGGAGAGCAGCCTGTACGGGACAAGGCAGATCCCGCTGCCGGCGCCGCAGTGCGTTGTCTTTTATAACGGTGAGAAGCATGAGCCGGAAGAGGAAATCTTAAGGTTGTCGGACGCCTTTATCAACAGGGACAGAGAAGCAGATGTGGAATTGAAGGTGCGGATGTTGAACATCAATTACGGGCATAACTGTGAATTGATGGACAGGTGCCATGTGCTGGAGGAGTATGCACAATTCGTGGAGGTGTCCAGGCAGTATATGGCAGACGGTCTGGCAGTAAAGGAAGCGCTGGAACAGGCGATACAGTATTGCATGGAACATGGGATACTGTATGAGACATTGCGAAATTATCGGGCGGAGGTGTTGGGAATGTTGCTGGAAGAGTTTGATGTGGACAAATATGAGAGAACCATTCGAAAGGAAGGCATGGAAGAGGGGATAGAACACGGATTAGAGCTTGGGGTGGAGCGGTCTAACCATCTGGCCAGGATCCTGATCGAGCAGAACCGTGTGGAGGATTTAAAGCGGGCCGCTTTTGATCCGGCGTATCAGAAAGAACTCTTCCGGGAGTTTCATTTGTAGCGGTTTCATGTGGCCTGCGATGGTCAGAGGAAGCTTGATATACGGGGGACGCCGTCTCCCAGACAGAAATCACAGATTGAAATATGGCCCAATGTTTGGCATAATAAAAAAGACATGGGGTTTCATTCCAAAGGCATTCAGGGAATCCATCCGTATTTTGGCATTTGTGTTATGGGCTGTTCAGGGATCAAAGCATGTAATATTTGCGGTGAAGGCAGGACAGGGCGCGGATGAGACAAAGCACGGGCACAAAGGAATGGAGCGGCAGCACAACGGGATATGCTATGGCAGCAGGTACAGGGGCAGAACAATATTAAAGGAGAAAAGCAGCATGGGAAACGTGAAGCGGGTTTATGTGGAGAAGAAGGAGCCTTTTGCGGTTAAGGCGAGGGAACTGAAGGAGGAGATCGGAAGCTATCTTGGAATCGGCGGGGTGCAGGATGTCCGCGTGTTTATCCGCTATGATGTGGAGAACCTTTCGGAGGAGGTTTATGGGAAGGCATGTAGGACGGTTTTCTCGGAGCCGCCTGTGGATATTTTGTATGAAGAGACGATCGAGATCCCGGAGGACGGCAGGGTGTTCAGCGTGGAGTATCTGCCGGGGCAGTTTGACCAGCGGGCAGATTCCGCGGTACAGTGTGTGAAGTTTTTGAAAGAGGATGAAGAACCGATCATCAAAACAGCTGTTACTTATTTGATTACAGGTGTTATATCTGATGAGGAGCTTGAGCGGATCAAGGCTTACTGCATCAATCCGGTGGATTCCAGGCAGACGGATATGGTAAAACCGGATACGTTGGTGACGGACTACGAGGAGCCGGCGGATGTATCGGTATTTGCGGGATTTAAGGACATGGCGGAGGCGGAACTGAGAGAGTTGTATGGGTCCCTGGGGCTGGCCATGACCTTTAAGGATTTTCAGCATATACAGCGTTACTTTCAGGCAGAGGAGCATCGGGATCCAACGATGACGGAGATACGCGTGCTGGACACTTACTGGTCGGATCACTGCCGGCATACGACTTTTTCTACAGAATTAAAAGAGGTTACGTTCGGGGAAGGATATTACGCGGAGCCGATCCGGAAGACTTATGAGGACTATCTGGCTGTCAGACAGGAGATCTTCGGAGACAGACAGGACAAGTTCGTCTGTCTGATGGATCTGGCGCTGATGGCTATGCGCAAGTTGAAGAAAGACGGCAAACTGGAGGATATGGAGCAGTCTGACGAGATCAATGCCTGCTCGGTGGTGGTGCCGGTGGAGATGGATTACGGCGAGGGGCCGGTGACTGAGGAGTGGCTTGTCTTTTTTAAGAATGAGACCCATAACCATCCTACGGAGATTGAGCCTTTCGGCGGAGCGGCCACCTGTCTGGGCGGAGCGATCCGCGATCCGCTTTCCGGACGCGGTTATGTGTATCAGGCCATGCGGGTTACGGGGGCGGCTGACCCTACGGTGCCGGTGGCGGATACGCTGAAGGGCAAATTGTCCCAGAAGAAACTGGTGCGCGGCGCTGCCAGCGGATATTCGTCCTACGGGAATCAGATCGGTCTGGCGACGGGACTGGTGAAGGAGATCTACCATCCCGATTATGTGGCGAAAAGGATGGAGATCGGTGCGGTCATGGGAGCTGCGCCGCGGAAGAACGTGATCCGTGAGACTTCCGATCCGGATGATGTGATCATTCTCTTAGGCGGCAGGACGGGACGTGACGGCTGCGGCGGAGCCACGGGATCTTCCAAGGTACATACGGAAAGCTCCATCGAGACCTGCGGCGCCGAAGTGCAGAAGGGAAATGCGCCCACGGAGCGTAAGATCCAAAGATTGTTCCGCCGGGAGGAAGTGAGCAGGCTGATCAAGAAGTGTAACGATTTCGGCGCCGGCGGTGTGTCTGTGGCTATCGGGGAGCTGGCGGACGGTCTGGTGGTGGATCTGGATAAGGTGCCGAAGAAATATGCGGGTCTGGACGGCACGGAACTGGCCATCTCCGAATCTCAGGAGCGTATGGCGGTGGTGGTTGCGCCGAAGGATGTGGAGACCTTCCTGAGCTATGCTGCGGAGGAGAATCTGGAGGCTGTGGAAGTTGCGGTGGTGACGAAGGAGCCGCGGCTGGTGCTTAAATGGCGCGGCAGAGAGATCGTGAATATCGCACGCGCTTTTCTGGATACCAACGGGGCACATCAGGAGACGGCCGTCAGTGTGGATATGCCAAAGGAGAAGGAAAATTACCTGCGTAAGATCGCTGTGCCGGCGGTGGCACAGGCTGTTGCAGAGGGCGATGTGAAGAAGGCGTGGTTATCCTTACTCGGCGATTTGAATGTCTGTTCCCAGAAGGGACTGGTGGAGATGTTCGACGCATCCATCGGCGCCGGCAGTGTTTATATGCCTTACGGCGGTAAGTACCAGTTGACGGAGACCCAGGCGATGGTAGCAAAACTGCCTGTTTTAAAAGGGAAGACCGATACCGTGACAATGATGAGTTACGGTTTTGATCCCTGTCTGTCCAGCTGGAGTCCGTACCACGGCGCAATCTATGCGGTGACGGAATCCATGGCAAAGATTGTGGCAAACGGCGGGGATTATAAGAAGATCCGCTTTACTTTCCAGGAGTATTTCCGGCGGATGAGTGAGGAACCCGGTCGTTGGAGCCAGCCTTTTGCAGCGCTTCTGGGTGCTTATGATGCACAGATGGGGTATGGACTGCCTTCCATTGGCGGTAAGGATTCCATGTCCGGCACGTTCAATGATATTGATGTGCCGCCCACGCTTGTTTCCTTTGCGGTGGATATCAGCAGACAGAAAGATATAGTGACGCCGGAATTGAAGAAGGCCGGTGATAAACTGGTGCGTTTCTTTATCAGGAAAGATCAGTATGACCTGCCGGTCTATGAAAATGTGATGCGGGTTTATGACAGTGTCCTTAAGCTGATGGCAGAGAAGAAGATCACGGCGGCTTATGCGCTGGATGGAAAAGGCGTGGCGGCGGCGCTTGCAAAGATGGCTTTCGGTAATAAGTTGGGCGTGACGGTGGAAAGCAGCCTTGCAGCGGAGTCACTTTTTGACAACGGTCTTGGTGAGATTCTGGCGGAGATGCCTGCGGCGGCTGTGGAAGAGTTGTCTGCAATGGCGTCTGCGGTGAAAGCGGATACGGGATCCGTAGCAGAAGCGGCAGGCCGGACGGCAGAAACTGCGAAGGCACAGCAAGATGCGGGATTCGATTTCGCGGTGGTCGGAACGGTCACGGAAGAACCCGTATTCCGATACGCTGGTGTACAGATCACCATGGAGGAGGCGCTGGAGGCGTGGACCGGGAAGCTGGATAAGGTATTCCCGTATACGGCCGGCAAGGATAAGAGCGGCGTGGCTTCCGATCTGTATGAAGCGAAGGATATCTATGTATGTAAACATAAAGTTGCAAGACCGACCGTATTTATTCCGGTATTTCCGGGCACCAACTGTGAGTATGACAGCGCGGCGGCTTTTGAGCGGGCGGGTGCTGACGTGATCACCAGGGTGTTTAAGAACCTGACGGCAGAGGATATCCGGGAGAGTGTGGATGTGTTTGAGAAAGCCATTGCGCAGGCACAGATCATTATGTTCCCGGGTGGTTTCTCGGCGGGTGATGAGCCGGATGGTTCGGCCAAGTTCTTTGCCACTGCCTTCCAGAATGAAAAGATGAAAGAAGCTGTCATGCGTCTGCTGCAGGAACGGGACGGTTTGGCGCTGGGCATTTGTAACGGGTTCCAGGCGCTCATCAAGCTGGGACTGGTGCCTTACGGTGAGATCAGAGGGCAGAAAGCGGATTCGCCGACTCTGACTTTTAATACAGTAAACCGTCATATCTCCAAGATGGTATATCTGAAGGTGGTTTCCAACAAGTCACCCTGGCTGCAGGGAGCGACTCTGGGGGATACTTATGTAAACCCGGCATCCCACGGGGAGGGACGTTTCGTTGCACCGCAGGAGTGGATCGATAAGCTGTTCGCAAATGGACAGGTGGCGACACAGTACGCGGATCCGGAGGGCAATGTTTCCATGGACGAGGAGTGGAATATCAACGGTTCCTATGCTTCTATCGAGGGCATTACTTCTCCCGACGGACGCTGCTTTGGTAAGATGGCGCATTCGGAGAGAAGAGGAGAAGGCGTGGCTGTCAACATCTACGGCGAACAGGATATGAAGATTTTTGAATCAGGGGTGGGGTATTTTAGATGAAGCCTTTGTGCGGTTATTAACGGCCGTTTGTAGTGGTTGGGGAAAGGACTGGACACATTGAGGACAGTTGGGATTGGTAGACAGGATTTCGAGAAGATCAGAGTGCATCATAATTTTTATGTGGATAAGACGGATCTGATCAGACAGTGGTGGGAGGCGGATGATGATGTGACGCTGGTCACCAGGCCGCGGCGTTTCGGAAAGACACTGAACATGAGTATGCTGGAGAAATTTTTCTCTTTGGAATATGCGGGCAGGAGTGAGCTTTTTGAGGGATTGTCTATATGGCAGGAGGAAAAGTATCGCAGATTGCAGGGAACCTATCCTGTCCTTTTTATGAGTTTTGCCAATGTGAAGGAGACAGATTTTGCTTCGGCCCGCAGGAAAATCTGTCAACTGATCGCCGATGTATATGCCCGGTATTCTTTTCTGCTGGAAGAGGGCGGTCTGGTCGGAGCGGAAAGAGAGACTTTTCTCAGAAAAAATGTGAATATGGATGATGTGGATGCCACATTGGCTCTTGGGCAGCTTTCTCATTATCTGTCCCGCTATTATGGCAGAAATGTCATCTTACTGCTGGATGAGTATGACACACCCATGCAGGAAGCGTATGTTAATGGTTACTGGGAGGAGCTGATCAGCTTTATCAGAAATCTGTTTAACGCTACTTTCAAAACAAATCCCTGTTTTGAGCGTGCTTTTATGACAGGAATTGCCAGGGTGAGTAAAGAATCTTTCTTTTCTGATCTGAATAATCTTGAGGTCATAACGACAACCTCTGACAAATATGCGGATTGCTTTGGTTTCACGGAGGAGGAAGTCTATGCGGCGTTGGAGGAATATGGGTTGTCGGATTACAGACAGCAGGTAAAGGACTGGTATGATGGATTTTCCTTCGGAGAACGGAAGGATATCTATAATCCGTGGTCTATCATTAATTTTCTTGATAAGAGAAAGGCGGGGACTTACTGGGTAAATACCAGCTCCAATGATCTGCTTTCGAAACTTGTTCGGGAAGGCAGCAGAAATATGAAATCTACCTTTGAAAAATTGATTCAGGGGGAGTCTTTTCGAACCGAGTTAGATGAACAGATCGTATATGAGTTGATAGACCGTAATGAGCAGGCGGTATGGAGTCTGCTGCTTGCCAGTGGATGCCTTAAAGTAAAAAGATATAATGAGTATATGTCACAATTCGGGGAGTGGAAGCAGGAGTACGAACTGGAACTGACTAACTTTGAAGTGAAGACGATGTTCCGTGGTATGATCAGAAAATGGTTTCATGATGTGAGATCTGATTATAATGATTTCATCAAAGCGTTGTTGAGTGATGATGTGCGCATGATGAATACGTACATGAACAAAATAACACTGGAAATGTTCAGTTATTTTGATACAGGGAAGAGGGCTTCTGGGGCAGAACCGGAGCGCTTCTACCATGGTTTTGTTCTGGGACTGATGGTGGACCTGGCAGACAGATATATGATTACGTCAAACCGGGAAAGTGGTTTCGGTCGGTATGACATTATGCTGGAACCCAGGACAGGGCAGCCCTGCACATATGATGCTGTTATCATAGAGTTTAAGGTACAGGCCGAGGAGGAAAAGGAGCTTTCAGATACCGTACAGGAAGCGTTACGGCAGATACGGGAACGGAATTATAATGCGGAGCTGACGGCAAAAGGCATTCCGGAAGCAAAGATACGAAACTATGGGTTTGCCTTTTGTGGAAAACAGGTATTGATTGGCGGAGGAAAGATCCTTTGAAGGAGGTCTTTTGCCTTTTGAAAAAGTTGTTATGGAAGCGTTATATTTAATAGGTATATATAGGAATTGTTTGAAACGTCATTTATAAGAGACATGTAGAAGGTTACCGCGGAGGACGGCTATGGATACGGAAAGAGAAGGAGCAGCGATTGAGATGACACAGCAGGAAGCGGATGAGAAGAATACGGCGGAAAACAGAGAGGATTCCATACGCAGGGAATATGGGTTTGCGCCGGACGTAAAGTTGAAAGAGTGCAGATTTTGTTGTGTGATGATACCGAAGAAGGCCAAAGTCTGTCCGAACTGCAGGATGAGTTTGAAACGGCACTGGTTCCGTAATCTGGTGGCGGCGGTCTTTGCTGTGGCGGTGATCGGCGGTGGCGGGTATTACCTGTCGGAGCACTGGGGTATTATGAAGGATGCCGTAGCGTCGGTATGGAGAGCACAGAACGGGTCGGCAGTGCCGGTTATGTCGGTGACCACCGTAGATACTGCAGAGATGGCGGCCGGTGCGGCTGCTGTGGAGCCTGCAGAAGTTACAAGTCTGTCGGAAGCTGAATCGGGTCAGACGGTGGATTTGGTTCAGACAGCGGAAAGCACCGGGAATCAGGCAGATCATGAGTCAAAGACGGCAAATGCAGTAAATACGGCAAATACGGGAAACCAGACAGAGGCATTGGCAGGGAAAGCGGAGCAGACGGCAGGTACAGAGGGTAAGGAAGAGTCTGAAACCAGAAAAGATACAGAGAATACAGGCCGTTCAGAGGAGCAGAAGGACGTAGAAGACAAGACAGAGCACTCTGCAGATGAAGAGACGGCAGCAGAAAACGAAGCAGTAAGCAGTGCGGCGCAAAAGGCTGAGAAAAAGGGCGCAGAAGCCGACGATGAAGCATACACAAACGGTACAGCCGATAGCCGTTCGAAAGAGAATACGGCAAAGAAAGACGGCGGTCTGACAGAAGAAGAGTCAGCAAACACCGAAAAGCAGGAGACTGCCGTATCTGCAAAGGACATGGACAGGCAGGAACAGGAGTATCGTGAGGAATGTACCACAGTGAGCTACAAAGCGATGCTCAGAGATACAGAGAGCTGTCTGGATACGGCGCTTACCATGGAGGTACAGGTAGTTTGTCAGGTGAATGGCGGATTGTTTGATGATAACATCTACTATTTATGTAAGGCGGAAGATGGGAATAATATCACGCGCTATTATATTGTCAGGGATGACAGAGAAGCGGACGATACGCTTATTCTGGAAGGGGACATGCTTACCGTGTTCGGACAGCTGTTTGGAACCTGCAGGATGCCGGCGGATCTGATCGAAACGAGACCTGTTGTACCGGCTGTTTCGATGCTGTATTACGATTTGACAGGCGAATAATACAAAGAGATTTTCCTGTGGTTTCCAGGGAACACGCTCCGGTCGGAAAAGAAAGAATTGAACGTGTGAAACTCCTGTGCTATAATGAAGCGATTATGTGAAGGAAAGTAAGATTTTATAGTAACGTCATTAGAAATTTCGTTTACTATAGATATCGTTTGAGAGGAACAGGTGACAGGATGAAAGCTTTCTTAATTTTGGAAGACGGGACTCTTTTTGAAGGAATCCACATCGGCGCTGAGAAGGAGATCATCAGTGAGATCGTATTCAACACGTCGATGGCTGGATATCTGGAAGTGCTGACGGATCCGTCTTATGCCGGACAGGCTGTCTGCATGACGTATCCGTTGATCGGTAATTACGGCATCTGTAAGGATGATATGGAGTCGGGCAGGCCCTGGCCGGACGGATTTATCGTCCGGGAATTGAGCCGTATTCCCAGTAATTTCCGGTGCGACATGACGATTCAGCAGTTTCTTGAGGAAAACGGTATTCCCGGTATTGCGGGGATTGACACGAGAGCACTCACCAGGATCCTTCGGGAAAAAGGTACAATGAACGGTATGATCACCACCAACGAGAAATATGATCTGGAAGATATCCTTCCGAAACTAAAGGCGTATACAACCGGTAAGGTAGTTGATCTCGTGACCTGTCGGGAGAAATATACGTTGTCTGCCGTACAGGATTTATCAGATAATGGTCCGGTCTCCGGAAGTTCCCAATTTAAAAAAGAAGCATATGAGAGTGGTATACGGGAGAAGAAGCCCAGCATGGTCCGTGAACTGACGGGCAGGGGGTTAAAAGTCGCGCTGTTAGACCTGGGTGCGAAGGATAATATCGCCAGGTCTTTGGCTGCCAGAGGGTGTGAGGTGACGGTTTATCCGGCTTTTACGACGGCCCGGGAGATCATTGACGCGAAACCGGACGGCATTATGCTGAGCAATGGCCCGGGTGACCCGAAGGAGTGCGCGGAGGTGATCGAACAGATCAAGAAGCTGTATGATACGGATATCACGATCTTTGCGATCTGCCTCGGGCATCAGCTGATGGCGCTGGCCACCGGAGTGGATACTTATAAGATGAAATACGGCCACAGAGGCGGCAATCATCCGGTGAAGGATTTGGAGACTGGCAGGGTCTATATCTCTTCCCAGAATCACGGCTACGTCGTGGATACAAAGAAGCTGGATCCCAGGGTGGCTGTGCCTGCGTTTGTGAATGTCAATGACGGGACCAACGAAGGACTTTCCTACACCGGCAAGCATATCTTTACGGTGCAGTTTCACCCGGAAGCATGTCCGGGTCCTCAGGATTCCGGAGAGTTGTTTGAACGGTTTATCAAAATGATGCGGAGGGGGAAAAATGCCTAAGAATCCGAATGTAAAAAGAGTACTTGTGATCGGCTCGGGACCTATTGTGATCGGGCAGGCGGCGGAATTTGACTATGCGGGAACGCAGGCGTGCCGCTCTCTGAAAGAGGAGGGCATGGAAGTCATCCTGGTGAACTCCAATCCGGCCACCATCATGACCGACGGTGACATTGCAGATAAAGTATATATCGAACCGCTGACAGTAAGGGTGCTGGAGGAGATTATCCGCAGGGAGAAACCGGACAGCCTGCTGCCGAACATGGGCGGACAGGCCGGCCTGAATCTGGGTATGGAACTGGACGAATCGGGCTTTCTGGCAGCGCATGGCGTCACACTGCTGGGTACGACGGCGAAGACGATCCGCAAGGCGGAGGACCGTCTGGAATTCAAGGAGACGATGGAGAAGATCGGGGAACCCTGCGCGCCTTCCCTGGTGGTGGAGAATATAGAGGACGGCGTGGCGTTTGCGCATAAGATCGGATACCCGGTGGTGCTGCGCCCGGCCTATACACTGGGTGGATCCGGCGGCGGTATCGCTCATAATCAGATCGAGCTGGAGGAGATTCTGGCAAATGGCCTGCGCCTCTCCCGGGTGGGACAGGTTCTGGTGGAACGCTGCATCGCGGGGTGGAAGGAAATCGAGTATGAGGTGATGCGGGACGGCGCCGGCAACTGTATTACCGTATGTAATATGGAAAATATCGATCCGGTGGGTGTGCATACCGGTGACAGCATCGTGGTGGCTCCCTCCCAGACATTAGGGGACAAAGAATATCAGATGTTACGCAGTTCCGCACTCAACATCATCAACGAGCTGGGTATCACCGGCGGATGCAATGTGCAGTTTGCCCTGCATCCTACCAGTTTCGAGTACTGTGTGATCGAAGTCAATCCCCGTGTAAGCCGTTCGTCCGCGCTGGCAAGTAAGGCAACGGGCTATCCGATTGCCAAGGTGGCGGCCAAGATCGCGCTGGGCTATACGCTGGATGAGATCAAGAACGCCATCACCGGCAAGACTTATGCCAGCTTTGAGCCAACGCTTGACTACTGCGTGGTCAAGATCCCCAGACTGCCTTTTGATAAGTTCATTACGGCCAAGCGCACGCTGACAACCCAGATGAAGGCTACGGGCGAAGTGATGAGCATCGGCAATAACTTTGAGGGTGCGCTGATGAAGGCGATCCGGTCTCTGGAACAGCATGTAGACTGCCTGCGCAGTTATGACTTTTCCACGCTTTCCGCGGAGGAATTGCAAGAGCGGATGAAGGTGGTGGATGACCAGCGGATCTACATTATCGCGGAGGCAATCCGAAAGGGCATTGACTATGACACGATCCATGAGATCACCATGGTGGATCACTGGTTTATTGATAAGATCGCGATCCTCACGGAGATGGAGGCGCGTCTGGAGCAGGAGCCGTTGACGGTAGAACTGTTAAAAGAGGCCAAACGGCTGGAATTTCCGGATACGGTGATCGCCAGATTGACGGGCAGAACTGAAGAAGAAATAAAGAACATACGTTATGAAAATGGCATTATGGCGGCTTTCAAGATGGTGGATACCTGTGCGGCGGAGTTTGCGGCCAGTACGCCTTATTATTATTCCGTGTTTGGGTCGGAGACGGAAGTGGAGGAGACCCATCCGAAGAAAAAGGTGCTGGTATTGGGTTCCGGTCCGATCCGCATCGGGCAGGGCATCGAGTTCGATTACTGCTGTGTCCATGCCACCTGGGCTTTTTCCAGAGAGGGCTACGAAACGATCATCATCAACAACAACCCGGAGACGGTCAGCACCGATTTCGATATCGCGGACAAGCTCTATTTCGAGCCGCTGACGCCGGAGGATGTGGAGAATATCGTCAGGGTAGAGAAGCCGGATGGCGCAGTGGTGCAGTTTGGCGGGCAGACGGCGATCAAGCTGACGGAAAGCCTGATGAAGATGGGCGTGCCTATTTTGGGAACGAAGGCGGAAGATGTGGACGCTGCCGAGGACCGGGAACTTTTTGACAAGATTCTGGAAGAGACGGAGATTCCGAGAGCGGCGGGCGGCACGGTCTATACGGCCGAGCAGGCCAAAGAGGTGGCAGGCAGGCTGGGCTATCCGGTGCTGGTACGGCCTTCCTATGTGCTGGGCGGTCAGGGGATGCAGATTGCCCTCTCAGATCAGGAGATTGAAGAATTTATGGCGGTCATCAACCGCTACGAGCAGGAACATCCGATTCTGGTGGACAAATACCTGCAGGGCAAAGAGCTGGAGGTGGATGCGGTTTGCGACGGCACCGATATCCTGATTCCGGGCATTATGGAACATATCGAGCGCACCGGCGTCCATTCCGGGGACAGTATCTCGGTGTACCCGGCTCCCACGGTCAGCGAGAAGGTGAAGGAGACCATCGCGGAGTATTCCAGACGGCTGGCGAAGGCACTGCATGTGATCGGCCTGATCAACATCCAGTTTATCGCCATGGACGACGAGGTGTATGTGATCGAGGTGAATCCGCGTTCTTCCCGGACCGTACCCTATATCAGCAAGGTGACGGGAATCCCGATCGTGGATCTTGCCACGGAAGTGATCATCGGGAAAAAAATCCGGGATCTGGGCTATGAACCGGGGCTGCAGCCGGCGGCGGATTACTATGCCGTGAAGATGCCGGTCTTTTCCTTCGAGAAGATCCGCGGCGCGGAGATCAGCCTGGGGCCGGAGATGAAATCCACGGGAGAGTGCCTGGGGATAGCCAGGACCTTTAATGAAGCGCTGTATAAGGCATTTCTGGGGGCGGGCGTGAATCTGCCCAAACATAAACAGATGATCATAACCGTGAAAGACGCGGATAAAGGCGAGGCCATCGGGCTGGCCCGCCGCTTCGAGAAGCTGGGTTATATCATCTATGCCACAAGAAGCACGGCGGCGGCGCTGCGGGAGGCCGGTGTGAAGGCGAGAAAAGTGAATAAGATCAGGCAGGAATCCCCTACCGTCATGGATTTGATCCTCGGGCACAGGATCGATCTGGTCATTGATACGCCCACTCAGGGCCGGGATAAGAGCAGGGACGGTTTCCTGATCCGCAGGACGGCCATCGAGACCGGCGTGAACTGCATTACGGCATTGGATACGGCGGCGGCGCTGGTATCCAGCCTGGAGAATGCGGCCAAGCAGGGGGAAATGACTTTGATTGATATCGCCACGATCGCAAGGCGAGGGAAGGCATAAGATCAGGTACATCCGCGGAAGTCGGATAAGATATTGGGACGGTCTGTCTGCGTCCCTGGCACAAAGTGCTTCGGAAGGAGGTAAGGATCTATGAGTGTCGTCAGGAATTATCAGAAAGAACTGGATAAAATAACGGAAGATATTAAAAATGGCAGTGCGCCGACACTTTTCCTGCACAGCTGCTGTGCGCCGTGCAGCAGTTATGTACTGGAATACCTGCGGCAGTTCTTTCGGATCACTGTTTTTTATTACAATCCCAATATTACCGAAGCACAGGAATATCGTAAGCGGGTGGCCGAGCAGAAGCGGTTGATTGCCGCATATAATGCATATAGCAGAGATGCGGAGCAGGCGGAAACAGGCACAGGGCAGGAACAAAATAAGGGGTATCTGATCGACATCGTAGAAGGCGACTATGAACCGGCATGTTTCTATGAGATCGCAAAAGGACTGGAGCAGTGTCCGGAGGGCGGGGAGCGGTGCTTTGCCTGCTATGCGCTCCGGCTGCAGGAGACGGCAAAACGTGCCCGGGCGGGCGGATATGATTATTTTACAACTACGTTGACCATCAGCCCTCTGAAAAATGCCGCGAAGCTGAATGAGATCGGAGAACAGTTTGCGAAAGAGTACGGGACTGCCTGGCTGCCTTCTGACTTTAAGAAGAAAAACGGGTATAAGCGGTCTGTGGAGCTGTCGAGAGAGTATGATTTGTACCGGCAGGATTATTGCGGATGCGTGTACTCCCGTGTGCAGCGGGAGACGGAACGTGAGAAGGAAAACTGGAAGGCGCAGGTGTGGGACAAGGAAATCGAGCCAAATCGAGGGAAGCTGTGCAAAGAACCGGGATATGATTATGATGACTGATTTTTTTGTAAATGAGTATTGACACAGGAACGGTTTTTCTGGTTTAGTAGTAGGAAAGACCGAAAGACAAAAAAGAAAGATAAGAAAATTAGGAAAAGAAGCACAAAGATATAAGAAAGGCTTGGAAGAAGATGCAGAAAATATTGGATTTGATTTCGGAAGAGATGATGAAAGCGTTTGCGGCGGCAGGGTATGACGCGGCGTTGGGAAAAGTGACGGTGTCAAACAGACCCGATTTGTGCGAGTATCAGTGCAACGGCGCCATGGCGGGTGCGAAGAAATATCATAAAGCGCCGCTTATGATAGCTCAGGATGTGGCCGGACAGCTGCAGGAGAGCGGTGTCTTTACGGAGGTGTCCGCTGTGGCGCCGGGCTTTTTGAATCTGAAGGTGTCGGAGACGTTTGTGCGGGATTATCTGCGCGGGATGAGAGACAGCGAGAAATTCGGCCTGCAGATGCCGGAGAAGGCGAAGAAGATCATTATTGATTACGGCGGGCCTAATGTGGCGAAGCCGCTTCATGTGGGGCACCTGCGTTCCGGTGTGATCGGGGAGAGCATCAAGCGGATCTGCCGTTATGCGGGGCATGATGTGATCGGGGATATCCATCTGGGTGACTGGGGTCTGCAGATGGGGCTGATCATTACGGAACTGCAGAAGCGCAATCCGGGATTGGTTTATTTCGATGATTCCTATGAAGGAGAGTATCCGCAGGAAGCGCCTTTTACCATCTCCGAGCTGGAAGAGATCTATCCGACAGCCAGTGCGAAATCCAAGGAGGACGAGGCTTATAAGGCAGACGCCATGGAAGCAACCTATAAGCTGCAGAATGGCGTGCGCGGTTACAGGGCATTGTGGGATCATATCATCCGTGTATCCGTGGCAGATTTAAAGAAGAATTATGTAAACCTGAATGTGGAGTTTGATCTCTGGAAGGGAGAGTCGGACGTTCACGATATCATTCCCGGCATGGTGGAAGAGATGAAGAAGGGCGGCTATGCTTATGAGAGCGACGGCGCTCTGGTAGTGGATGTGAAGGAAGAGACGGATACGAGAGAAGTGCCGCCATGTATGATATTGAAATCGGACGGAGCGTCTCTTTACAATACTACGGATCTGGCCACGATTCTGGATCGTATGACGCAGTATCATCCGGACAAGTTGATTTATCTGACGGATAAGAGACAGGAGCTGTATTTTGAACAGGTATTCCGCTGTGCAAGAAAGACCGGATTGGTCAATGCGGATACGGAGCTGGTTCATATCGGATTCGGCACGATGAATGGCAAAGACGGGAAGCCTTTTAAGACGAGAGAAGGCGGCGTCATGCGTCTGGAAAACCTGGTCCGGGAGATTGATGAGGAGATGATCCGCAAGATCCGGGAGAATGCCGGAACGAAGGGCTACGAGATTGATGAAAAAGAGGCAGAGCAGACTGCGAAGGTAGTCGGACTGGCGGCCATCAAGTACGGGGATCTGTCAAACCAGGCGTCGAAGGATTATATTTTTGATCTGGATCGGTTTACCTCTTTTGAAGGGGATACGGGGCCGTATATTCTCTATACGATTGTACGGATCAAGTCAATTCTGGGTAAATATGCGGAACAGGGCGGAAGTTTGACTGATATAGTCATCGAAGAGGCGGTCAACGATTCCGAGAAGAGTCTGGTGCTGGAGCTGGCAAAGTTTAATACCGTGATGGAGGCGGCTTACGAGGAGATCGCGCCGCATAGGATCTGTGCTTATATCTATGATATAGCCAATGCCTTTAATCGCTTTTATCATGAAACAAAAATCCTGACGGAAGAGGATGCGAAGAAGAAGGCGGGCTGGATAGCATTACTTATGTTAACCAGAGATGTGCTGGAGACTTGCATCGACCTGCTTGGCTTCTCCGCACCGGAGAGGATGTAGGAGCGGTTTATCAGCAGAAGGCCGTTTATGATATGGAGAATGCCCGGAAAATGGGTATTTTCGCCTTAAGGCTCCGCGAAATGGAATTATTAGGGTTATGAGGTTATAATGGGAAGATAAACAGGCGGGAGGAGGCGCGTATGGCATTTGGAATTGGAATGATGTTTACAATGGTGTTTGGTTTGATTATGGTGGTGATGATCGTGATCATGGTGGTGATTCTGTTAAGAGCCGCACGGGGAATCAGCACCTGGAATAAGAACAATCATTCTCCGTGCCTTACTGTTTCGGCCGTGGTGGTATCCAGAAGGACGGAAGTATCACATCATTGTCACACGAATGCGGGAGACGCCGGAGGCGGACACCATACGACATCTTCCACATGGTATTATGTCACCTTTCAATTTGCCAGCGGTGACAGGATGGAGTTTCCGGTCGATGGTTCTGAATATGGAATGCTGGTGGAGGGCGATGAAGGTGAGTTGACCTTTCAGGGGACGAGGTATCTCGGGTTTGAGAGGAAAAGACCATAAAACGAAGTAAGAGCAGGCAGGAAACAGGGAAATAAAATAGAAAGCCTGATTATAAAAAGTGTAAAAGTTGTCGTCGGTGCGAATTGTAACAAATATTGTAAAAAATTGAAATTTTTTTGGAAAAGCACTTGACAATCAGTGGTAAAAAATTGTATACTAGCAAAGCGGGTTGCGGAAGTGACCCGTCCATATGGGGTCTTAGCTCAGCTGGGAGAGCATCTGCCTTACAAGCAGAGGGTCATAGGTTCGAG
>OFFY01001814.1_pt1 | contig 16613 bp, 23 predicted proteins | sample 1521481 | NCBI WGS metagenome assembly OFFY01 (sample SAMEA3504117, study PRJEB24116) | mouse gut metagenome | biome: mouse gut; feature: mouse-associated habitat; material: faeces | place: Denmark | collected 2011
CAAGCAAGCAAGCAAGCAAGCAAGCAAGCAAGCAAGCAAGCAAGCAAGCAAGCAGGGCGGTACTATAACTATATAGTTCCGAAGATTTGTCATGCTCAATTTTATACCGTCAAAAGTGGCGCTCTTATGTTCGCAGGAAACTGTGCGGCGGGGAGCGCCTTTTTGCTTTGAAAACCGGCGGTGTTCCATCCACTTATTCAGAACATGAATGCCTATATTTCAATCAGCCGGGAGGTGACGAAAATATTTGCAAATTGGAAAAGAATATTTGTTGTTGGGATAGCCTGCCTGCTGGCTTTGTCGCTTGTGGGCTGCTATGAATATCGGGGACCTTATAGCAAGGCAGATGTAGAGGAATACCTGACCGGAAGATATCCGGAGGAAACGTTCCATATCCAGCAAAAAGGGCTTCAGACCTGGGAATGTTGGTTTGATGAATTGCCAGATGCGACTTTCCGGGTTTGGGTAGGCCAGGGCGGAGGCGACCCGGTGCCGATGCTCTATTCCAGGTTGGTTTCAGATGAAGCAGAGGTACTCCCGGAATACTACCTGGAGCAATATCAGGAAGAGGGAGGCAGCCTGGATGCCTGGGAACTGCGTGACAGCATTTTCTATACGCAGTACAGCTCTATGGGCGATGCCGGCTCTGCTCTGGAACAGCTGTCCGATTTTTTCGCCTGGACAGAGGGCAGGCCTTTGGCCCAGCTGGTGCCAAAGGGACAGTATAACTTCTAGCCGGAACTGCCCTGGCGGACCTGGGCTCCACAGTTCAACAACTTTCAAGAGTCGGTTGTTCATGGACCACAGGACGAAACGGAAGAAGTGCGGGAAGAACTGGAGGATTCCGTGAAGAAATATTATGCCTTTTACCAGCTGCCCTGCGATGAGTTTTCCCAGACGGAGTTGGAAGAATATGCAGTGAACACCTGGCTTTGGACCCCGAAGCCCAGTGTCCGGCAAGGAGAGGAAATTTTGTCACCGGAGTTGTTTACAGGCATCGGTCTGGAAAGCGGAGTTATCAGCTATGGTGGCCTTTATACGTTGCTGACCCGTCTGGATTTTGATGTGAACGGAACGGCGGAGCATTTTACTGTCACTGGCGCTGATGAACATTCCTACGAATTTTCTTACAGTTTTTGGGAGGAAAAGGAGATGGACTGGACGAATAATGAGACCATCACCCTGCCAGTATGGTATCATCTGCGGGACGGCTACCCTGTTGGAATAGAGGATGAAACTGGCTGGATGTATCGAGGACCGGTGATCGGTTTCAAAGAAGGGTGGAACATTGACACTCATAACGGGTACTTCCATTTTTATATGCCGTTTTTTGAAATTACCGGATTGAGTGCTTCCTGGGATTGATGGATCTGTATCTTAAAATCCTAATCCTAAAGATATGGCTTACACCTGTGATGAAACAGAATATCCCATTGAAAATAATCAGCAACAGGAGGAATGGAGTATGAACAACAAGTTTCCTCAAAAACAAAATACCAGCGAAAAACTGAAAGCGAAGCAATACGGAGCAGCGGCCCTGATTTGTATTTTAGTTGTTGTCATCATGACAGTTATCCGCCTGATATGGGGAAGCGTTATGCTGGGAAGCGGCGGGGATAAAGTTCCTTTGGGCATGGTCATTTTTCTTGTGCGTAACATTGTGCTGCTCTTTGGAGCGGTAGACCTTGTTTCCGCAATCTATCACCTCATACTTTGGAACCGAAACGGGCGACACAGTATGGATGATGACAACAATGGCCTGCTTTCTGACTGGAAAAGTGGGGAGCGTTCTCCGGTCAAAATTTCGTTGATTATGATGGCGGGTATTGTAGCACTGGCGCTTGTGATTGTTATACAGGGATAAGGATAGGGGGATAAACGGCAGAAATAATATAAGAAATATAGAAAAATGGAGAAAGCTGTAATGAAAAAAAGTGCTTACAGGAAATGGATATTTCCTGTTCTGGTGGTATTTCTGCTGGTTGTCACATTTATAATCCGAAAATATAAAAAGTATGAAACAGAGTATTCCATAATGCAGGCTGTTATTGAAAAACTTCCGGATTATCAGAATGAGATTGAAAGCTGGGGATATCAGGTATCCGTACTGCCGAAAATGACCGAGGAGCCGGGGCATGCAGGACTCATGCGTTACTACTTGGAATCTGCCGGTCCGATTTTAATACTGGAGGACCAGGATGGCGAAATGTATTGCTTTTATTATGGTTTTGATCAATATATCAGTGAGGAAACTTACACAGAAAATATGCAGCTGTTTCCGATCAGCCAGTATAATGAGAAGGAGTATGAAGATGTTCTGAAAACGGTCCGCCTGCAGATCTGCAAGAGAAATATAAAGCAGGAGCCGTTGTTTGAAAACACAGCGGATGCCGGTTCCAAAGACCGCTATGATGTATCTGTCCTGATTGAAATAACGGCGGAGTCTTTGGAGGACGGGAATGAAGTCTCTGTCATTGGAGGCGGTTTTTTTGAAACAAATTACTGTAGCAATAATTTTGAGGAATGCCGCTTGTGGAATGGAATAGACCCCACAAGCACAAACAGTTATTTCGACCATAATATCAAACAGGAATACAGCGCAGCACAGCTACTGGGATATTACAGGAAGGGACTGGAATTACAGAACCGATTGATAGAATTGTACCGTGAAAGGCAGGAGAAAGATGGCAGGTAAAATAAAAGCGAGAGTCTGTTTTGCCAGTCTTATATGTACATTGATGTTACTGCTTACTTCATGTGGTTTCCATCTTATGTCCAAACGGGAAGTAGAAGAATATTTAGAGAAACAGTACGGCCAGAAATTTACGGTGATTTCTTTCGAGTCTGTCACCGATGATTATTATGAAGATGATGTATGGAGGGTAAGGGCATATACTGTGTCACCAAAAGACGACCTCCAAACGCAGTTTTTTGTGTTCAACACTGTCGAGGGGGAGAGTTTTGGTGTACCGGGCTTAGCCAACAGATTATTTGATACCTATTCGCTTGATATTTTTGGCAGGGCATTTGAAACGCGGGCGGCTGATACAGATGTGGAATATTCTTTCGACTATTTTTATCCTGTCAAGTCGTCATCTGTCTATTATTCTGATTTGTATGTGAACATAGAGCCAGTTTCTTCCGGAAATTTGGAAACAGTGTGTATGGTATTGTCCCAAGCCTACGCAGATACCTTTGAAAAAGCACAAGTGATGCCCTCTGGGGTGTCTGTCATGCTCACATATAAGGAACCTGCATGGCCAGAAGGCCAATCTTGCCTGATAAGGATTGACGGCTTTTATTTGAGTGGGTTTGATACGAACACCGAAACCATTGAAAAATATATTTTGGATGAGGTAAGTAAATATCAAAAGAGGCTACAGCAAACTGATCCATAAGGGCGTTACGCCCTTCGGTTTTACAGAGGAGTAAATTTTGGTATGGTATTTCAATAAAACAAGAAAGCAGGTGAGAAGCATGGGATTGGCGTATTTTTTCTTGTTCATTATGATACTGGGGGCAGTAGGAGCAGCGGTTGCTTTATTGGTGTTAGCGTGGATAATTTGGAAAAAATCTCGTTTCAAAATCTTTTCAGTCATCCCTGTGCTTTTAGCTGTGCCTTGCGCTGTTGCAGCATTTTACTTACTGGAAATCGTTTGGAGAGAGCCGCCCTGGGGGGTTCATTTCTGATAGGATGACAAGTATTCTTAAATAAAGGCTTGGGGAAAATGCCCCGAAGTGGGTGGTAAAAAATAATTACAGTTAGGAGCGTAGAACTATGGCAAAATTTCAACTGAATCCCGGAGAGACACTGATCGGCAGCGGGATGATGTCAATCTATTTGAAGCAGGGACTGAGTAAAAAGCCGTTTCAAGGTAACATTTATATCACAAATCAGCGGGCGTGTTTCAAAATCAGCATGATGCCCGGCGCATTGGATATGGATTTACCGTTGGAAGACATCAGGGGATTTTCGGTGAGCGGTGTGGCGATATTTACCCAGGTAACAATCCACAGCCGGAAGGGAGAAACTTATTCCTTTACGGGCTTTCCTACAAAGAAACTGCAGGGTTGGCTGGCGCAGTTGGGTGTGCAGAAATTGTAAGGTAAAATCGGAATTTGCAGATGAATTTCTTGAACTTTCCCTATTTTTCAAGGCTTTCCAAGCCTCATACAGTGAATTGTTATGTATTTTCCCTTGTTTTTGCCCTTATGGGCAGTTTACAAGGGAAATTTTTTTCTGAATGTGTCTAATCGTTGCCCGCCACTTTATCCAAGAGCCTTGCGGAAGTCCGCTTCGCTTCTCTTGTGGCATGGGCATACACATTCATGGTGGTACTTACGTCAGAGTGTCCTAAGAGTTCCTGCACGTCCTTCGGGGCTGCGCCATTTGACAGCAGATTGCTTGTATAAGTATGACGGAGCTGGTGGAAATGAAAACCCTCAAATCCGTCCAGTTTCTTTGCGAGTGTCCGGCAGACGATACTCAATGTACTTGGCGTTTCAAGGCAGCCATCAGGTCTTAAACATACAAATGAGATTTCGTTGTAATCCGCCGGAATTTCCTGCGTGTTCTTCATGCTGTAATACTCATAGTAAACCCTGTTTTTGTCCTGCACTTCCTTGTAGTAATTGCGGTGGTACAGTTCCCCGTACTGCATCTGATTTCTAAGCTGCTCTTTCCTTGCCTTTTTCAGTATGGCGGTAAGCGTGTACCCAAAATCAACCGTCCGCACTTTCTTACGTTTAGTCGGTCCGATAATCGTTTTGTGCTTTGCGCCGTCATAGCGGACACTCCGCTTTACCGTTAAATACTGTTCCTCAAGGTTGATGTCCTGCCAGGTCAGCCCACATACCTCGCCGATCCTAAGACCTGCATAGTAGGCTATCTGTATCGGCAGAACCGCAGAGATATTTTTCTTTTCAAGATAAGCGATAAGTTTTTCATAGTCATCATGGGAAATCGGCTGTGTGCCCGATTGTCCCATATCTTCCTCTGAAAACAAATCCACTTCCTCTGCCTTTCGTTTCAGCTTGATGTACTGCATTGGATTGAACGTAATCAGTTGCTTTGGGAATACCGCAAAACGGAATGACTGCTGCAAAACCGCTGAGAAAGAGTGGATATAATCTTTGCTCATGCCTCTCTTTACTGTTCCGTCGGGATAAGTGCCGCCGAAAGTAAGTAAATCGAGGAACGTCTGCAAATGTTCCGCTGTTACGGTTTTCAGTTTACGGTCAGCAATCGGATGTTTCTTAATGCAGCGGATAGCGCCGAGGTAATTCTCAACCGTACCATTGCTGAGAGTGCCGACTTTCAATTCTTCCTCCGCCCAAATATCGAGCAGTTCCCCAAGCGTGATGTTGTCAGCCTTTGCAATGAATTTCTTTTCCTCGTAATCCTCCATTGCCAGCCTTAACAGCTTTTCCGTCTCGCTCTTGCTTTCCGTTCCCGTAAACTCTTTCTGTACCAAATTGCCGCTTGCGTCCTCCACATAGAAGCGGTAGTACCATTTCTTTCCTTTTTTTCTTACAGAACCTTTTGCCATAATCCGTTCTCCTTTCGATAACGAGCAATCGGAACTGATGAAATGCTTTCTGCGTGTAAGTATATCATAACTCCGATTGTTCCGCTATACCGATTCGGATTCTTCCCCCGATACCATAGAAAGAAGATTTGCAAGCCTTACGGTGGCTGTTTCAGGATTTTTGGAATAGATCCTCACAATATCGCCCATATCATTAAACATGTTTACGGTGTGGGTGATTTCCCGAAGGAACATAATCTCGTTATATTCCTTATTCGATTCAAACCCCATTGCCTGGGCGAGTGCGGCATTTTCCGCATTGTCCTTGAAATTCTTACAGGCAAACTGAAACGAATCCACGAACAATTCATATTCCCTTAACATCAGCAGCAGTAAATCCTTTGTAAAGTCAGACTCCGCCTGTTCCATGTCAAAGGGCAGCTTTGCGAGAATGGAGGACATCGCATCACGAATGAATAATTCCCTTTTATCCGTGATGTCCGTTTCATATTCCTCTGTTTCCCCCTTCAGCCACTCCACTGACACATGGAGCGCTTCTGACAGACCTTCCAAGACCAGCTTCTTTGTGTTGTCGATTGTCCCCGCCTCATAGCGCACGATTGTGGAAGTGGCTACCCCCATCTTCTCTGCGACATAAGGCTGGTTCAATCCCAACTCAATTCTCCGCTGTTTTGCCCTGCTACCGATCAGCCTGCGCAATTCTTTATCTTTCATGTTGATACGCCTCCTTTGTCGGTATGGATAGAGTATAGCACAGAAAAAGTAATAATGCAATATGCAATCTAAAAATAATTTTTGCATTATCATAATGCTTGACAAAAGAATATAAAAGCGGTATAGTATCAGTACACGCAAAATTGCGTAATGCAATTCAAAAGGAGGGAAGTTGATGACAGAAACGAAGATTGCAATGACAATCGAGGAGGCGTCTGAGTATACGGGAATCGGCAGGAACACCATGAGAAACCTTGTGGAATGGGGAAAGCTGCCAGTCTTAAAAGTCGGGCGGAAGGTACTTATTAAAAGCGACATCTTAGAGAAGTTCATGGAAGTGAACGAGGGGAAGAACCTGCGGGATAAGAGCGATGTAAAAGCAGTAACAAGAAAATCAGCAGTATAAAAGGCGGCTTCTAAGGAAACCGCCCAATGGTATGTATCAGACCGAAGCCATGATATACCTACACGCAAATAGATTATATCATGTGCTTCCTTCCGATACAAGCGGAAATTTGCGGAGATGGGCAGAAATTTGCGGAGATGGGCAGAAAGTGAGTTGAAAAAATAAGTCCATATGGCAAAAGCTGACTTAAAAAATCGACTGATTTCTGTATTTTCAGTTGAAAAAGTCAACTGATGTTTTGACGATGTTTATAATGCAGCATAAAGTGTCTGTAAAATTTCAACTGACTTTCCCCGTTTTCAGTTGAAAGAAATTTCAGACTGGCACTTTTACTATCATATGTGGCAGCACTTTTTGATGGCATGATGGCAGTTTTTACCGTCATAAGTTCCATCACTTTTTGCTATCATAGCGGCATCATTTTAGGCGAAGTGACAGCGTTTTTTGCTATCACAAACGGCAAAGTGCTATTACTTTATACTATCATGGCGGCAGTTTTTGCAGGCATAATTCGAGCATTTATAGGGGAGATTTCCTTCTCTTAAAGCCCTCGGCGTTTGAGAGCGAAATACACCCATTGCACAAACTTCGTTTATGCAATGGGGATTTCGCCCTTGCAGGGAGCAAAAGTCACGCTAGCGTGACTTGACAAATGCTGACGCATTTGTAGTTATCGCCGATAGGCGAGCACCTATATCGCCCACTCACAATCTGTCCCGCCATACCTCCGCTTGCTCCAATCTAATACTGCCATTTGCAGGAGGGAGGAAAAAGCACAATACAGAGACATTCATTTATCCGCATGAGCAAGTTGCCCAATGTCAGGGGCAGGATTACCTATATATCCAGCCATGCAAAGCAGGAAAACCTGTATGCGGTCTATGAAACGACAGACTGTCACTACTGGACGGAGCTTGCGAAATGCAATCAGCAGGAATTTGAAAAAAGCAATACGGAGGGGAAGTGCATTGAGGCAAGGGAATTTATCATTGCCCTGCCCGAATCATTCCCAAACCTCTATGAACCAGACAAGCTGTTACAGCTTTTTACAGACCGTTTCAAAGAAAAATATGGTGTGGAGTGCGTATCGGCGTTGCACCATAACAAACGAAAGACAAATTATCATATCCACCTTATTTTTTCGGAACGGGAACTGTTGCCCGAACCCATAGAAAAAACTGCCACACGCAATATGTTCTATAACGAACAGGGAAAACACGTCCGCACCAAAAAAGAGATACTTGACGAAAACGGAAATGTCCGCAAAGGCTGTAAAATCGTGAAGAAAGGCGAAGTATATGAGCGCAATCTCTTTACTGCCAAGAACAAGCTGTTCAAGCAGGAGAATTTTGTTGACGAGGTAAAGCATTTCTATACTGACCTTATCAACCTTCTTGTAAAAGATGACAAAGAAAAACTTCATGTGTTCGACAGCAGCGGATTGTATCTTGCTACCAAGAAGATAGGGAAAAACAACCCGAAAGCGGAACAGATACAGACCGATAATGAAATGCGTATGCGCTGGAACAGGGAAGTTGACAGGGCAATCGTCAGCGGCGTTCCCGAAACAGAGATACAACAGATAAAGAAAAAATATATCACAGACCGCATCAGAGAATCAGTTGATATATTCGGCAGCCAGCCGGAACGTCTGGGAAGTATTATAATAACTGCTGTTACGGTTCTGGCATTGCTGATTTCTAAAGTATTGGATAAGGCGAGGAAACTGTCGGCAAAGTTTTTTGAGAAAGAAGTGGTACAGACGGTTACAGAACCAAGCGAGGAAAGAACGCTAGAAAAAATACCACAAACGGATAAAACGCCAAAGCAGGAGCATAATCTCCTTAAAGAATTGATTGCTAATCCGTCAGCACAAAAACAGGAGTTACAGTCACAAACACAGGTAACAGAACAGGAAACACCGCAGATACCGCCAAAGCCTGTCGTGTCCGCTGAAGCCGCCGCATATCCAAAACTGCTGAAGATTTATAAGGAACTGAGCCGCCAAAACGGGATTATCTTTGACGCAGAGAGGGAACGCAATGAGTTGGAACTGGAACGTGACAGCCTGAAAGGATTTGCGAAACTGACGAAAAAAGGGGAACTGCAAAGTAGGATTGACCGTAAAAACGAGGAAATAGACCTTTTGAAAGTTGGTTTGTCGGGTATCATCAAAAGATACGGTTATCAAAATGTGCAGGAATTTTACCAGATTTATCGCAAATCCTACAACGCCTATATCGCATGTAAGGAACAAGTGACTAAATGGGAAAAAACTTATGGGGATAATAATCAAAAGAAAAGTAAGGAAAGTGTGCTTGAGCGGTTGAGAAATCCGCCAAAGAAAACCGCAGATTACCAACAACAAGGGATTCTTAAGGGAAAAGACCGAGGGGCGAGATAGTCCTTTGGTCTTTGTTAAATATAATAACCTTTTGATGATGAACTCCCCAAAATATGATATAATAGATTTGTAACTGATTATTACAAGAACCGAAATGGGGTTGTTATGAAAACTTTGATATTGAATGGTTCTCCAAGAATAAATGGTGATACAAACAGGTCTTATTAAGAAATTTACCGAAAAAAAGATAGATGAATATAAAATTGTTGATGCATATAGATGTAATATTTCGGCTTGCCTTGATTGTCGGAACTGTTGGAAAAATAATGGCTGCTCAATAAATGATGAAATGCAGGAAATATATAAATACATACAGGAATGCGATAACATTTTAATTGCTTCACCGCTCTATTTTTCGGAGTTGACTGGAAAATTATTAGATGTTGGGAGCAGACTTCAAACATATTTTTGCGCTAGATTTTTCAGGAATGAAGAACCTATTGCAAAATCTAAGAAAGGAGCAGTTATATTAGTTGGGGGTGGTGACGGTCATATAGACAAAGCATACAGTACGGCATGTACGCTTTTACATCATATGAACTGCAGTAACATTCATGAAGTTGTATATAGCCATAACACTAATACAAGACCTGCAATAAATGACAAAAACACACTTATGAGATTAAATAGTATATATGATTTTTTTAAGAATAACGAATAAGCCAAGTTGTTTTTTACAGAGTGGATTCAAGAAGGATAAACTTATGAAAGTAGAAGATTATAAAATGCGTATTTTATTTGAAATGGACAAAAAAGATTATGTTCCTGACGGAAGCGTTTATAGCAGACCTTCTGCAAGGGCTGTCATCATTAAGGATGGAAAAATAGCAATGGTATATAGTAAGAAATATAATTATTATAAATTTCCGGGTGGAGGCATAGAAGCTGATGAATGTATGGAAGATGCATTGATAAGAGAAGTATTAGAGGAAACGGGGTTATGTGTTATCAGGGATTCCATTCAGGAATATGGGCAGGTTCATCGTATTCAGAAAGGTACAAAAGAGGATATTTTTATACAGGATAATTATTATTTCCTGTGTAGCGTGAAAAAGGATATAGAACAACAAAATTTGGACAAGTATGAAGCGGACGAAGGCTTTACGCTTGAATTCCTGAAGCCGCAGCTTGCGATAGATGTAAACAGGAAAACGATACTGGATGATTTCACTCAGGTAATGTTGGAACGAGAGGCGCTTGTATTGGAATTACTAATACAAGAAGGATATTTTGAATATGGAGGTAAATTACATGAAAATACCTAAAATGGTATTGTTTGATTATGGCCAGACACTTATTGCAGAAAAATTTGACGGCTTAAAGGGAACAGAGGCTGTCTTACAGTATGCTAAAAGAAATAAGTATCATTTGTCGGCAGAGCAGGTGCAGGCTAAAGCAAATGAAATCAATCAGGAATTCGGGAGATTTGATCCTGAAAAAAGACACTTATTTCAAATAGAAATACCCAATACCATGTTTACGCCTTACCTTTATGAATCGCAGGGAATAGAGATTGCATTAAGCAACTCTGAAATTGATACCGTATTCTGGAATGCCGCTGCTCCGGGAATGCCGACAGAGGGTATCAAAGAATTTTTGGGATATTTGAAAAACAAAGGTATCCGTACAGGCGTAATCAGCAATATTTGTTATGATTTTTCTGTGGTTGCAGAACGTATCAACAGGCTGCTTCCGGAAAATGCTTTTGAATTTATCATTACCTCAAGCAATTATATCTTCCGCAAGCCAAACAAAAGGATATTCGATCTGGCTTTGGAAAAAGCCGGATTAGAGCCGGATGAAGTTTGGTATATCGGGGATCAGTATGAATGCGATGTAAAAGGCGCCTTGAATGCCGGCCTGTTTCCGGTATGGTATATAGGGGCGATCGATCTGCCCTACACAGAAGATACAAATATCTTGACGGTAAAGACTTGGAATGAAATAGAGCGGTACATGGAGGGATAGCGTGTGCAGAGAACAGAAAATGTCGAATTAACGGTTTTATGCCTGATTCATCAAAATGATAAATACCTTCTGCAGAACAGATTAAAAGAGGATTGGAAAGGTTTGACTCTGCCCGGAGGACATATTGAGAAAAATGAATCTATCATAGATGCTGTTATTCGGGAAATGAAAGAGGAAACGGGACTTGATATTCAGAATCCAAGATTATGTGGAATCAAGCAATTTCCCATTGAGAATGGGCGGTACATTGTATTTTTATTTCATACAGACGAATTTCTCGGAGAAGTAACATCATCAGAGGAGGGAGAAATGATTTGGGTAAAAAAGGCAGACCTGTCAAAGATGAATACTGTAAATGACCTACCGCCACTTCTTCAAGTGATGGAAGATGATAATTTAACGGAATTTCAATATGTAATTGAAAACGGTGAATGGAATATGATTATTAAATGAAAGGAATCTTCTTATGGGAAAACTAAATGTTGACGGAACAGAGATACAAGTCTTACAGATTGAAGAAGACGATTATATTTCTTTAACGGATATGGTAAGGAAAATTGACAACGGACCTGCCCTGATAGAAAAATGGCTGCGCAACAAGAATACAATAGAATTTCTTGGCATATGGGAAGAAATGTATAATGCAGACTTCAATGCTGCCGCCTATGAAGAAATCATGCTGGAGGCAGGATTAAACCGTTTTATTATGTCGGTTAAGCAATGGGTATCCCGCACAAATTCAAAGGGTATTGTGGCAAAGGCTGGACGGTATGGAGGGACATACGCATATAAAGATATTGCATTTGAGTTTGCAAGCTGGGTATCTCCGCAATTCAAATTATATCTTATCAAAGAATTTGAACGGCTAAAGAAAGAAGAACAGGCTTTACTTGGATGGAGCGCGAAGAGGGAATTGGCAAAAATAAATTACCGGATACATACAGATGCAATCAAAGTCAATCTCATTCCGCCGGAACTCACACCACAGCAGACTTCAGTCATATACGCATCAGAGGCTGATGTGCTGAATATGGCATTATTTGGCATGACAGCGAAGCAATGGCGGGATAAGAATCCTGATAAAAAGGGCAATATCAGGGATTATGCGAGCATAAATGAATTGATATGCCTGTCAAATATGGAAAACATTAACGCAGTGTTGATTGAAGATGGGCTGAACCAGAAAGAACGCTTAATAAAGCTTAACAAGATTGCCATACATCAGATGTCTATTTTGGAAGAACAGACTACAAAGATTTTGAAGTGATTTAATTCCCCCGAATTCGGGGGAATTAAAATTACCACAGCTCAAGACTGTCTTCCGCATCCACCCACATCTGCATATTTCCTTCAAGATACAATCTTGCATATTCAAGCGGTTCATCTATTGCCAGAGCATTTAAGGCACATTCAGAGCAGGGAGTAGTTTTCAATCCTTCTTCTGCTTTATTGCAGTCTATCCGCAAGAAGTAACCTGCATAGGTATATACGTCAATGCTGTTATGGTGGATATTGTATGTTGCGCAAATCATATTCATTTTATCTGTCCTCTTTTCATTGATTTTTTGAAAGCATTTCAATCAGTTTACCAATTCCCGTATATTATGTGTTATAATGTTTTATGTGATTTTGTTTCCCTCATTTTTTCCCTTATCAGGGTTCGTAATGCCTTGTGGGAAGATATAACATGAGGGAAACTATAAGGGAAAGCTCACCTGCGACAAACTTAGTGTTTTCAAGGGTTAGCGGAGAATTTGTTAATAAAATATAACAGCTAATGTTTCCCTTAAAAATCATCAAATCACAATCGGGATTGGGAGGAATATTATGGTTCGCGCAATTTTAGCATTAGCTTTTTTAATTGGTATCATCTTGTTACAAATTTTTCTGTCGCGGACAGAACGCAAATGGCCTGGACTTATTTTATCTGTTATTTCTTTTTTGTTTGGTTTTCTTTATCCTTTTAATATGTCGGCCGGCACACTAATTTGGCAAGTGTTTTTTGTATGGCTGTTGGGGAATATTCCTACCATTATTTTTCTTGCTATCTACTTTGCTTGTCGCCCAAAGCGAAAGCAAACAGCTGGCAAGTAAATGTAACTTTCAGTTTGCTATACTGGAAAATTGGAATTTAGAGGAGATGAGTGCATGAAAAAGGCAATAGGAATTACTTTGTCAGTAATAGGAATTATAATGGCAGCAATAAATCTGGTTTTCAAGGTAAATGAACAAATGTCAGTAGCGAAATCAGTGTCTGTTATTGGCGGGGCAGATGGTCCTACTTCAATATTTATTGCTGGCAAAATTGGAGGTACTCCAGCAATTATAGGAATAATCGTGGGAATTGTTTTGCTTGCGATTGGTATTTTTATTTTTGCAAGAAAAAAATAAATTCCATTTTGAGAGGGTGATCAGAATGAAAAAAATTATGTTTGGTAATAGTTTGACGCTTTTGGTTATCGCTTTACTTATTCTTGCAGGATTAGAGATTATGCCGATATATGTTTTCTGGCCTGCTGTTATTCTTGTGTTGGCTGGTTTTATAATGGCTGTAATTGGATACTTCAGTAAAGGTAATAAGGAGAAACAGTAACATGAAAAATTTTAAGAACTATACACCGGAAAAATATGCAACATCTGATTTTCAAAAAATTGAAGAAGGGATTTACAAAACAAAAAGTCGATATAGCGTTGGCGATGAAGACGTTTTTGTTACATCTCTCACATTTGAAATGGAGCCGGAATGTTATGGGGAAGAAGATGCATCGCCCAGAAATCTTACACAGGTTCCGATTGAGGGGCTTCTGGATGAATTTAACCTTTTTGTCACAGATTTTTATGAGCAGTTAAATGAGACAAGTGAAACTATCTGTTATCAGGAGTTTGGGTCTTTTGATCTGGCGGATATTCAAAAGCTGAGGACTCTGATCGGAAAACGGTTTTATGCTGTACCATATATGGAGAATGGGAAAGAATATTATAACATGGTAACGGAATAATTCTGCTATCACCTGTCCAGAAGTAATGATTGGAGGAATCAACATGAACATAGAAATAACAGAAGAATATAAAGCATCTTTAGTTCCGTTCCCAAAAGAAACACTGGAACCGCTGAAACTGCCGACAGAGATATTTGTCTTTTTGACAGAGACTGGGCTTCCGCTCCATGCGGGTTATGAAATTATTCTAAATGTGCCGATAACATTTTTAAGTATGCCGACAATAAAAAAATATCCATATCTACAATATCCATATCTGCAAATCGGCTCTTTGGATGTAATGGGGGAACTGGCAATCAACCTGACCTTTCAATCAGTCTATCAAATACAAATTGTAAATGACAATGGATACGATATGGCAATACTCTATTTGATGAATTATACCCTAGTCAGTTTGTTGATTGTCTGGGATTATGGCTGTCGTTTTATCCGCAGTTTCGGGATGAAATTGCCAGAAATCTGGTGCTCGATCCTGAGTTCAGTCTTTTTGAACACGAAGAAATGTACAATCCAATTTTGAATAAGCTGAAAGAAGTTGATCCGAAATCCATGCGTCAAAAAAAGTTTTTCTGGCGCAGGATGTGTGAACCGGACATTATATAAATAACGGGAGGAACGAATATGAAATACGACTTATCTGCTGTTGAAATGTTAAAATTGCTGGGTTATGACCAGCCAACAGGCAGGGAATGGCTTGAAAAATTAAAGCAGGAGAAACAGATAAACCTGCCGAAAACCTACACAGAATTTATGGAGCTGATGGTGGACTGTCCGCTTTTGGGTACATCCAATCTTTGGATCGGGAAAATGGAGCATAAAACGTCTGCGCATATTCCCTGCACATTTTATGACCAACTACAGGAAATGATAGACGACCGTAAAGGCCGTTGGTCAAAGCGTCCTGGCAGGTATGAGCGCTCACTCTACGATCTTTTTCAGCTTCCGGCAGAAGAATGGTCCCAGACGGTTGACAATTATCTTGTGATTGGCAGTGATTACGCAGGCGGGATGGGCGAGTTTGGCATCCGCATAGAAGATCTGCAGAAAGATGATCCTCCTGTGTATTGGCACAAAGATGCAGACGGCTTCTCGATGTGGAAACTGGAAAATGAAAAATTATCCGATTTTTTGCTGAACGTATTGATAGAGGCGCTTGCCTGTGTGGACTATCAGAGCGCGGAATACGAATTGGAAACAAAAGGGTGGCGGTATGAGGAATACTTTGATCTCAAAAAGGATGACTGGGTTGCAAGTAAGTCCGTGTTGAAACGGTATGGTATTGATTATGCTGCCATCAAAAAGTACAAAGCCAGCAGCGGAAAAGTCTTTTGCTGCTATGATGAGAACAGAAACGCTTTTTTTGTTGGTTCCACAGCTAATGGGGAGATGTCCCTGTCTGCGATCAACCACAGCGATGCAGAGCATATCTTTTTAGACCTTGACAGTTTGGAATATCTGTTTGAAGAAGCCAGGCTTTGCATAAAGGACAGGGAAAGGGAGGATGAACTAAGCCAATACTATATTTACACAAAAACCCCAAAAACAAAGGTTAGCCTGTCTGATTACTGCCAGGCAGATAAGCCTCCCCAGAAAGGAGAAAACGGGGAAAGCATTTGCCCTGCTACTGCAAAAAAAGAACCGTTATACGTTCTATGCAGCGGAACTGATTTTATGGAAGTGATAACCGGGGTATTGCAAAAAAAGCCGAAAGTCACGAATGAAGAACTGCTGGAGGCTCTAAATGATTATCTGCAAACCAGGAATTTATGATAGACGGATTTTTTAATCTATTCTATGGGCGATAGAAGTGTTTATAAGAGATAATGAATATGGAAGAATTATATCAAAAAGGGATGGAACTGTGGGAAACCGCAGAACAGCTGATAAAACAGCAATAAAAATAAAAAGGCATTTGAATGGTACAGCAAGGCTGCTGAACAGGGATATGCCCCGGCACAATATGAACTTGGTTTCTTATATTCCTATGGATTGGGAATACCGATGAATTATAAAATGAGCGGCTATTGGTACGAAAAGGCCGCTGAGGGAGGAATGGCGTCTGCCGCACATATACTGGGAGATAGATATTGTGAAGGTAAATCCAGAAATTACAAAAAGGCAATATATTGGTACACGAAAGCGTTGGAGTTGGGAATGCAGGGGGCTGTGGAACATCAAATTGGATGGTGCTATGAAAAACTCGGAGATTTCAGTCATGCCATAGAATGGTATATGAAGGGAGCGGAAAAAGGCATTGGTGATACAGCATATCACCTTGCAGAACTGTACGAAATCGGAACAGGTGTACCTAAAGATTTCACAAAAGCCATAGAGTGGTATCGGGTATCTGCAAAGCTGGGTTATCCAGACGCTGATTTATGGTTGAAAGAAAAAGGATTTTAACTATGAAAAAAGAATCATTCTCTTTGTGTATAATTCTGCGGAATACAATATGTGCCACGCTTGTCTTCCTGGTGATGCTATCCGCTCCCACTGGCTGGCTGTACGATTTGTGGGTCGGGGAGGGAACGGAACAGGGGCAGTGGCCCAGCGCGGATGTCCAGCGGCTCCGG
>OFFY01001831.1_pt1 | contig 16468 bp, 15 predicted proteins | sample 1521481 | NCBI WGS metagenome assembly OFFY01 (sample SAMEA3504117, study PRJEB24116) | mouse gut metagenome | biome: mouse gut; feature: mouse-associated habitat; material: faeces | place: Denmark | collected 2011
CTATTTTGATGAATTATAAATATAATTTAATAGAAAATTGTAAAAATTTATATTGGTTATTTATGTATTTTTTCTTATATTATAGCTATGATGTAGGTCAGGAAGAGAATGGTTATAGAAGGGGGCTATATGTATTTAATAATTTTTTTGTAATCCTAAATTTAGTTACTACTGTTTTATCTTTGTTGATGTTTTGGGCGAAGATTGGTATCTCGTTGAAAAATGAATATGGTCAGTTTGTTTTAGGTTATCATTTAAGATGGGGGAGACTTTATGGTATTACTAATTCGGTGAATGGATTTGCCAGAATGGCAATTATTTCCTTTGTTCTTTTATTTGTTAATTATAAATTGTTTGAATTATCCAAAGGGTGGAAGATGATTTATATACTAAATATAATTTTCTCTTTTTTGTATTTAGTTGCATCAGCTACGAGAGGAGCTGAGTTATCTTTTTCCATTTTTCTATTTATCTATATATTTGGTAAAAAATATGCAACTATGAAGGAAAATATGCTTAAGAGATTTACAAGTTCGTTTATGAAAGCATTCGCGGGTAGTATACTATTTATACTATGCATACTAATACTCAATGTTACATTAGAGTGGAGTATTTCAGCTAGTGATAGGATGAGTACGAATTATTTAGAGATACAGATTGAAAAAAGTGATACAGAGACAAAGGTAACGAAAACTTATATGGATTTAGGTGAGGGAGGATTGTTTAGGAACTTGACAGATCCACAATCTGTTGAGGCTGTTTGGCAAAGAAGGATTGCATGGAAATCGGTTTTTGAGGACCACTTGTTATTTGGAATAGGAGCTGCGAATGAAAGGACGTATATGGAATTGTATGGATATCCAGAGAACCAATCGTTACAAATACATATGATCCCTAATATAATGGTATTTGCTGGGCTGAGCGGATTGAGTATATATATTATTATGTTGTTATGTATCGTGGTATGGAGTATAAAAGTATTATTGAGAGGAAAATGGAATAACGATAAAGATATTGGTTTGTGTTATTTAGCGTTGACGTTAGCGCTTACGGTTTATACAGTAGTGATGTATTCTAATTCTGTTATGTCTGTCTTATATTGGTTATTTGCGGGTTGTGCAATGAAGTTTATTGGTGAAAGTAAAAGTGATGCGGACTAAAATAATGTTGCCGAATTTTATGACTGGCGTTGTATTACATATAGTGAGTACAAGAGTCCCTCATATGCATTTAGCTATTTTTTCTTACAAAAGAGTATTTGGGGTAGATGATCAGAAAGCATATATATTAGGCAATAGTTATTATTTCTAAACTGATATTAAACTATAATTGGGCGTACGCTCATTTATAGTATTAAATATGGGGTTTATTTTTGTAATAACAGTATTTAAAAATTATTTCATTTATTTGTTTCTTAGTTTGCTTTTTACAGTGGGAGAAAACTTTGTTGTATCCGTTATAGTAGATAAATAATATGTTTTTTATGTGTAATGTAGTAAAGGAGAAGCTGCTTGGAGCAGAATTTCATGAGATTATAGAGAAATAGAAGTGCGACTTTATTAATACAAGGATATTCAGTAAGAGAAAAACAGTGAAAGTATAGATAGTTTATGGTATTATACTTTTGAATAGAGTGTTTTAAGGGGAGAGGACATCGTGAGGAAAGAGGGGAGTATGGCGATCATGCTATAAGAACGACGAGGATGATTGAAGGAATTAAAAAACTAAATTATATAGACTTTAATTATCGACCTAAGCATGTTTCAGAAATTGGTGAACAAGTACATGTCTTGGCTAACGCTAGGATTTTACGTTTTGCTATTGAATTAAAATGAAGAGGATACATTAAGAAACTTACAGCAGGTGCCAATATAGTGACTTTTTCAGATGAGTATGATTCAATTATTGCAGATCCAGCGGTGGATTTATATTTGTAATCATCTTAATGGGCTGCAGATTTAGATGTAAAGCTGGAACCTAGGTTGGCAAGTCGCTGTGCGGCATTTCCGTATGGAGGTGTTGGTGAATAGATTTGTACCTAGAGAATGAGTATCACAGAATATGACAGATGAAAGGGTTTCAAGGTTTTTTTGGAAAAATAGTGGGGATGGAACAGAAAATGGGATGGTAAAACGTTAATTTCCTCATTATAAAATTGTGTATATTGTTTGCGAAAAATGTAATGTAGTAGGATGTCTATTACAGAGATGCAGATTGAAAAAGTGATATAGAGACAAAGAGAACGAAAACATATATGGATTTAAGTGAGGGAGGATCGTTTAGGAACTTGACAGATCCACAATCTGTTTAGGCTGTTTGGCAAAGGAGAGGAGCTTGGAAATTAGTTTTCAAGACAACTGGTTATTTGGAACAAGGGCTGTGAATGAAAGAACATACATGAAGTTATATGGATACTCAGATAACCAGTCATTACAAATACATTTGCTTCCCAACATAATAGTTTCTGTAGGGATTAGTGGTTTTGGAATGTATATTGTTTTTCTGTTATGTCAATTTTATACTGGTTGTTTGCAGGTTGTGCAGTAAAATTTATAAATGAGAGTATAAAAGATGCGGACTAAGAGAATTGCACTGAATGTTATGACCGGTATTGCGCTACACATTGTGAATACAATAGCGAGTCTGGTGGTTAGAAAAATTTTTATATGTCATATTGGAGCAGATATATTAGGAATCAATAGCGTATATTCCAGTATTCTTTCTTTTTTGGCACTGTCTGAACTAGGAATTGGGACGACAATAGCAGTTTTTCTTTACAAGCCTATAGCGCAGAAGGATTATAAAAGCGTTGAAATATATATGGCTTTTTTGAGAAGGGTATACAAAATAATTGGAATATTGATTTTAGTTTTGGGCGTAGGATTAACGCCATTTGTACCATATATCATTGATACAGACAAGCGCTCTTCATATATATATATATCTTTTATTATATATCTGTGTTCAGTAGCATTTAGTTATTTTTTTTCTTATAAGAGAACGCTTTTGGACGCTGATCAAAAAGCATATATATATCAGACAGTAGCTATTATTTCGAAATTAATATTAAATATCGGATTTGGCGTTGTAATAATAGTATTTAAAAATTATTTTATATATCTATTGGTTAGTCTGATATGTATGGTAGGAGAGAATTTTGCTGTTTCTATTATAGTCGATAAACAATATAAGTTCTCGTACACAGTAAATGAAAAGTTGCCAAGGGCAGAGTTTCATGAAATTGTAGAAAAACTGAAAGGTGTATTATGTATTAGTCTTGGTGGTTGGCTGATTACTGGAGCAGATAATATTATTTTATCTTCATTTTTAGGAGCAGTACAAGTTACTTATTATTCAAATTACTCGTTAATTATTAATATGTTAAACGCAGTTTGTTCTAATTTTTCTGCACATGTTTCTGCTACATTGGGAAATATTATTTATACTGATAGAGATAAATTTGTAACAGTAATGAACAAAATACTATTAGTACAGCATTTTCTATTTAGTATTTCGACTGCGGGTTTTCTTGCGTTGGCGAGTGATTTTGTGGGTGGTTATTTTGGTAAAGACTTCATATTAGATAATAGTATTGTTGCTTGTATGGGAATTGTATATTATATTAATGGGTTTTCCAACAGTCTAGAATCTGTAAGAAGAGCATTTGGCCTATTGGAGCAGGATAGAATTTTTAATTTAGTGACTCCTGTTCTCAACATCATTATATCAGTATATGCCGTATTGCAATGGGGGATGATAGGTATCTTGATAGGTACGATTATTTGTAGAATTATAAACAAGGTGGTTGTACTTACTTGGATTTTGAATAAATATATTGAAGAATTTTCTTGGAAAAAATACTTATTGCAATTAATAGGGAGCGGAGGTATTACGTGTATTTTGATATACATTGGCAAGGCAATCTGCAATAGAGTAAACATAGAATATTGGTTGATGAGAGTTATAGTAGGGGCCTTCATTGTTGGGGGAATTGGATTTACGATAAATGTTTTTGTACTTGGCTGGACAAATGAATTTAAAGAATTAACTATATCAATTTTAAGGAGGATAAGGTTGAAAAAAGGTGAATTAAGCCAAAATCGACAATCAGACACAAAAAACAGGCTCATATAGTAAACCTACTCTACGGTATTCCCACCTTTGGAAAGAGGCCATCTGCATATCAATACTTAACGGGTGGGGGACCAACCATTGATACCGGGATGCCTAATTATTAATTTACTATAACACAAAATGCTTGGCGCGGGCCTCCTTTTTTTCATGATGTCTTGAGCCTTGATCGAAGCGAAAGGAATGGATATAAAGATGAAAGATAAAATAATAAAGTGGGTATTTGGAGAGTCGTCTGTTCAATTTAAAGATGATTGGGTAAAAAAACAATTGCTGTCATTAGATAAAGGCAGTAAGATTCTTGATGCTGGTGCAGGTGAATTACGGTGGAAACAATATTGCCAACATTTACAATATATCAGTCAAGATTTTGGAGAATATGGGGGGGGGATCGGTTGGATTGCAATCTGATACTTGGGATGCATCAAGGAATGATATTATTAGTGATATAGTTGATATTCCGGTAGAAAATAATGTGTTTGATGCAGTGTTGTGTACAGAGGTACTTGAGCATATTCCGTGTCCGGAGAAAGCGATAAATGAATTTAGTAGAATTATTAAGAGTAATGGGGTTCTATTAATTACGGCACCATTTTGTAGCTTAGTACATATGGCTCCCTATTATTACTGTTCTGGATTTAGTTTATTTTGGTATGAATATCATTTAGAAAAGTATGGTTTTGAGATAGAAGAAATAGAACAGAATGGAGACTTCTTTCTTTTTTTGAGACAAGAGTTACATAGAACATCCTATATGTGTGAGAGATACGGGCGACCTATAGGGATGTTAAAAAAACTCAACTTAATTTATATGGCGCATTGGTTAGGGAAAGAATCTAAGGAAAAGAATGATTCGGGCGAAACATTGTGTTTCGGATATTGCGTAAAAGCAAGAAAACGATAAAGACGTAACGAAGTTGTTTTGTGCGCGAGTGAAAGCGAAATTGATATTTTGAAGGTGAAAATTGTGGATAAAAACAACAAAATTAATAGAGCCAGTATAACTTTATCATATAACGAAGAATATAACTAAAAGGATACTAATATGTGGATATAAATATGGAGAACAAGTCTGATAGAAAGGTTGGATAAGATTGGTTATACGGATTATAATTATAGACCACATAAGGAAAGAGATATAGCAAAACAGGTTCATGTTTCGGCAGGAATAAAAACCTTGGAGTATGCTATAAATTTAAAAGAAAAGGGCATTGTTGCTAACGAAAATGTTGCTTTGTATAGTGGGCAATAGATATTCTGACTGTACGTTTGGCTCTGTATTATTATACACCACTTTACAAGTTTTTAAAAGAAATGCCGTATGAGACACTTTAAGTGTATAATAAGTTTGCACACCAAAATACACGAAAGAAGTGATCTCATACGACAACCTTATTATACAATGATAAACACATAATTGGCAGGCTTTTTCGATATTTTTCTGCTTATTTTGTTACTTTTGCAGTACCTACTGCTGAAAGCCTGTTTTTGCTGGTATTGGCCATACTGGCAATGGAGTCCGCAGATTCCATCCGTTCCCTGTACAGACGCTTTTTGTCAGGCATAACCACAAAATCCCTGAATGCTTTTTATTATGCCTGCTCCTATGCCAAAGTGGATTACTACGCGTTTATGAATGTGACTGCAAGGCTGTCCCTTAAACTGGCTCCGGCAGACCTGAAATCACAGCCTCTCTTCCTTTGCATTGATGACACCATGGTCTCAAAATTCGGAAAGAAATTTGAGGATGTGTCGAAGCTGTTCGACCATGCAGCGCATAATGGCTCTAATTACCTCAACGGGCACTGTTTTGTCAGCCTTATGCTTTGTGTGCCGGTATGGAACCGAAACAGGATCTCTTACCTTGCAGTCCCTTTTGGATACCGTATGTGGCAGAAGAAAGAATCGAAACAGGAACTTGCTTCAGCCATGGTACGTCAGGTGATGCCGGAGTTCCATGCACAGAAAAATGTCATCATTCTGTGTGACAGCTGGTATGTAAAACAGAACCTTATGTCAATCGTGGATGAATATGAAAACCTTGACCTGATCGGCAATGCAAGGGCGGATTCTGTCCTATATGATCTGCCGCCAGCCCCGACCGGGAAAAAAGGCAGGCCTGCAAAGCATAGCCGCCGTCTGTCGATAGACAGTGACTTTGCCCTTTCCGGCGAGAAAGCGGGTGATTACTATACAGGATGCCGCCGTGTGCTGACAAATATTTTCGGGGCACGCGAAGTCATGGCTTATGTGACTTGTACAGGAAAGGAAAACGGCACAAGAAGACTGTTTTTCAGTACTATTTTCCCTGCACAGCTGCAGATATTCTGTGCATGGCAGGAAAAGGCACCGCTTAACCAGACCGGAAGCGGGTGGATGCCTTACATTCCCCTGTTCCTGTATTCCTTCCGCTGGAACATTGAAGTAAGCTACTATGAGCAGAAATCATTCTGGTCGCTATGCGCATACATGGTCCGCAGCCGCAGAGGGATCGAAATGCTGGTGAACCTCATTAATATCAGTTACTGCGCCATGAAACTGCTTCCCTATATGGAAGAAGCGTTGTCACAGTACAGGAACAGCAGTGTGCAGGAATTCCGGTTTGCCCTTAGTGAGCAGATACGGCGGCAGATATTTTATGTAAACTTGGTGCAGCACGTCGAAACCCACATAAAATCAATGGCTGTTATCAAAGTCTTACGAAGACTATGCCTGAGAGAAACAGCTTAGCTCAAAAGTTGTAAAGTGGTGTTATTATAGATAGCAATATAAAAAGTATCAGTATTGAAAAAGTGGTAAATTAATAATTTGTCCGTATTTATCAAAATATATGGGTATAACATTCATAGAATTTAGGGAGTTAGATAGTAGTGTTGCTGAGGTGGATAGATATTTAGAAATGTTTGTTCGCGAGAATAGGCAATGTGTAACATGAATTATGAATTATATGCCAGAAGTTTTTGGATAATGTATTGAATTATAATTCAAAATTTACATTAATGATAAGGAACAGGTACAACAATGTTGAATATTAAAAATATAGTAAGAGCATCTAATTCTATGAGGAGACTGGTATTTCCTATTTATGATGTATATCAGAAATTAAGGTTGACGTGTCAAGGGCGGCGGCAGTATAAGAAAAATATGCGTAGATATAAAAGTCTGAATAGAAATCCTAGATTTGAAATATCTATGCAGAATAATTTACCATGTTATATCGATAGATATGCAAAGGCAGGAGTTTTAGGAAGTTATTTTTGGCAGGATTTATGGGCGGCGCGTCTTATTGCTGAAGCCAATCCGAGTAGTCATTATGATATAGGTTCACGAGTTGACGGATTTATAGGTCACTTGGCTTCTTTTAGGGAAAATATTAAGCTGATAGATATACGACCATTGGAAGATGTAATCCCTGGGGTAGAATTCATTCAAGCTGATGCAACCGAATTGAGTGCGTTAGCGGACAACAGCGTAGAAAGTATTTCAGCATTGTGCTCTTTAGAGCATTTTGGTTTAGGACGATATGGAGATGAAATTGATCCGGATGCATGTTTTAAGGTAATGCTGGCAATTAAAAGAGTGGTTTGCAAAGAGGGAAATGTATATATTTCTGTTCCGATTGGTCGTGAACATTTGGAGTTTGACGCACAACGAGTATTTTATGCAAAGACGATTGTAGATCAATTTGTTGGGTTTCAATTAATAGAGTTTTCATGCGTACATGCAAGAGACAAGAGGATTGAAAGAAATCCTGATATTCATAAATATGACGAAGATTTAGAAATGGGAGGCGGTAGATTTGGATTATTCCATTTCAGAAAAAATTAGTGACGTGTCTCAGTCTGATAAAATAAAATGGGTGGATTCTATGAAAGGTATTGCTATATGTGGTGTTGTAATGGCACATACTGGGGCAAGTACTTTACCGTCTGTTTTAGGTATAATTGGAGGAAATGGAAATCGTGGAGTCCAGCTATTTTTCGTTATTTCAGGGTATTTGACATTTCTTTCATTACATAATAATAAAGATAGTATAAATTTTTGGTGGTTTAAAAAGTTTGCTAAATTGGCGCCATTATACTATATTGCGTTAGTCATTGGTACGATGGCAGAAGGCCGTGTAGAATGGTTGGGAAGAGAAGAGCATATTTCAACGTTAAACTTTGTAGTACATTTATTATTTTTACATGGATTTGTTCCGCATTATTGTAATAGCATTATCGGGGGAGAATGGTACTTGGGGACATTGACTATCTTTTTTATGATTGCTCCTTTATTGTATAAATATATTAATACACTTGAACGAGCGTTTTACTCGTTGATAGCATTTATAGCGTTATCTTGCTTAAATATTATTGTTTCTCAAGTGTGTGTGGGGGGGGGGATACTGGGACAGGATAGCAATATTTATTTTGCATATATAAGGTCATTCTCAATTTTTTCGCAACTGCCGGTAATCATGATTGGAATAATCTTGTTTTTTCTTATTCATGAGAGTACTATTTTAAATAAAGTTAATTTTAAGAAATTTTTTTCCTATTGTGTTCTTTTTGTATCAGTTCTTATGATAGTTGGAGAAATGTATGAAAAAAACAGTTTGCTTATTTTATCTACGGCTACCAGATATGGTATATGGTTTAGTGGTGTTATATTAAGTCAGGCAATATGGCAGTCATGTATTATAAATAATGTCGTATTTCAAAAGTTAGGAAAAAATAGTTATTCAATATATCTTTTTCATACATTCTTGATTACTTGTTTTAATAGATTAATGGTATTTGATTTTGGTAATGGTATTATAAATTGGGCCGCAAAGTTTATACTGGTTCTTCTAGTTTCATACTTGATCTCTATACTGGCGTCTCGGTATATAGATCAACAAATAAAATGCTGTCTAGATAAAATGAAGGAACGCTTTTGAGGATATTAGTTTTGATTTACGAATTAAAAGAAAGGTAATAGATCACGATGTCACTATTTACAAATGCTACATTAATGATCACAGGTGGGACAGGTTCTTTTGGCAATACAGTATTAAAGCATTTTTTAAAAACGGATATTGGAGAAATCCGTATTTTTTCCCGAGATGAAAAAAAGCAGGATGATATGCGCCATATGCTTCAGGCATTGTATCCGGAGCAGGCTGGAAAAGTGAAGTTCTATATAGGGAATGTGCGTAATAGCCGTTCTATTAACGATGCCATGTGTGGAGTAGATTATGTGTTTCATGCGGCGGCATTAAAACAGGTTCCTTCATGTGAATTTTTTCCGATGGAGGCGGTTCATACAAATGTAGAGGGGACTGATAATGTACTTCATGCAGCTATAGAAGCTGGCGTAAAAAGAGTGGTCTGTCTTTCTACTGACAAGGCAGCATATCCGATTAATGCGATGGGAATTTCAAAAGCTATGATGGAGCATGTTGTTTATGCCAATGCACGGGTGGCAGCAGAGAGAGGGGGCACTGTAATTTCGTGTACTAGATATGGAAATGTAATGTGCAGCAGAGGAAGCGTGATTCCGCTTTTTGTTGAACAAATACAAGCAGGAGATCCCATTACAATCACTAACCCGAAAATGACCAGATTTTTAATGAGCCTGGATGAAGCAGTAGATTTAGTCCGGTTTGCATTTGAGAATGCAAATCCGGGAGACTTGTTTATTCAGAAAGCAGATGCATCTACAATTGGTAATTTGGCGAAGGCGGTTCAAGAACTTTTTGGAGATACTGGTACTAGAATAATTGGAACCCGTCATGGCGAGAAATTGTATGAAACGCTTATGACAATTGAAGAACGTTTGCGCTGTGAAGATATGGGACGCTATTTCCGAGTGGCTGCGGACAGCAGAGATTTGAATTATGATAAGTTTATAGTGAGCGGACAGGAGCATATGTCAATAGCAGAAGCATATACAAGTGATAATACCAGAAGACTTGGGGTCGATGAAACTGTAGAGAAAATATTAACGACAGAATATGTGCAGAAGTGTTTAGGTTAGGAGAACTAGTATGAATATACTTGTAACGGGTGCAAAGGGATTTGTTGGTAAAAATTTGGTGCAGAATTTGCTCAATATTAAAGATGGTAAAAATCAGACAAGAAAGGTTCATATTGATGAAGTCTTTGAGTATGATATCGACAGTGAAAAACATCTATTTGAACTATATTGTCAAAACGCAGATTTTGTATTTAATTTTGCAGGAGTTAACAGACCTCAAAACCATGATGACTATATGGAAGGGAATTGCAATTTTATTCAATATCTACTTGATATGTTGGATAAAAATAATAATCGATGCCCAATAATGTATGCAAGTTCGATTCAGGCTTCATTAGCAGGAAGGTTTAGTGAGTCAGAATATGGGAAATCCAAACTGGCAGGAGAAAAACTTCTTTTTGAATATACTCAGAACAGGGACTGGGATAAGATATATATATACCGGTTTCCTAATGTATTTGGTAAGTGGTGCAGACCAGATTATAATAGTGCAGTCGCTACATTTTGCTATAATATAGCGCATGATTTACCAGTTCAGGTTAATGACCGAATGACAGAATTGGAACTTCTTTACATTGATGACTTGATAGATGGAATGTTAGATGTATTGGAGGGGAGAGAGAGTCATTGTGAATATGAAGGCATTATGCCGATTGAAAATCCAGAAGGGAAATATTGTTATATTTCTGTGACTCATAAAGCGACATTAGGAGAAATTGTTGATTTATTGGAAGCGTTCAAACAGATGCCTCATACGTTGCTTATGCCAGAAATACCAGAGGGTTCTTTTGCGAAGAAATTATTTTCAACGTATTTATCGTATTTACCTCAAGGAGCGATTAGCTATCCACTTAAAATGAATGTAGATAATAGAGGAATATTTACAGAACTTATTAAGTTTTCTTCATGTGGTCAGATTTCTATTAATATTGCCAGACCAGGCATTACTAGAGGTCAGCATTGGCATAATAGCAAGTGGGAGATATTTATTGTTGTGTCTGGTCATGGGCTAATTCAAGAACGGAAAATAGGGTCTGATGAAGTAATTGAGTTTGAAGTTCATGGTGAGCAGATGCAAGCGGTACAAATGTTGCCCGGATATACACATAATATTATTAATTTATCTGATAAGGAGAATTTGGTTACAATAATGTGGGCGAATGAAGCTTTTGACCCGGATAAACCTGATACTTTTTTTGAAATGGTGGATAAATAATAACAAAATGGAGAAAATAAATGTCTTTAGAAAAAAATAGCTCTTTTAAAAATAACGGTAAATTGAGATTGCTGATTATTGTTGGCACTCGACCTGAAATCATCAGATTATCTGAAACAATTACGATGTGCAGACAGTATTTTGACACTATACTAGCTCATACAGGACAAAATTATGATTACAATTTGAACGGGATTTTCTTTCAGGACTTGCATTTAGCGCCTCCTGAAATTTATATGAATACAGTTGGCAGCCATTTAGGAGAATCCATCGGAAATATTATAGCAGCATCATATAAACTGATGATGGACTTAAAGCCGGAGGCATTATTGATTTTGGGTGATACAAATAGCTGTTTAGCTGCCATTAGTGCAAAGCGCCTTCATATTCCGATTTTTCATATGGAAGCAGGAAACCGCTGTAAAGATGAATGTCTTCCGGAAGAAACGAATCGCCGTATTGTAGATATTATTTCAGATGTAAACCTTCCATATTCTGAGCATGCACGCAGATATCTTATAGAGTGTGGCTTGCCAAAAGAACATATTTTTGTTACAGGGTCACCTATGGCAGAGGTGTTACGTAAAAATTTAGAATATATAAAGAAATCGGCCGTTCTTGAGCGACTTGGTCTTCAAAAAAGAAAATATATATTGTTGTCAGCACATCGGGAAGAAAATATAGATACAGATAAAAACTTTATATCTTTATTTGAGGCTATAAATGAAATGGCGGAGAAATATAATATGCCAGTTTTGTATTCATGTCATCCAAGGTCCAGAAAAAGGATAGAGCAGACTGCATTTGCATTACATCCACTTGTGATTCAGCATGAGCCGTTGGGATTTCATGATTATAATCATCTTCAGGTGAATGCATATTGTGTGGTGTCGGACAGCGGAACTTTACCAGAAGAAAGTAGTTTTTATATATCAGCAGGATATTCGTTTCCAGCTGTTTGCATTAGAACTTCGACAGAACGGCCGGAGGCGTTGGAAAAAGGTTGTTTTGTTTTAGCGGGGATTGATAAAAAAAGCTTATTACAAGCGGTTGATATGGTTATAGCAATGTACGAAAACGGGCATATAGGAGTAACAGTTCCAGATTACGTGGAGGAATGTACTGCTTTGAAAGTGGTTGATATAATACAGAGCTATACTGATATTATAAATAAAGTAGTATGGCGAAAAACAGTTTAAGAATATGAAAATATTTAGGGTAATAATAGGGAGTGGCGAGATGATTAGTAGGATAGTTAAATTTAATAAAGCATTAAACTGGATAAAAATAATACTATTGATGGCAGGGGTATAACGGTTACATCCGGGAGGCTGGTATGGAAGTTATCCGGTTGAAACGTTATTTAGTAGGTTTTACAAAGGGAAAAATAAAATATATTATTTTCTGGATGCGGAAATTAGTTGGGCTAATTTAGATGCACTGGCATTAAAGGAAAAACTTGAATTTGAAAAGGCGCCGCATACATTTCAGAAGGAGATTGATAAGGAAGGCGGAAGATATGCTTTGATTTGTAAACTGGTGGGATTTCTGATTCTGATATTGAAAAGTATGCAAAAGAATGCAGTGGAAATCTGGAAATAGTTAAATTGGTTCCCTATGAAGATAAGGATGATGGTTTGTTTGGAGTACGGATTATTATAAAGCGTTAGTAGTTTATTATGCAGGGGTGAATATGAATGAAGACTAATATTGAAAACAAAAATGTTCTCTACATTATTATTCCAGCATACAATGAGGAAATAAATATAGGTCAATGTATTAGAGACTGGTATCCAATAGTTGAAAAATATTCTGGGGGGGGAGTCACGGTTAGTTATAATTGATGATGGAAGTAAAGACAATACATATTCTATTATGCAAGAGTATGCAAAGATATACTCGCTTTTTCAACCATTGACAAAGGAAAATGGCGGGCATGGAGAGACGATTCTTTATGGTTATAGATATGCTATAGAGAACAAGGCGGATTATATTTTCCAAACGGATTCTGACGGGCAGACTAATCCAAAAGAATTTGATCAATTTTGGCAAGTAAAAGAAGAGTATGATGCGGTAATTGGAAAGCGTCTTGTACGTAAGGATGGAAAATGCAGAAAATATGTGGAAGACGTGGTTTGCTTTTTATTATGGATTTTTTTTGGAGTAAGAGTGAAGGATGCTAATGCACCTTTTCGATTAATGAAAGCGTTTCTTGTGGACAAATATATTGGGGAATTGCCAGAAGATTTTAACATTCCTAATATTATGCTGACCGCCTACTTTATTTATTATCACGAAAAGGTTAAATTTATACCGATTACATTTAAGCCGCGCAAAGCTGGGAAAAATTCTGTTAATTTAATGAAAATTGTGAGGATTGGGTGGCGGGGAGTTGGAGATTTTTGGAAATTTCGTAAAAAAATGATGGTAGGGAAATGAGGATTTAATGTGAGAGGAAAAGTTTTATTTAATATTGTTTTGGCTTTTTTTATGTTAATGGCTGTAATTTCGGTAGCACAAGGGGTGCATAATGCAGTTGGGATATTGCATGGTAGTTATGATTTTCAATATGACAGTGCACTATTACTCAGATTGAGGCTTAATCCTTATGATGAATCCTTAAATCCTCAGGGAATTTCTGAACAACTTGGATTGTTTGATTTTTATGATAAGGTAGAGGCAAATCAATTTCCTTCTATGCTGGCAATATTAATACCATTAACTTTTTTAGAACCGACTACTGCAAATATAACATGGATGATTATTAACCTAATATTGACAGTAGTTATCATTTCATTAAGTTGTAAATTATTTTTCAATAAAATGGACACAAAAGTATTGATTATATTGGCATGTGCTATGTTAGCAGGAACAGGTTGGAGAAATAGTATCGGTAATGGTCAACATACAATATTTTCAGTTGCCTTTTTTTTGATTGCTTTTTGGTTATCGGAGAGAAAGAGCTGCATTTTATCTGGTGTTGCTTTAGCAGTGAGTTATTTAAAGTATACACTTACGGTGCCATTGACTTTATATTTTATATATAAAAAAAGATATAAAGAAGTATTGGTATCAGTGATAATTCATTTATTAGGTACAATATTATGTGCACTATGGCTAAATGAGAGTTTGATAAATATGGTTAAAAAACCCCTTGAAATTGCAGCATCCCTGTCGTCAGAAGGCTATATTGATTTTAGTTCAATTTTTCATTTGAGTTCCGGCGTTGGTATGTTGGTAGCAATTAGCTTTTGCTTAGCTCTATTTGGGCTGGCTGTATTCGGTGAAGAGACAAAATATGGTGGTAATCTTCTATTTGCAATTTTGTCATATGTAGCTTTGATAATAATTTATCATAGAATTTATGATTTCTTTATTTTTATGATTCCTATGGGAATTTTTGTTTATGAGTGGTTAGAATCAAGGACAAATGCGGTGAATAGTCAAAGAGAAAATGGGATTAATATGATTATAAGCGTTTTGATTTTTATATACGCTAATTTTGTTCAGAAAGCCATAGATATTCTAGCAAACAGGATAGGGATGTTTTCAATAATTGATAGGTATTTACAAGTTATATATGCTATAATAATATATGTATTTGTACTTTATTTGCTGATCCAGTATTGCAGAAAGTATATAAATGTTCACACTAAAAAAGTGAAGTTATAAAACTATGAAAGAAAGAGAATTGGCATCAGACTCTTTAAAGGAATTGAAATTATTTTAAAAATTTAAAATGGTTAAGCAATATTGGACAGCATACATGATGGAGAGATGGGTTAATGGAAGGAAGACACAATATGAAAGTAGTATATATTGGTTGTGGAATAAGTGCAATAAAAGGGGCGATAAATTTGGATAATAGCCCATCGGTTATTTTGGGTAGAATTCCAGCTTTATATTGGATTTGTGATAAACTGAGAATATTGAATTCAGAACAGAAATTATTTATTAGTGAAGTTAAAAGAAGAAATATATATTGGGGGGGGGCAACAAAGCTGCCATTTAGAAATGAGACGGTAGATGTGGTATATTCTTCACATATGATTGAACATCTGTATGAGGAAGATTTTCAAAAGTTCCTGAATGAAGCAGAAAGAGTTCTAAAATCAGACGGAGTATTTCGTGTGGTTATCCCTGATTTATTAATTTGCTGTAAGAAATATTTGGAAACAAATAATGCAGATGAGTTTTGTTCTATGATTTATATGGGAAATAGGCGGAAACCAAAACACAAGATAAGTATGTTATTGCTAGGAGATAGGAAACATAAATGGATGTATGATGGAAAATCATTAAAGGATTATATAGAATCACATTCAAATTTTGTTGCTACAGTGCTTCCGGCAGGAGTTACCTCCATTAAAGGGAAAACGAGGATTAATCTAAGAGAACGTGAAAGTGAAAGTGTATACTTGGAATGCCATAAAAGATATTGAACATTACTCCTAAAAAATGGAATAAGTAGATCGTTAAAATGTGAACTATTTCTGGAGGAAGAGTCAATAGACTGGGAAAGGCGAGGGAGATTATGTTATTTTCATCATATGCCTTTATACTGGTATTTTTGCCAGTGACAATAGTCATATATTATCTGCTATCTAAGGTGGAAAGCAGTCTTTATCAAAGGACTTTTTTAATTATTATGTCATTATTTTTTTATGGGTATTATAATATAACTTGTGAGTAAAAAGTTTGTGTCGTTTAAGAAGCCCATGAACCCCAGTAAGTTCCAGACTCATCCTGCTGTTCTTGAATTATTTGCGTTATGCGCAATTCCGGCTGTCTCCCTAAAAGGCAGAAAAAATACTTCCGCAAATAATGCATGACGGCTGCTTCTGATACCCTCCCTCTGGCAGGTGTCCTCTGGTAGCGAAGCTGGCTGGGGCTGATCTCTCCGGTATAACTGACGGAAAGACCCTGCAATATTCCCATTGCTATACAGGACAGCGCCATGTGCATCTCAGTAGCACGTACGGCTTCCAATACTTTCCGGCGGGATTTTTCCCTTTCCACACTCTCAAGTGCCGTGGGTTCCCCTTTTTTCTGGTAATGGTTCAGTTTTGGCATATGCTTTGACCAGAATCGGTAACAGAATGCCCCGGTCTGCTGTTTCAG
>OFFY01001836.1_pt1 | contig 16450 bp, 16 predicted proteins | sample 1521481 | NCBI WGS metagenome assembly OFFY01 (sample SAMEA3504117, study PRJEB24116) | mouse gut metagenome | biome: mouse gut; feature: mouse-associated habitat; material: faeces | place: Denmark | collected 2011
AATGGTTACATTCTCATGACAGCACATCCGAATACAGGCAGAATATTAAACAGAAATAATTTTACAACACATTATGATGGTTTGGAATATCTGGATTTTGATTGTGAGTTTCCTGAAAGCCAAGGGTTTTTGAAACAACTTCAGGTAAAAAGTAGAGGATTGTCTTATACAAAAAGAAAGAAAAAGGGAGAAACAATATATTTAGTTTGGACAGAGATTCTTTCAAACTTAATGTATGTGTTGAGTGAAAGCAGACCTGAAGCTAACGTCACTTTTATACAGATTGATGATGGTGCGGCATCCTATATAAACGACTTTCAGTTAAGATTAAGTAATTTACTGTTAGGAAGAACGTATGATGGAATAGAGCTAGTTGTACAATATACAAAAGCTGGATTTTATGCCATATTATCTAAGTTAATGAGAAAAAACTTAAAGTGTAAAAATAGATATATTGACGCGACTATTTTCATTAAAAAAATTGATATAAAAGGGAAAATGCTTGAGCAAAATTCTACAATTATTCCTTACTATGTAGAGGCTTTCAAACAGCAGGGATTCATGAGTGATAAAATATTAAAGTATGAACATGCAGTGATTGTGAATACACAGTGTTTATCGGAAGGTAACATTACAAATGGCGTCGTGGATTTAGAAGTATATAAATCATTAACAAAAATCATCAACGATTTAGGATATAAAATCATACTAAAACCGCATCCAAGGGAAAAAGACATTGAAAAATATCAAAAGTTGGGATGGGAATTAACGAATGACATATCTTTGACGCAAGAGTCCATTTTAGCGTGTTTAGAAAATAAACCAAAATGTATTATAAGTATTTATTCTTCAACACTGCTAAATGCCCGTGGACTTTTTGGTATTCCTGCTATCAGTCTTGCAAAACTGATGTTAGAAAAGCAAATATCGAAATCATTAAGAATTGAATTAAACAGATATATAAAAATGTATAACAGTGTAATATATTTCCCCAGCACTAAATTAGAACTAAAAAATATTATTAGAGACATTATGGAGAAAGAAAAAGATGTTGGACTTAAATAAGTTTATTTCCACAGAAGTAACAAAAAGATCAAGTAGTATGTTTTTACCGGATATCGAAAAAAACAAAGACATACTGTCTACAAAAATAAAAAATAAGAGCGTTCTTGTAATTGGAGGTGCCGGCAGTATTGGCAGTTCATTTATAAAAGCAGTTTTGCCATTTCGTCCCAAAACTTTAGTTGTCGTTGATATCAATGAAAATGCATTAGCAGAACTTACCAGAGACTTACGTTCTACCAGGGGAATGTTTGTGCCAGAGGATTATATACCATATCCTATGGATTTTGCATCTTTATTATTTGAGAAAATGTTTATAAATAGAGGTGGTTTCGATATTGTAGGTAATTTTTCTGCACATAAACATGTTAGAAGCGAAAAAGATATTTATTCAATAGAAGCACTACTCCGGAATAATGTACTTCATGCCAGAAAACTCCTCGATCTTCTGAGTAAATTCCCTCCTGAAGAATATTTCTGCGTATCTACTGATAAAGCAGCCAATCCGGTAAATATCATGGGTGCAAGTAAAAGATTAATGGAAGATGTTATATTCTCCTACTCAGACAAATTTCCAGTAAAAACTGCCCGTTTTGCAAATGTTGCTTTTTCAAATGGTTCCCTGCCTGCAGGATTTATTACCAGGATTTCCAAATTGCAACCGTTATCAGCACCTTCAGATGTAAAAAGATATTTTGTATCACCAGAAGAAAGCGGTCAAATTTGTATGCTGGCATGTATGTTAGGAGACAATCGTGAGATTTTTTTTCCAAAACTGGAAAAAGCACAAATGATGACATTTGATGCAATAGCTACTGCCCTACTTCGATCTTATGATTATGAACCACTACTGTGTGATTCTGACGAGGAGGCTATTGAAAAAACTGAAATAGTCAGACATGGAGGTCATGAATATCCCGTTCATTATTCTTCTTCTAACACTTCTGGTGAAAAAGCATATGAGGAGTTTTATACAGAAGAAGAGTCTGTGGACATGGAAAGATTCTGCTCTTTAGGCGTGATTACAAATAAAGTGCTGATAAACGCAGATGATATCAATCAACTCTTTGATCATCTCGAAGATTTATTTACACAAAATAATGCATCCAAAGAAGAAGTCATCGAAATTATCAAGAAATATCTGCCTAATTTTGAGTATGTCGAAAAAGGAAAATCATTGGACAGCAAAATGTGATAAATCACAAATTAAAGATGTCAGGTAGTACAGGAGGCAAAAAATGAGGAAATACATCCCATTATGTGTTCCTAATTTTGAAGGAAATGAAAAGAACTATGTAAACGATGCGGTTGATCAGGGGTGGGTATCTACAGGTGGCGCGTATATTACAAGACTGGAGAGTATGCTGGCCAGTTTTCTGGGAGTGGGAGAAGTTTCTGCCTGTCAAAGCGGAACAGCGGCCTTGCATCTTTCGTTGATTGAGTCTGGTATTTTACCGGGAGACCTGGTAATTGTTCCGACGCTTACTTTTATCGCTGCCGTCAATCCAGTTAAATATCAATTTGCTGAGCCTATATTTATGGATTGTGATGATAGCCTCTGCATGGATCCTATTAAGTTAAAAGAGTTCTGTGAAAAGCAATGTACTTTTGACAGAGGAAAACTTTTTTTTCAAAAAACGAAGAAGCATATCAAGGCAATCATTGTTGTACATGTTTTTGGTAATTTGGCTGACATGGAAAAAATCATGGAAATTGCCCAAAAGTACAACTTGAAAGTGATTGAAGATGCGACGGAAGCTCTTGGCTCGAAATATACGGAAGGAAAATATGCTGGAAAATACGCAGGTACGATCGGTGATTATGGAGCGTTTTCATTCAATGGAAATAAAATCATTACAACTGGCGGTGGTGGCGCCGTTACATCAATAGATACAGATGCTGTGAAACACATTCGCTATCTTTCCACACAATGCAAAGATGATCCATGCTTTTACATTCATAACGAGATTGGTTTCAACTATCGTATGACAAACATTCAGGCAGCTGTCGGTGTGGCTCAAATGGAGGAATTAGAAAAATTTGTATTTCGCAAACAACAAAACTATGAGTTATATAAAAAACTATTCAAAGACTTTAAATTCGGCGAGTTGATGAGCTTTCGCTCTGGAACTCTTCCAAATAAATGGTTTTATTCTTTGAAAATAGACAAAAATAGAATCCACGCAAACATGCGTGAAATAATTAAATCCCTGGGGAAAAGAAACATTGGAACCAGAGCCATCTGGGGACTGATTCATGAACAATTACCCTATAGAGATGCATTTAGTTACAAGATCGAGAAAGCGTCTTACTACAGTTCCTGCATTCTTAATCTTCCCAGCAGTACAAATCTGAAAAAAGAAGAAATTAGATACGTTGCAGAACAGATAAAGCAAATATTGAGGAATTATTCCGATGAATGACACGATATTAAAATCTTTTACAACAACATGTACCATAACTGTCGTTGAAGTGATGAAAAAAATTGATTTGAATGAGCAAGGAATTTTATTTGTCATAAATGACAGCTTTCAATTAATTGGATGTATTACAGATGGCGATGTACGACGCTGGTTGATAAAAACAGGTACATTGGATGCGACCGTTGATCAATACATGAATTGTCATCCAAAATTTTTGTTTGAAAATGATCGTACAAAAGCAATGGATTACATGAAAAAAAATCTTATAAAAGCGGTGCCCGTTGTTGATCTAAACAAACAAATTATAGATATCGTATTTGCAGATGATGCGTATGTGGAAAATATACCAGTAAAAGACAGTCTGAAAAATACAAGTGTGATTATTATGGCAGGTGGTAGAGGAACAAGATTATATCCTTATACCAAAATCTTGCCTAAGCCTCTAATCCCTATCAAAGATATTCCTATTCTTGAAAGGATTATCAATCAATTTTGCCAATATGGTATTTCGCAATATTATCTAACAGTAAACTATAAAAAAGGTATGATTAAATCATATTTTTCAGATTTAAATCCGGATTACCATATTCACTACATTGAAGAAGATAAGCCGCTGGGTACTGCAGGAAGTATTAAACTGATTACAGATAAATTTGATTCCCCAGTAATCATCACCAATTGCGACACTCTAATTAATGCGGATTATGAAAAGTTGATAAATCACCATGTCATCTCTGGTAATGCACTTACGATTGTATCAGCCTTAAAAAATATGGTTATTCCATATGGGATCATACACTCTCAGAAGCATGGATTTATTACATACATGGAAGAGAAGCCGCAGATGAATTATTTTGTCAACACAGGCCTTTATGTATTGAATCCAGAACTGATAAAAAAAATTCCCGACAATACAGTATTCCATATGACGCATCTGGCAGATATGCTAATAAAAGAAAAATATCAGGTTGGTATGTACCCTGTCAGTGAAGAATCGTTTCTTGATATGGGTGAATTTGAAGAAATGAAGCGTATGGAGCAGAAGCTAAACTTATCAGAAGATATTCGGTAAACTTTTAGATCTTTCTGAAACAGACAAAGCATTTTATACGAGGAGGAACAGAAATGAGATATTGTAAAAAATGTGTTATGCCTGACACACGTCCTGGAATCTTTTTTAATAATGAAGGAGTCTGCTCAGCATGCCTGGCTTATAAACATCGTAAAAATATTGACTGGAAAGCCCGCTGGAAGGAATTCGAACTTATATGTGATCAGTACCGTGGGATGAATGGTGATGATCCTGATTGTGCGATTGCTGTTTCCGGAGGAAAAGATTCTCATTATCAGGTTCATTTGATGAAAAATGTAATGCACATGAACCCTATCTTATTTTCCGTAGAGGATAATTTTCCGATGACCGAGGCCGGCAAACACAATTTGAAAAATATTTCAGAAGAATTTGGCTGTAATATTATTAGTATCAAACCAGATATTCGTACTCAAAAAAAGTTAATGAGATACATGTTTGAAAAGTACGGAAAGCCAACCTGGTTTATTGATCGGCTTATCTATACTTATCCGCTTATTATGGCAGAAAAGTTTAACACTCCACTATTGGTTTATGGAGAGAATGTAAGTTATGAATATGGTGGAGTGGATGCAAAAGAAACTTATTCTGCAAAAGAGCAGCTTAATAACGGCGTGGCCCTGGGGGTTGATAAACAAGAGCTGATTGACAATGCAGGAGTGACCGCTAAAGATCTTTATCTGACTCAAGCCCCAAAATCAGAAGCTATAGAAAAACTCAATCCCATTTATATCTCCTATTTTACACCATGGAATAGTTTTCTTAATTATGAGTTTGCAAAAAAACATGGGTTCCATGATCTGTCACATGAATGGGATAGACATCATCATATTGAGAACTTTGATCAAATTGACAGCAGAGCCTATCTTGTCCATTCATGGCTAAAATATCCCAAATTTGGCCATGCAGCGGCTACCGATTATTCCGCGCGTATGGTTCGATATGGTTTGCTCACACGTGATGAAGCAATTCGACTTGTAAAAACGCATGACCACGATTTAGATCCTTTATGTGTCAGGGACTTCTGCGAGTTCTGTGGATATACAGAAACTGAGTTTTGGCACATAATTGATTCCTTATATAATAAAGATTTATTTAAAAAAGATGCACTCAATAAATGGGTATTAAGACATCCTGTTTGGGAAGAAGGATAAAGTGACTAGGTCGTAGGTCGTATTCTTTATCAGCAAAACAGACAGAGTAATCTTGTGGAGTTAAATAAATTTTGAAAAAATTATTATTAATTGGCGGTGGTGGACACTGTCATTCCGTAATCGACAGTATTTTAATGCTCAATTCATATGAAAAAATAGGAATCATTGATGATAAAGACTGTTCATTTTTAGGTATATCAACCATCGGGACAGATTATGATGTATCGCGACTATTTCAAGAGGGTTGGACAGATGCCTTTATTACGGTAGGCAGTATAGGTAATACCGATTTAAGACATCGCCTTTACCATATGATTGTTGATCTTGGACTGGCTATACCAAATATCGTTGATCCTACCGCAACCATTGCAAAAGATGTGAAGATTCAGCAGGGGACATATGTAGGAAAAAAGGCAGTCATTAATGCAGGTTCCAAGATTGGCGAATGCGCTGTTATCAATACCGGAGCAATTATCGAACATGATTGCATGGTTGGTCCATTTGCGCATATTAGCCCTGGTGCAACGCTGTGCGGTCAGGTTCATGTAGGAGAAAATGCTCATGTTGGTGCCGGTGCAGTCGTAAAACAACTGGTTAAAATTGGTGATCATTCTTTAATTGGTGCAGGAAGTGTGGTTGTAAAAGATATTCCGAAGAATATTGTGGTATATGGGAATCCTTGCAGGTTAGTAGAACAATGAGCGTATATATTATTGCCGAAGCAGGCGTAAATCATAATGGCAGCTTCGAAATTGCCTGCCGAATGGTTGATGCGGCAAAAAAGTCCGGAGTTGACTGCATAAAATTTCAGACTTTTAAACCAGAAAATCTGGTATCACACACAGCGCAAAAAGCAGAATATCAAAAAATAACCACAGGAGACAATTCTCAACAGGATATGTTGAAAAAACTGGAACTTCCCTGTGAGTCATTTCAACAATTGAAATGTTATTGTGACAAAATTGGTATCTGTTTTTTATCCACTCCTTTTGATCTGGATAGTATCAAATTTCTGGATTCCATTGACATGCCTTTCTGGAAAATTCCGTCAGGTGAAATCACCAATTTACCATATCTGGTTGCTTTGGCCCGAAGTGGCAAACCGGTTGTTATGTCTACAGGAATGTGTGAAATGCATGAAATTAAAACTGCTATTAAAATTCTGCAATCCAATGGAACTAAGGAAATAAAATTACTTCACTGTAACACGGAATATCCCACTCCTTTTGAAGATGTTAATTTGAAGGCAATGCAGACCATGAGAGATGCTTTTCAGGTAGAAGTTGGCTATTCTGATCATACAAAAGGTATAGAAGTTCCAATTGCGGCTGTTTCCATGGGCGCCACAATCATTGAAAAACATTTCACGTTGGATCGTAATATGGAAGGTCCTGACCATAAAGCAAGTCTGGAACCACATGAATTGACTGCCATGGTAAGAAGCATTCGAAATATTGAAAAAGCAATCGGTTCTGACGTTAAAGTTCCATCACCATCAGAAAAAAAGAACATTGCAGTCGCAAGAAAAAGTATTGTAGCGAAGACTTCTATATCGGAAGGAGAGATGCTGTCGGAAGAAAATATAACGACAAAGCGTCCAGGAACTGGCATAAGCCCGCTAAAATGGTTTGAAGTCATTGGTACAAAAGCAATTCGCAATTTTGAGAAAGATGAACTGATCGAATTATGAAAAAAATAGCGGTAGTGACTGCAACAAGAGCAGAGTATGGTCTCTTATCTCCCGTCATTCAAGAATTAAGAAAAATGGAAAATGAAAATATACAAATTGAATTAATTGTCACCGGTACGCATCTCAGCGAAAAATATGGTATGACAATTAAGGAAATAGAAGCTGACGGGGAACGAATTGATCACAAAATTTTTGTTCCAATAGAATCAGGTACGGCGTTGGACATTTCCTCTGATCAGGCATCTGTACTTGTGAAGTTTACAGGATTATTTATGCAGCAAAAATATGATGCTGTCCTTCTTCTCGGGGATCGCTATGAAACCTTAATGATTGCAATTGCAGCCGGCAATACAAAAACTCCCATTTTTCATCTTTGCGGCGGAGATACCACGGAGGGGGCCCTGGATGAATGGATTCGTCATTCCATCACTAAGATCAGTTATTTGCATTTTGTCACAAACGAAGACAGTCGGCGAAGGGTCATCCAACTTGGCGAAAATCCAGAGCGTGTATTTAATTATGGTTCCACCAGTATTGATAATATTATGCGAGTCGCTGACCTTTCTAAAACAGAAGTTTTAGAAAGTATAAATCTTCAAGAATGCAAATATGCCGTCTGTACTTATCATCCTGTAACAATGGAAAATAATAGTATTGAAAACCAGATTGATAACTTTTTAACGACCATTGAAATGTTTTCGGATATTCAGTTTATTGTCACTAAATCCAATGCCGATTTGGGTGGGGCCAGAATTAATGAATTGCTTGATCGAGCAACAAAAAGCGTTAAAAATCTTCATGTATTTACGTCTCTTGGGATCAGAAAATATCTTTCTTTAATGAAATATGCGGAGTTTGTACTTGGCAATTCATCGAGTGGAATTATTGAAGCGCCTGTTTTTCAGGTTCCAACAATCAATATTGGGGATCGGCAGCGTGGCAGACTACAATCTAAAAGTATCATTAATTGTAAAACAGATAGTAACAGCATTGCAGCAGCTATTCAGACTGCTATGAGTGATGAATACAAATCAATGTGTAAAAATGTAATCAGTCCATACGGTTCTGGAAATACTGGAAAACAAATTGCCCATAAGGTGATGGAAGTAATATGGGATGGAACCATTGATTTAAAGAAAAAATTTTTTGACTTGTGAGGTAAAGATGAAGAATTTGGCTATTATCCCTGCAAGAAGCGGTTCAAAAGGTGTCAAGAACAAAAATATTAGGGATTTAAATGGAAAACCTTTGATGGCTTATACAATTGAGGCCGCAATCAGCAGCGGAGAATTCGATGAAATAATGGTATCGACAGACTCAGAAAAGTATGCGGAAATCGCAAGAAAATATGGGGCTGATGTTCCGTTCTTGCGCAGTCAGACAACGGCTACAGATACTGCGAGTTCCTGGGACATGGTTGAAGAAGTTCTGGCAGGATATGACCGTTTGGGGAAGAACTTTGAGACATTTTGTCTGCTTCAACCAACATCACCATTGCGAACCTCTGATGATATAAAAAATGCATATGATATATATAGAAAGAAAGCTGAATTCGCAGTTGTTTCTGTATGCGAGACGGAGCATTCTCCGCTCTGGGCTGGATGTTTGCCCGATACTGGAGAACTTGTTGATTTCATTGGCAAAGATGCATTAAAGCGGCGGCAGGCAGATAATAAATATTATCGACTAAACGGAGCTCTTTATATCATAAATTGTGAACGATTTAAAAAGGAAAAATATTTATATCAAAAAGGAAGTTTTGCGTACCTTATGAACCAAAATAAAAGTATTGATATAGATACAGAATTGGACTTCAGATTAGCTGAATTTTTTCTAGGGGGGGGGTAACTAAATCCCTCTCATCTGAAACATGGATTTATTGGGTTTACCAATATACTCGAGCCTACATCTCTGAGGAGGTGTGCGCGGCATGAAAATTGTAGTAATTGGTCTTGGCTCAATGGGAAAAAGACGTATCAGATTATTACGGGAATTATATCCAGATTTTTTTGTGTTTGGCGTGGATAGAAGAAGGGAACGCAGAGAAGAAGTACATGAGCGGTTTGGCATTGAATGTGTGGACTCGATAGATACAGTGGTTAAGATATATGAAATTGACGCGGCTTTTGTATGTACGTCGCCTTTATCGCATAGTTCCATTATTACAAAATGCCTTCAAAACAATTGGAATGTCTTTACTGAACTTAATCTTGTACTAGACGGCTATGAAAGAAATATAAATCTTGCTCAGGAAAAAGGATGCAAACTGTTTTTGTCGTCAACATTTCTTTACCGCGAGGAAATTCATCATATTAGACGCAGGATAAGCAAAGGCCAACGCTGGAATTATATATATCATATTGGACAATATCTTCCGGACTGGCATCCCTGGGAAGACTATACGGAATTCTTTATTAGTGACAAAAGAACAAATGGATGTCGGGAGATTATGGCAATAGAACTTCCATGGCTTATCTTGACCTTTGGCAAAGTCGTAAGCACACATGTTCTCGCGGATAAGATGACCAAATTGAATATAAATTACTGCGATAATTATATCATTCAAATGGAACATGAGAACGGTAATAAGGGAGTTCTTATTATAGATGTAGTCTCTCCGGTTGCTGTCAGAAAATTGGAGGTTTATAGCGAACATAAATATTTACAATGGAATGGGACCCCAGATGCTCTGTATGAGTATAATACGAAAACTGATCTTTTAGAGTTGGTACACGTATGTGAAACAGAAGAACATAGAGAGGGATACAGGGCGTTTATCGTAGAGAATGCCTATAAAAAGGAAATTAAAGAATTTGTAGAAATGGTTTTGAATGACAGATTGCCACAATATGGTTTTGAGAAGGATTTAGAAATACTGGAATTGATCAATATATTGGAGAGGGACACATGAAGCAATTAAATGTTTGCTTTGTAGGGATCGGTTCTATCGCCAGACGTCATATAAAAAATTTGCAGATAATCTGTACGAAACGAGGGATCAGTTTAAACATTGACGCAATCAGACAGAAAACTTCAGTTATTAAAAAAGATGATACCCCTATGTTCGGAAAAGTATACAGAGATTATGAGGAACTAGACACAGAATATGATGCCATTTTTATAACGAATCCTACAGAGTATCACATCGAAAGTTTGAAAAAAATTATGAAATATGGCAGGAATTTTTTTATTGAAAAGCCAGTTTCATCGGTGGGGCAGATACGTGATGCAGAAAATCTAAGACTAAAAAAAGATGCCATATATTATGTAGCCTGCCCGCTAAGATACAGTGCTGTCATTCAATACCTAAAGAATAACGTTGATGTTCGCAGTGTGATATCTGTTAGAAGTATTTCATCGAGTTTTTTGCCGGACTGGCGTCCAGGCACTGACTACCGAAAAACTTATAGTGCAAGCAAACAGCTGGGTGGCGGCGTTTCTACTGATCTGATTCACGAATGGGATTATCTGACTTTCCTTATGGGAATGCCTCAAAAAATATTTCACATGAGCGGGAAAATATCGACACTTGAAATAGACAGTGAAGACTATGCCATATACATAGCTGAATACACGGACAAAATCGTTGAGCTTCATCTGGATTATTTTGGCAGAGAAACCATTCGTCAAATCATGGTTTTGACAAATAGCGATACGATTTGTGGGGACATGGTAAACAATAGAATAAAATTTTTAAAATCAGGAGAAATCATTGATTTTCAAGAAGAGCGTGATGATTATCAGATTAAGGAACTGATCCATTTTCTTGATCTGATGGAAGGAACAGCCAAATCTGACAGCGACATTACACACGCAATCAATGTACTAAAACTGACCCAGGGGAAGGTATAGGAAAATAAGATGAAGATACTTTTTACGATATGCGGAAGAGCAGGATCGAAAGGGATTAAAAACAAAAACATAAAATCATTTGTCGGGAAACCACTTCCGTATTATACATTGTCCGCCATAGATCTCTACCTGACTAGGCACAGCAATGAAACATTTGATATTGTGGTGAATTCTGACAGCAATGAACTTCTTTCCATGATGGTCAGCAACGGCATTCGTCCCGTTGAGATAATCAAGCGTGATCAAGAACTTGCCGGAGATACAGTTGGAAAGATCGACGTGATACATAGCTGCCTAAATATTATGAAAAGCCGAAAGGGGTATGAATATGATGTCGTGGTTGATCTGGATATTACTTCGCCCCTTCGCAGGGTAGCGGATATTGAAAACTTACTGGATATACATGTTCGTACTGGAGCGGATGTAACTACTTCAGTTGTGCCGGCGAGACGAAATCCATATTTTAATCAGTTAAAAAAGGCGAAAAAAGGATTTTGTAAAGTATGCAATTCAGATCTTACTACCAGACAGCAGGCACCAGATGTTTACGATATGAATGCATCTTTATACGCGTATTGCCCCCAATATTTAGAGTCGGGCAAACTGGTATTAGACGGACATGTAGAGATCATAGAAATGTATGAGACAGGGATTCTGGATTTGGATCATAAAAATGATTTGGAATTGATGACTGTCATTGCAGAATATCTATTTAAAACAAAAGATGAGTTCAGAGAGATTTATGAGAACTGTTAATTTGTAATAAATATGGGGGAATGGAATCGCATGGCATATATTAAAAAAGCACTGCAGGATTACTGGGTATTTGTAATTGTATCAGTTTTTTTGTTTTTGTCAAGCGGTGAAGTATCCGTTCTAAAAGTATTGTTCCTTTTTTGTATACAAATAATTTTGATTTTTGTTCCAGGAGAGGTTTTCCTTAAATCTACAAAAATTATATTTAAGAACGGCGCCATTGCACACTTATGTGCATATGCAGCAGGATATGTGATGAGCATTGTCGTGTATATCGTTCTTCTGATGATTGGCATACAAAAGTATTGTTTTCCTATATGTTTAATTTATGGTGCAGCAATGCTGTTTTTCTACTATAAGAAGAGGCTGTTTATAAATTATAAAAGTCATATTCAAAATGTGGATAATACAATTCTCGTATCCTGTCTTACAATAGCGCTTATCATCGGTGTAACTGTTTATTTGCTTCCTAACAGATCGCCACAGATTATTGGATATCAGAATCAAACAGGGGACCTTACATACTGGTTTAAAAACTGTGTTGCCGCGACAAAAGGATATCCACTTCCAGAACTTTCAGTTAAGGGGTTATATCTTTATTGGCACCTTTTTAGCTGTTTTGAAGTGGCCTTTCTACATTTTATGACAGGTATCGAGATTTATAATCTTTGCTTTACCTTCTCTTATATATGGAAAATTCTTCTTCTCGTTGGCAGTGTTTATGTACTGGCATCTTATTTTTTAGAAAACAAGAGCTATATATTGATTGTGATGCTGGTATCTCTGTTTACATCTGGAATAGACAAGCAAACCCTTGTTTATTATCAATATCATCTTTTTCGATGCTCCCTTGCTTTTGAGGAAGGATATGCAATGAGTATGTTCGGATTTGTATTTTTCCTAAAATTCATGGATATGGAAAAGAAGAATTTATTTGCATACATGCTTACAATATTGGGGATGGCAGGAGCATTGGGACTTAAAGCATCCGGTGGAACAATCCTTCTTGCGGGAATAGCAGGAAAACTTCTTTTTTCACTAAAGAAAGACTGGAAGAAAATTTTTAAGACAGGACTTCTTTTCATGTCTTATTGCCTGATATATCTTGTTATTTCCAAGCTTTTTATAATTGATAGAAATGCGCTAAGCTCATCAACAAGCAGTCATCAAATGATATTTTCGCCATTTGATACATTTATGCGTTCAGGGTATTATGGCCCCGTTTATCAAACACTGAAGACAGGATTTTTGAATAAATATGCCGCATATATCATTACTATTTTTATTTATTTCTTACAAATAAATTATGCTATATCGGTACCACTTATTATTTGTACCGTATTGATACTTGTATCCGGAAAGTGGCGGTGTCTCTTTTCAAAAAATATTTTTCCATTGATTGTCATGATACTGTGTGGACTAGGAATTTTTATTATGTTCAATCATTCTGGTTTTTCACAGGTATACTTTGTATTTAATACATTTTCATTTGCAGCATTACTTGCCATGCTGTTTTTGGAGAGATGTGAATCCGATTTCAGATATGCAGGACGGACGATCATGACAACAGTATCTGTACTGACAATTCTCAGCTGTCGTTATAATTTTGTCAATTATACTGACATTTATTTACTTCCATCGAGTGCCTTTCATACACAAATATCCGCACAGAGCAAAGGTGAAAGTGATATTTCATCTCTGGAGGTGGAAGGCCTTCGCTGGATTCGCGAGAATTTACCGGAAGAAGTTGTGCTTGCGACCAATAAGGTCCTCTGGAATCATCCGGAGGAAACAGCATTTTCAAGGACATTTATTACATCAGGGTTTACGGAAAGGCAAGTGTATTTGGAAGGCTTTAGTTCGACAAATTTGCCCAATATGGAATTCGTATTAGACCGTCTTGCACAACTTCGGGATTATTATAATGGGGTTCCTGGAGCAGCAACTATCTTAAGGCGGAGAGGAGGGGTAACGCATGCCGTAGTATTTAGAAACGGCCTGGATCCTTCTGCTACCCTTGATGGCGAAGTGATTTATGAAAATAACGATATGATGGTTTTGGATATAAGAGAAACAAACTGATGGACAAACTTTATATTGTGGTACCAGCGTATAATGAATCAGAGAATATCAGGAAGCTGGTGGATGACTGGTACCCAGTGATTGAAAAACATGACAACAACGGCGAATCAAGGCTTATCATTATCAATGATGGCAGCAAGGATGATACATATGAAATTCTACAGGAACTCGCGGAAACAAGACCATTGTTGAAGCCGCTTACAAAGTCAAACGGAGGACATGGTCCAACTGTGCTTTATGGATATCAGTATGCAATCGAACACAAGGCAGATTATATTTTTCAGACAGATTCCGATGGACAGACAGATCCAGAAGAATTTGAACTGTTTTGGATCCTCCGAAATCAATATGATGCCGGCATTGGCAACCGCTCTGATCGGCAAGATGGCTTTTCCAGAAAGTTTGTGGAAGCGACGCTTCTTCTTATTATAAGATATATGTTTGGAGTGAAAATCCCAGATTCCAATGCGCCTTTTCGGCTTATGAAACGAGAACTCGTAGAGAGATATATTCACAAAATGCCGGAGAATTTCAATCTTCCCAATGTCATGCTGACAACATATTTTGTATATTTTCATGAAAAAGTGAAATTTCTGCCGATTACATTTAAACCTCGCCAGGGCGGAACAAATTCTATTAATATAAAAAAGATTGTAAAAATCGGATGGCAGGCACTTGGGGATTTCAGAATACTGAAAAAACATATTAATTATTGAGGGAAAGAAAATATGGATTCCCGTTTCAGTCAAAACTTGATGAAGAAAAAAATGGTTGTATACAGGTATGATGTTACTGATTCTTGGGTTGATGGTGACCTCATTTGTACCGTTTATTTATGCACCTTTCACAGGTGATATTGAAATCTTTATTGCTACAGAAAATCAGGTGAAATATAAAATGAGGGAAAACCAAAATAGAAATCATGCAATTGATATGATGAAGGGATGGCTTGCTGTTTTGATGACTATATCTCATCTTACCTATGTCACATCCTATTGGACCAATCATATATTTACAAAAAGGTTCAATGCGTATGTTAATTTGACTACATTTTCCGGTTTCCTGTTTTGCTTTGGGTATGTTTGCTGGAGTGCCTATATAGACACTGATAAAAAAGAAGTAGAGAAAAAACTTCTTCACGGAGCTGTTAAAACACTAGCCGCATATTATGTGTCAGGAATATCGTATTTGATATTTTATGGTAAGCCTTCAATAGATATTTTAAGTGTGCTACTGCTGCAGAAAATTCCTTCTTTGTCAGAATTCCTTCTTAGCTTTTTGCTGATCTACATAATACTGCTCTTGTCCAGAAAGATTCTGAGACGGATGAATTTTTTCTGGATGATGATCGCTTCAGCTGGAAGCCTCATTCTAATACATATATTTCCGGTAGAGATTATTGTAAGCCCTGTTATGGGTAATGTGATCGGGACAACGGCATACAGTTGTTTTCCGATATTGGGTTATTTATTGTTTTTTCTGGCGGGTTGTTCATTATCGAAATATGGGAACAGATTATGGGTTCCATTCTTTGGTCTAAGTATCTGGGGAACTGGTCTGTTCATCAGATACATTATGGTTACGGGTACATATCCAGGACGTTTCCCGCCAACCGTACATTGGATTGCAGGAGGAATGCTACCAGTGTGTATGTATTATTTTATATTTACCCTATTTGACAAAATTGGTATGGATATAAGATTCCTGGAGTTTCTTGGGGGGGGGGCATACACTTACTCTTCTAGTAGTCGGAAATGTGACTAGTTTTGCCCTAAGAGGTCTTACGCAGGACAGAATTCAGGCATATATGACAGACGCTTCTGATCTGCTATGGTTTATTCTGCTGATAGGTTTGGTGTTTGGAGTAGCATATTTTTTGATTTTGGTAAATTGGGTGATTAAAATAAATTGAAAAGGTTAATAAAAAACTTGGTTATTGAAGTATATCAGACTATGAATCGTATATAAGGAGAAATAATATTTTGAATAGTAATGTAAGAATTCAGAATAAATCAAGATTGTATTATCTTGACCTGTTTAAATCAATAGCTATTTTAATGGTAATTTCATTACATATTAATGTTTGGGAATATAATTTCTTTGATAATGGCTATTAGAAATAATGTGGTTTACCTATTTATCCTATTTAAACGGAAGTGTATTTGAATCATTCTGGTTTGGAAGCATTTTTCAGGTTTTGTTTTGTGTAGGGTTATTTTCTTTATCATTATCCATAAATTATAATAAATTTCCGGGAAAAATAATAGAAATAATAGGGGGGACATATGTGTACTTGGATTGATAGTCGGGCTGATCCTGAAGAGCATTTCGGTCATCAAAA
>OFFY01001859.1_pt1 | contig 16280 bp, 13 predicted proteins | sample 1521481 | NCBI WGS metagenome assembly OFFY01 (sample SAMEA3504117, study PRJEB24116) | mouse gut metagenome | biome: mouse gut; feature: mouse-associated habitat; material: faeces | place: Denmark | collected 2011
CCTTTCGGTCACTGTCAAGCCATTTGATGATGTAGTGGCAGGCTACACCAGCCGCAACAGCGACTATAAAAGATATGACTAACTCCATGTAAACACCTCCTCCCGTTGTCGGGTGTAGGTTGGACAACACAAGAATTATAGCATATCCATTAATATTCTTCTATCTTTTCTTGAACAGCTTTAAGGTTGGATTTGTGGCTGATACAATCCGATGCTCGCTATACTATATCTGCGGACACTGTCACAAAGCATTCGTCTTTAATTACAGTCTAATGAGCGGATACCTCACCGCTTATAATTTCTAAAACTACATCTCCGTACTTCTCCACTTTCTTAGGACCAAAGCCGGAAATATTGAGAAGCTCTTCTTTATTTTTAGGCCCCTTACTTATTAAGTCCCTCATTTGGGAATCATTAAATATAAAATAAGGTTTGATTCCTTCTTTTCTGCTTTGATCCAATCTAAATTTTTTTAATCTTTTTACAAGCTCTTCCTCCGCAGAATCCGGCTTTTCATACACTTCTTTTTTACTTTCCGGCTGTATCTTCTCATCATTGGAAGCTACGTCGTTTTCATCTGCCAGTTTCAGAAGTTCCTCATATTTTTGAGCATAATCCGACTTTGCCGGCTTACATTTTCCCAAATAAAACCGGGCAATCTCTTCTATGGCCTGACTACTCCATTTCCCTCCCTCATCAGAAGCATCCGTTTTCTTTATGTAAGCTATCAATTGATCCGCACGTATTACCTGATCCCTTACCTCTTTTTTGGCAAAACTGTCATTCAAACAGGTTTTGGGATTCGCCAGTACAACAATTGATTTATAAGTATTCTGAAATGCCTGCTCAAACATATATTTTGTCAGAAAATTTTTCTTCATTTCTTTTCTTATTTCCTTCAGAATGCGCAAATGGCGTTCATTCTGCGTAATAGGAGAATATATTCCCTCCCTTACATGCTTGCCAAACAATTCAAATCTTCTGATAAAATTGCCGTTGTTATCAATTTCAATATCTCCAATCAGATTTTTACATTCAATCACATAAACATGCTTCCTCGTGACCACGATATAATCAATCTGCGCGGACATCTCTCCATATTCCAGATAGATATCGTGGAGAACATACATGTCCATTCCGCTGTTTTTCAATTCAAATGCAACATTTTTCTCTCCAAGTATTCCATAATTTGCTATGTTTATCTGCTTTTCGATTTTATAACGAAGCTCCCCTTGAGAACGTTCCTTCAATTCCTCCAGTTTTTTCACAAATTCCTGGGCGTCACTGTCTTCTTTCAAAAATACGGTTCCTATTTTTTTCTCAAATAATCCCATTTTCTACTCCTCTGCCGGTATGGTTTTCATAATTTGATTATACCTGTAAATCTTTTTTCTTTCTACCATCTTTTTATATTCTTTCTCTATCATAGATTTGTCAACAATTCCCTTTTTCAAAAAATTGTTGACAAATCCCGTCTCCTGTGCGTATAATACCTGTAACGCAATATAAGTGAAACCTGTGAAGAAGAAGAGTAACTGGCAGAAGCAGATCTACAGAGAGTTCCCTGGGGTGGGATGGGAGCGTGAAGCAGTCAGCGAATGGGCTTTGGAGGGCAGCTTTGAACGAAGGAAGGAAAACTTCCAGTAGAGGCTGACGGGACCCCACCCGTTATCCATCGGGGCACGTATGATGGTACGTGTAAGCGAGTGGACATTTTCATTAAGAAATGTCAATTTGGGTGGTATCGCAGAAGTTTACGCTTTTGTCCCATATAAGGGGCAGGAGCGTTTTTTTATCCGGCTGCAAACCGCTGATAAACATTTCCCCGGAACCGCGATTTTGGCAAAACACGGTTCCTCATCTGCCGCCCAATCAAAAAACCTCGTAAAAGAAAAGGAGAAAAAATTATGAAAAAGATGACAATGAAAAAATTACTGGCTCTTGGATGTGCTTTCGTACTTGCCTGCTCCATGCTCGGCTGCTCCGGCAAAACAGAAGAACCTGCCGCACCGGAGGAATCAGCGGATGCTCCTGCCGATACAAACGCAGACAGCGAAACTCCTTCCTCCGAAGGCTCCAAGGATTCCTACAGTATAGCAATTGTTAAGCAAATGGATCACGCCTCTCTGGATGAGATTGCAAACGCAGTCGCCGCCCGGCTTGACGCCATCGCCTCTGAAAAAGGCATCACCATTTCCCATGAGATCTATTCCGGCCAGGGCGACCAGACCACCTTAAAGCAGATCGGCGATCAGCTTATCACAGACAAGGTAGACGCTATCATCCCAATCGCCACCCTCGCCGCTCAGGTCATGGTTTCCTGCGCAAAGGATACCAATACCCCCGTAGTCTTCGCCGCAATTTCCGATCCGGCAGAAGCAGGGCTGGTAGATATTGACTACGTAACCGGAACAAGCGATGCACTGAATACAAGCTTTATCCTGGATATGATGTTTGCACAGAACCCGGACATTGAAAAGGTAGGACTTCTCTACTCCCAGTCCGAGGCAAACTCCACCACTCCCATCGCAGAGGCAAAAGCATATCTGGAAGCCAAAAATATTTCCTACAGCGAGCAGCCTGCCGCAACCAGCGATGAAGTAATCGCCTGCGCTTCCGCGTTAATTGCAGAGGGCGTAGATGCTATCTTCACACCTACCGACAACGTAATCATGGCCTCCGAGCTTGCTATCTATGAAGATCTGGCAAAGGCCGGTATTCCCCACTACACAGGAGCCGATTCCTTTGTCCGCAACGGCGCCTTCACCACCTGCGGCGTAAACTACACGGATCTGGGAACTCAGACAGCAGACCTTGCCTTTGACGCCATCGTAAACGGAATGACCGATATGGACGATTTCTATCTCACCGAAGGCGGCATCATCACCGTAAATACGGAAACCGCCGAAGTTCTGAACATTGATTACTCCGTATTTTCCGAAATGGGCGAAATCGTTGAAGTTATCACAACTGAGGATTAGTCAAAAAACGCTCGGCTTTTCCGCCTTCCGTCCATCAGATAAATGATACTGATGGGGAAGCGGAAAAGCCGACGGCTTATTTCACCGGATTGTAAGGAAAGGAGAAATACTGTGCTCTACATTACACAAACAGCCCTGGAACTGGGCTTTCTCTATGCTCTGGTAGCAATGGCTTTGTTCTTAAGCTACCGTATTCTGGATATTGCGGATCTGACCACAGACGGCTGCTTTGTCCTGGGCGCCGCCGTATCCGTGACCCTGGCCGCCTCCGGGCATCCCCTGCTTGCCATTCCCGCCGCCATGATTGCAGGCATGGCCGCAGGCTTTGTAACCGCATTTCTTCAGACAAAGCTCGGCGTTCCCTCCATACTGGCCGGCATCGTCACCAACATGGGCCTCTACACCGTGAACCTTATGGTCATGGGCTGGAGCGCCAACGTAAGCCTTCTGAAATCCGAAACCATCTTCACCCTCTTCGAAAACACAGGCATCGGCGGAGCCTGGAACGAAGCTCTGCTTGCCGGATTCATCACAATCCTCATGGGCGTCCTGCTGATCCTGTTCCTGGGAACCCGGCTGGGCCTCTCCATCCGCGCCACCGGCGACAACATGGACATGGTACGGGCTTCCTCCATCAATCCCGCCTTCACCATCACCGTGGGCCTGTGCGTGGCAAACGCCATGACCGCCCTCTCCGGCGCTATGGTCGGGCAATACCAGAACGCAGCCGACATCAACGGCGGAACCGGCATCGTAGTCATCGGCCTGGCCTGCCTCATCATAGGCGAAACCGTACTGGGCCGCCGCACACTGGTCAAAGGAGCCATAGCCGCCATCGTCGGCTCCGCAATCTACCGGCTCATCTACGCCATCGTACTGTACACCAAAATAATGCCCGTCCAGGGCCTCCGGCTCATCACCGCAGTCATCGTAGCCCTGGCCATCGCATTCCCAACCATAAAAAACTGGATTCTATTCGAAAAGCGAAAAGCCGCAGCCCGGAAAGGAGGCAGATAACATGCTGGATCTTAAAAACATCTCCAAAACCTTCAATCCCGGAACCGTCAACGCCAAAAAAGCCATCTCCGCCCTGTCCCTCCATCTGGACAACGGCGACTTCGTCACAATCATCGGCTCCAACGGCGCAGGCAAATCCACCATGTTCAACGCCATCGCCGGCGCCTTCTATGTAGACGAGGGCTCCATATCCGTAGACGGAAAAGACATCACCTTTCTCCCCGAATACAAGCGCAGCCACTTCATCGGCCGCTTATTCCAGGACCCCCTAAAAGGCACAGCCCCCACCATGACCATAGAAGAAAACATGGCCTTGGCCTACCTGCGCAACACCGAAGGCTCCTCCCCTTTCAGCCGAATCTCCAAAAAAGATAAAGCCTTCTTCCAAGAACAGCTATCCCTCCTGGAAATGGGCCTGGAAGATCGCCTGAAACAGCCCGTAGGCCTCCTCTCCGGCGGCCAGCGCCAGGCCCTGACCCTTCTCATGTCAACAATGGTTCCTCCAAAGCTCCTTCTCCTGGACGAACACACCGCCGCCCTAGACCCCGGCACCGCCGAAAAAGTCCTCGACCTGACAAAAACCATAACAGCCCGCAATCACATCACCTGCCTCATGATAACTCACAACATGAAGCAGGCCCTGGAGCTTGGCAACCGTACCCTCCTGATGTCCGACGGCAGCATCGTCCTGGACGTAGGCGGCGAAGAACGCTCCCACCTAACCAAAGAAGATCTCCTCTCCCGCTTCAAAGCCGGAACCGGCCAAGAACTGGACAACGACCGAATCCTCCTATCCCAATAACCCCCCCAAAGCCTCGCCCAAAATGGGGCGGTGACGTAAGAAAACATTTGGGGCGAGGGTCGGCGTAGCGTCAAGCTGCGCCGACTTTCGCATTATTTTTGTCTTGGGCAGTTTGCCGGAAATATTGTCCTCGTAAATCCTCTTGAAGATCACCCACTCGGACGGGTTATTCCAGACCTTTTTCTTGCTCTTGAACAATGGCTTGCTGGTCTTGAAATGATCGTATGGCCCAGGTAGCCTTAATTTTCTTGCTGGTGTCCTTGGCGAACATCTCATTAAATACGTTGCTGATTGCGGTAAACTCGCTATCTCCCTTTATGCTGTCCCCCCGTCATTCACGGCGATAAAGTGGACACCATATTCTGGAAATACCATTTCACTAATATAGACAAGACCACAAATTAAATTGTGAAGCAGGCTGCTGACATTTTGCACCTGCACTATGAAATAACAACAAAAGGGGAAGAAAACCACACATTATTGTGGTTTCCTTCCCCTTTTGCGCGTTTGAGAATTAGCCTCTAAAATCGTTTTTTCAATTCCTCAATCCAAATTCCAATCGTTTCAGCCAAGACAAATTGCTGACGCAAAACCGCCATACCGATTTCAGGAACCTCCGGCGCGTTTTCTTTTTCCCGAAGGTTTTCTTCCAGATATGTTTTCAAATCCTGCACATTTTTTTCAATGCTGGCAACGCAGGATTTTTGCATTGCCAAAGGAACGCTGTCCAAATTTACAATTACAGCATTGAAATCCAGGAACATACGGATAGGCTGGGCGGAGAGTTCCCCCATCAGCCGTTCAAATTCCTGTTCACCGCTGGCCGTCAGCGAGTACACCGCTTTTTCCGGCATATTATTTTCCCGCATGGGGACACTTTGGAGCAGCCCCTTTTCCTCTAGCTGAATGACCTTTTTGTAGATAGACGGTGTACTGATTTTTACCCATTTTGAAATATTGCGGTATTCTACCAGCTTTTGAATGTCGTAGGCACTCAACGGCTGCTTTTTAAGCATCCCAAGGACAATCAAATCTATTGTTGCCATGAAGATTTCCCCTTTCGCACTTGACAAGTACTATAAATTATAGTAGTATGTGTTGGCTGGCTGCTACTATAAAATATACTACTTCACATTACACTAGCTGTCAAGAGAAAGGAGCAATTTATGGACGGAAACAAAAAAATGGCGCTTCTGGGGAGTGCGCCAATTCCCAAAACTCTCCTGGCGCTGGGCATCCCAACGATGATTGGTATGCTCATTAACGCCCTTTACAATCTGATAGACACCTATTTTGTAGGCGGGCTGGGAACCGACCAGATGGGCGCGGTCACAGTTGCCTTCCCCCTGGGACAGATTGTTGTTGGCCTGGGCCTGCTGTTCGGAAACGGCGCTGCCGCCTATCTGTCCAGACTACTGGGCCGGGGCGATAAGGACACGGCGAACAAGGTTGCGAGTACGGCCATCTACAGCGGCGTTTCCATTGGCGCAGTCGTGATCCTGCTCTCCGTTATCTTTCTGGAACCGGTTTTGAAACAAGCTGGCGCAATCGAAAGCGTGATGCCCTATGCAATCACTTACACACGCATCTATATCGTGTTCTCCATTTTCAACGTATTCAATGTCACCATGAACAACATCGTTTCCAGCGAGGGGGCGGCGAAAACGGCTATGTGTGCGCTGATGGCTGGCGCGGTGTTGAATGTGATATTAGACCCTGTTTTCGTCTACGCGCTGAACCTCGGTGTAGCTGGCGCGGCGATTGCGACAGCGATTTCCCAAATCGTTTCCACATTGGTTTATCTGTATTACATACTCCGCAAAAAGAGCGTGTTCAGCTTTAGTATTAAAGAATGTTGCTTTGCAAAAGAGATTATGTCCGAAATTTTGAAAATCGGTATTCCCACGCTGATTTTCCAACTTCTGACCAGTCTTTCCATCAGCATGATAAACAGTGCTGCCAAGGATTACGGAGGTTCCGCACTGGCCGCAATGGGACCGGTCACAAAAATCATGTCCATGGGGACACTGATAGTCTTTGGCTTTCTGAAAGGATTTCAGCCAATCGCCGGATTTAGCTATGGGGCAAAAAAATTTGACCGGCTGCGAGAGGCTATCAAAACTGCTATCCTCTGTTCTACTGCCTTTTGTGTCATTTTTGGTGTTATTGCCGCTGTATTCTCTACGCAGATTGTATCCCTTTTCACAAAGGAAGATGCGGAGATGGTTCGTGTCGGTTCTATTGCGCTACGGGCAAACGGCCTCTCTTTTGTCCTTTTTGGTTTTTACACAGTCTATTCCTTCCTGTTCCTTGTGATGGGAAAAGCCACAGAGGGCTGCATCCTCGGCGCTTGCCGTCAGGGGATTTGTTTTATCCCTGCTATTCTGATACTTCCAGCGGTTTGGGGATTAAGCGGCATTCTCTACGCACAGCCGATAGCAGACATTATTTCAGCTATTGTCACCGCAGTTATGGCGGTTCGGCTACACAGAGAATTGCGGATAGCAGGAGCCCATATTTCCATTCCATCCCCGGAGCATTGATAACATAAGGTGGTGCAAATGAACGCAACACAAAATTGTTCTCACTGGATATGCTGTCCTGCCTGTGGCGGAAAGACCCGAATAAAAGTATACGAAGATACGGTTCTTGAAAGGTTTCCGCTGCATTGTCCCAAGTGCAAGCAGGAAATGTTAATCAGTGTCCGACAACTGAATACATCCACCATAGAGCCAGACGCACAGACGCAGAGCCGATAACATATAGGACCTACAGTTATCGGCTTTGCATTTGAAAAGTCGTGGCTATGTCCGATAAAGAGCGGCGGCTTTGAGAAATGAAAACCGCCGCATGGAATAAAATATAGGCATGGGGAATCGGCCTGCCCAGCAGCGGTTTTTTTCTTTTCTGCCGCTGGGCAGATCATTTACTTTAGAGATATAATAAGAGAAGGTTTTGAAGATTTCATAAAGATTTGCAAAAAATGGGTGGCTATAAAAGCCACCCATCCTATCAAAATGGAATTTTCAAAATTACTTTTGCACCGCCTGTACTTTTGGAGTTTTCTAAGACAAGCTCACCACTATGTTGTTCCATAATGGATTTTGCAATATATAGGCCCATACCAAAGTGCATCTTTGAATTACGGCTTTGGTCGTCCATAAAGAATTGTTCTTGCGCGTGCTGCAACGCTTCGTTAGAAAATCCTTCCCCCTCGTCCGTGACTGAAATTTCAACGAAATTGTCTTTTCCGCAGACATCTATATGAAGTGTTCCATCTTGCGGGGAATAGTCCAACGCATTATTTACCACATTTTGAATGGCACGTCCTAACAAAACCTTATCTGCGGTTAGTTGCATCGGGATGTCGGACGTACTCATTCGCAAATGAATTTCTTTTGTCCTGCACAAAGCATCTATTGATACTTTCACTTGCTTTAGATAATCAGGAAGATTAAAGATTTCTTTATTAAGCTGATACCCTGTTGAAGCCGTAGACAGGTCTATCAGGGTTTTAACATAAACTTGCATCTGCGTATAGCTGTCTGTGATGTAGTCAGCACATTCCTGTTGTTCTATTGTTAAGTCAGTATCGTACAACAATTCCGTATTGCCTCGGATGATGGTTAGCGGTGTCTTGAGATCATGGGCTAATGCAGAAATCTGTTCTTGCCGCAGTTTGTCGGCCTGCCATTGTTCTGTAAGCGATTTTTTTAGTGCCAATTTCATGTGATTGAGTGCGTCAAGAGTTAAGTCGATTTCATATAAATGGCTTTTTTCAACCTCAAAATTCAAATCCTGCTGCTCAATTTTCTTTACAGCAGTCAGCAATTTATCCATTTTGTTCCCAAGGTATTTCCCGAATAGATATGACAAAACAATCAAGAGAAGCAGGATTTCCAATATAATGACAGCAATTAACACCCAATCTGCCGAAGGAAATATTCTATGCAGCAGTGGATTGCTGAATTGGGCGGTCATTCTATACCTTAAAATCAGTATTTCGTCAGTCCTGTCTATCACAGCATACAGATAAGGCTTGCTGCTTGTCTGATTGTTCACAATGCACATTTTCCAAACGGAAGCTGGTTCTTCCTGATCGAGCGAACCGCCAATATACTTTCCGTCTTTTGTGAAAAGGGCATATTCACAAAGAGGTGGTATTTCATTTTCTGTAATCCGATCTGTGGATTGTAAACTTCCCCTCGCATTTTCTATTTCTGCGCTCATTCTATTTATTGGGTATATAAATCCAATTTCAACTCCAAATAGATAGAAGGCTATGTTGACAAAAGCAACCAGAAAGACACCAAGCGCAAGAAATATCGCATACTTCATAAAAACAGTACGCAGTTTTCTTACACCCATTTATAGCCAACCCCCCAAATTGTTTCAATCGTTGACAAGTGAAATTCAGCTAACTTCCCGCGTATATTCTTAATGTGAGTAGAGATAACAGAACTATCACTTTCTCCGTCAAATCCAAAGACCGCCTCATAGATTTGCTCCCGCGTAAATGTTTGTCCATGATGCCGCGCCAGATATTCGCATATTTCGTACTCACTTTTTGTCAACGGAACCTTTTTTGAGTTGATTTCAGCTTCTTTCGCATTGAGGCGGAAAATGACGCCGGATATTGAAAAGCTGTTTTTCTTTTCTCTTACATCACGCCGCAGGTGAGCATTTACCCGCGCTCTAAGTTCGTTTGTCCCGAACGGTTTCGTGATATAGTCATCTGCTCCAAGTCCTAATCCCTGAACAATTTCACTTTCCTGCGTTTTTGCAGTAAGGAAAATGATCGGGCAATCTACACGGTCACGGATTTGATTGCAGAGGTCAAAACCATCAATTTCCGGCATCATAACATCCAGCAAAATCAAGCCAAACTTTGAAAAATCCATTTCTGTGACTGCCTTGGCATTTGATTGTAGTGTAACTAAGTGCTGATCTTTTTCTAAAACACGCCTGACAAGCCGGAGCATAGCAATATCATCGTCCACTACTAATATATGTGCCATTATCTCACCTCTCTGTCTTGATTTGTATATCCTGCTTGCTACAAATACGCTATAAGTTCCACCAATACAATTTCAGGCCGATTATTGAAACGAAGCGGTATGATGCCGTTTCCAAGGCCACGGCTGACAACCATGTTTGTGCCGCCGCCTGTATAAAGGCCAGCATCGTACTTTGGGAAAAGTCCCTGATTGGGAGCAACCAGCCCACCAATCAGCGGCAAACGAAACTGTCCGCCGTGTGCATGACCACTTAAAACTAAATCGACACCACAGCTTACATAGGCATCGAACAATTCCGGCCTGTGCGAAAGCAAAATTGTATAACCGTTTTCATCACCCGTCAGGCTGTTTAATTTTGTGCTGACCATAGCAGGGATTTCTCCAAACATATCCCCTCTGATTGTGAAGTTTGGATCAGAAAGTCCGATCAATGTAATGGCTTCACTTTTACGCTCTAACTGTATCGCTTCATCTTCGAGTACGACTACTCCCGCCGCTTCAAGGCCAGCTTTGAGAGTAGAATATTGGGATAGGCTGGCTTCGTGATTGCCTGTGACATAGTAGGCCGGAGCAATCCGAACCACTTCTTTGGCAAAGTCAAGGGCGGTGATAATATTGGTATGCTGCGCATCCACCAAATCGCCGGTTATCACAATGATGTCCGGCTCAGTTTTGGACAGCAATTCCAACAGCCGTTCACTATTTTCTTCAAATTCAGCATTATGAAGATCGGACACCTGAGCAATCCGAAATCCAGAAAATGAAGCCGGGATTCGACTGCTGGAAATTGTAGTGGTGCTCACCATCAATGCTGTATTGCCCCATATTGTCCATGTGGTCAAAACAAACAGCACCGCAATCAGGATATAGAAAAGCAAGCGCCGATTGAAACGGATTTTTTTCATGACTTCATTATCCTCCATGTATCATTTCCTTGCTTTAACTGATCGGAGAGAGATACCCCAACTGTATCGCTTTTGTCACAGCCTCTACCGAAGAAGCAACTTGCAGTTTTTCAAAAATATGTTGCAGATGATTTGAAACCGTTCTCTCACTTAGATGAAGCTGCATAGCAATCTCTTTTCTTCTGTGGCCGTCTGCAATCATCCGCAGCACTTGTTTCTCGCTGACCGTTAGATCCTCAAGCATCACATTTTCAGATAGGAAATGTGTCATTCCAGATTGAATGCTGCAAAGAATTTGAAAGAGTTCCTCTGGTTCCACTTCTTTATTAACAAAGCCTTTGGCTCCAATTTTTTGGGCTTCCCTGCGATAAGCCGGCAGATCATACCCAGAAAGAATGACTATCTTTTGCTCCGGAAATCGCCCTAATAGCCGCTTCGTAAGAAATAATCCATCTTCTTGCACTGAATGTCCCAGGTTAATATCTACCAGCAAAATATCCGGCTGGCTTTTCTCTACAATTTCAGCGATATGATCCACATCATTTGTGCTGGAAAACTCCTCAATATCAGGGAAATCAGATAATACAATCGCCAGACTTTTTGAAAAAAGCTTATGGTCATCAATTAACAAGACTTTCATAAGAACTCTCCCCTCGCATGGGCATGGTAATCAGGATTTTCGTTCCAACGCCAGTGCCTGTCTCAATGCTCATACTGCCCTCCAGAAAAGAGACTTGCTCTTGAATAGAGGCGAGACCCCGATACTTGGCTTGCTTGCAGGCGGACATATCAAATCCTATGCCGTTATCTGATACTTTTAATGTAATCACGTCATGTTCCAAAGTAAGCAACACCCATATTTTTGTAGCGTTGGAATGTTTCAATGCGTTGACTGTCAGTTCATGTATGATACGGTAAATCAGCGTATTATATGGCTCCACCAGAAACACACTCTTGTCACAGTCCAAGATTGCTGAAACTGTGGAATGCTGCGTCAGCGTATCCAGCAAACTTTGCAATGCGTCAATGAAAGGCAAACTGCTTATCATCATTGGATGATACTCCTCCATTTGTGAGCGAATAGACGCATTCAGTTGATTGAGCGTATCGTACAATAGTTCTTTCATATCAGGCTGATCCGATTTTCGCAGTAAGTTCTTAATGGAAAGCAGGTCTTGCAAAATATCATCATGCAGATAATTGGCAAACTCCTTTTTGAGCAATTCTTCCCGTTTCAGCCGTTCCAAGGCATATATGTAAGAGGGTACATAACAGCCGTCCGATTGCTGGCTGACCTGTAAGTACAGGAACAAGTCAAGCAGCAGAGCCAGCAGAAAGCAGCCATGTATAAGGACAAATAATGCCATCAGCTGGACTTCAAACAGCCCTACAACAAAAACCAGAAGGGATAAACCTGATAGGAAAAGGATCGCTGCATACTTCTTTTTCAGTATAAAGAATCGCTCCTGCGCTGGATGGTATTGAAACATAATGTTGTGTACGCTGAAAAAGGTCAGCATGACAAGGAAACAACTCCCCATATTTGCCACATACATCGATTTATGGAGAAACACAGCAATATAAGCCGCAAAGGGAATTACGACAAAGATCAAGGATAAGAAAAATGCCTTTCGCTGGCTCCGCAAAAAGTAGGCAACCCTCCTATGGTGGACTACACAAATCAAGACCATGGCTGCCAAGGACAGGAGGTATTGGATTTGGTAAGTGATTGCAAAGGCTCTGTCAGAAATGAGGAAACTAATTACCGACAAAATACAGGCACTGTTGCAGACGATTTGAATCTGCTTTTGCCCCTTATATGCCGATGATTGAAAAACAAATGATTGCAGGAAACAAAACGACTGAAAAAGGCATACGGGCAGCAACACAATGCAGCCCTGTATATGAAATAGTGACAGCAGAAATTGCCAGCCTAACAGGGACAGCAGAGAAGAAAAACGAGCCAGGACATGGTTTGCTTTGATGTTCCGGTATGAGATGTAAGCAGCGTCCCAAAAGGCAAGTGAGCACACTACAAATTGGACGATTTCGTCAGCTGTAATTATATTTTTAACGATATACATCCCACACAGAAATATCATGACGGCAAACTGTTGCACAATGAACAACAGCTTTCGTTTGCAATATGGAGCATACATCCGCCCACCCCCGTTCTTGCTCTATTTTACATCTGCCCGCTTGATCGCGCAAGGTTAAACGGCCAGTGCCTGTAAGGGACACTGGCCGTTACACTCATTGGAGTGCTGCCTTATAGCAAGAGCACTTTGTCACCTGATAATAAATGAAATAAATCACTGTAAACATCACGACTGCCAGTAGAATTGGAACGACTGTTGCGCTGCTCCTTCCAAGCAAGTCATCCATCAGGGCCGATTTATAGCAAAGAATCGCAAAAGTGCTGTGCAAAAGGCCCATCACATAGGGGATGAGGTAGTATATTTGTATTTGTCGGCGCACACAACGCTTTATCATTCTGTGACTATATCCCATGCGTCCCATGATCTCATAATCCGGTTTATCATAGCTGACAGTTGAAATGTTCTGAAAATAGAGGATGCTCCCCGTTGCGATCAAAAATATGATCGTGGCAAAGCCAATCAGCAAAAATGTGGAGCTGCTGGCACTAACAAAATCTGTTTCGCGCTGCCATGCACTGACCAGATAGATATTATCAGGCATGACCTCTTTCAATATCCCATAGATTGCCGGATTAGACCGCATTTCTGCACCGTTAATACTGATGACCTTAATTTTTTCAGCAGAGCTTTTTAACAGACGCTGATACAATGCGTCCGACACAACCAAAGTACCAACGCTGTTCGCAAATCCAATGGGATTTGTCAGGCTTGTTTGGACCACGGTTACATCTGCCGTTTCTGAATTGCCGATTGCTAAATGATAGACTGCGGAGAGGTCCTGCTGCTCATAATCAGGATGATATTTTATCAGGATACATTCACCGTCAGACAGTTCTGGAAGCACAGTGTCTTTTTCCTGCTGTGCCAATAGAGATCGGTAGTCTTGCAGACTGATACACTCAAATCCGGGGATTCTGCCTTTATCTTCGCTCACATTGTACTCCAATGGCAGGTTTTCCGAGCTGGCTGTTGTTTTCACAATGGTCGTCTCATAATACTGATAGGTATTTTCTCCCAAAGCAGCAGACAAAGCCCTCAATGATAAATTGCGCTGTTCTTCATTTTCTACCCGATATTCTGCCGCGGACGGAATGATCCTTTGAAAAGTTTGATATGGATACCAGATTGAAAGCACAGTTGCTCCAAAAACAGCAATCGTCCCAGCGGAAAGCAGAATCAATAGAATCAATGACTTGGCGCTGGACCGAATGTGCTTCATAAATTTAGGGACAACGATAATGGCATTTTCCTGGTACAGCATTTGCTTTTGCCGCCTGACCCTTTGACAGACGAAAGGCAAAAAAGAGTAGATGAACAGAACCGTTCCCACAACTACACTTGCCATCGTCAACAATGCAATAGGTGAAAACCCGATTGTATTCCATACAGAGGCTTTGCCACGGCGAATATCCATAGCCAGCCCATAACCAAAGATCAAGAGGATTGCCCCTAAAATTGCCGCTGACGCATGAGGATGGATGGGTTTTTCACGCTTTTTTTCCAGCCTCACCAGATCCAGCAACGTGCATTTCCATAGGATTCTCGCGTTGGACAATGCTAACGCCAATAGAACGACAGCAATAAACGATAGATTTGATTTTACCGCAGCAGGATTGATCAGAGGGATTCCGCTATAATCAATGGACAAATTCAACAGTGTCGTAATCCCTGCTGTAATGCCTTTGTTCAGGAGGCCCCCCGCGACAATACCAATGATAAGTCCGCCAGCGCAAACCACGATATTCTCAATGGTCAAAAGTTCCAGCATTGAGGACTTCCGGTAACCCAGCAGAGCATAAATTCCCAATTCCCTCATACGGCGGCGCATGAAAAAATTATTGGAATAGAACATATAGAACACCACAAAGGCCATCAAAAACACGGCAACGGTTTGGCACATAGTTTCCACTCGGCCATCTGCCGATATTTTTTCCATGATAATCTCATTCATGGAGAAGGATGTGAAGCAGAAAAAGATTGTCAGGACGAGTGACACCGAGCAGAGATACAGGGAATAGAAGGAGAAGTTTCGTTTCAGATTCTTCAAAGCAATCACAGATAGTTTCATACCATTGCCCCCTATCGGTTTCCATCCTGACGGGCGGCCTCGTTCATAATTTCGTTATAGAAAACGCGGCGGTCGCTGCATGAGCGATATAATTCCGAAATGATGTGACCATCCTTAAAGTACAAGATGTGATCTGTGTAGCTTGCCGCATAGGGGTCATGGGTAACCATCAGGATCGTGGTTCCAATGGTTTGATTCACTTCTGAAAGTGCAGCCAGCAGTTCGGTGGCGGAACTGGAATCCAAAGCACCTGTAGGCTCATCGGCAAAAATCAGCGGAGGCCGCTTGACGATTGCACGGGCGGCGGCAACACGCTGCCGTTGTCCCCCGGATAATTCGCTGGGGTATTTTTGGAGTTGGGATGCAATACCGAACAACTCCGCCAATTCTTTTACTTTCGCGGTGATTTCTCTTGCTGGCCTATGCAGTAATGTCAACGGAACGGCGATATTTTCCTGGACTGTCAAGCTGTCCAAAAGGAAGTATTCTTGGAAAATAAAGCCAAGGTTGTTTTTGCGGAAGTCCGCCGCCTGCGTCTGGCTCAGCTTCTGGATGTTCGTCCGGCCCATCGTGATTTTCCCACTGGTGGGGGTGTCGATTGTGGAGAGAACATTCAGCAGGGTCGTTTTCCCGGACCCGGAGGCTCCCATAATGCCTAAGAACTCTCCCTCGTTTACCTCAAAGGAGACGCCATCCAACCCAGGTTTCGGTTGGTTCGCATAAATTTTTGTTACATCTGTAACTTGCAGTAATACGCCCATTCTTCTGGCTCCTTTCGTAGTATGGAACCAGTATAAAAGTTTTTCTGTTATAAGGCATGAGTAATTCACGCAAAAACATATGCGCAAATTACTCATGCTATTGGAATAGTAAGCTGTTACAATGCTATTCAATGGTGTAACACCTATACCTCCCGATTTTAATGTTTCAATAGTCATCAACGGGCCGGACGCATAGACGCAGAGCCGATGAACTTGTGAGTAAATCACCAGATCATCGGCTCTGCATTTCACATTACATACTGTTTTGGAGCACAAGTATTTCTATTTGCCCGTCAGTTCATTTAACATGGCGCGTATAGCGGTCAAGACCAGCCGCCGCCCCTGTTCCGGGCAAGCCCGGTAAAGCCCTGCGATCTCCTGGATTTCGCGCTCAGACTGTTCATCTGCCGGATTGAAGATTGCGTCAAAGGAAGTGCCAAGGGCTGTTATGATCGTATAAAGCACCTCGAATGACGGATTTGCTTCTCCCTTTTCAATTCCGGCGATGTGGCGGGTGGAGAGCTTTGTCAGCTCCGTTAACCGTTCCTGCGTGTAGCCCCGCTCTTTTC
>OFFY01001866.1_pt1 | contig 16246 bp, 9 predicted proteins | sample 1521481 | NCBI WGS metagenome assembly OFFY01 (sample SAMEA3504117, study PRJEB24116) | mouse gut metagenome | biome: mouse gut; feature: mouse-associated habitat; material: faeces | place: Denmark | collected 2011
TTCCCCTAAAAATCTACTCTCATTTACATAGGCAGACTATTTTCGACACAAATCGACCCATAACCCGCGTATGTCAAGTTAATGTCACAAACTTTTTTCACTTTTTTTGAGCGAAAATCGCTGAAACCCGCATAACTTCGTGGGGCGTATGGTTCGCTAATGCTAAGTTAGGGCAAAATTGACGGTGAATTAGTGTCAAGTTGTTGTGTCGGTCATATCCCCTGATTTCCTGTAAAAACTCTTGTAGGCTGGGAATATTATTACCAACAAAGCCATCTCTCTTTGAACTGTCTCCAACCGTACCCTGAATCTGCCCCGGCAGTTTCTCTTTCCGATGCTGGGCTGTCACCTGATCCGGATTGCCCACCCTCATGTATATTACTGCTTTCATTCTGTCTCCTTTCCATTGTCGCGGAAATTCCACACAATTTCAACTCTTTTGTCTTTGTAAACGTATATTTTCTTAATAAATATATCAACCACTTCCTGTGTCAGCACTTCCAGATGGGAATACCGTATGACCTGCTTCATATCTTCCTCTGCCCTGCGGTATTCCTCCCGGAGCCGTTCCAGTTCTTTCCCATATGTTTCTTCCTCTGCCGCCAGTAAAGCAACCTGCTCTTTTATGCCGTCTGCTTTCTGCCTGTATGATACCGCCCGGACGGTGCCAAGCGCATAGCTTTCATACAGGGCATCCGCCTCCGCCTGAAGCTGCTTTTTCCTGCTCCGGCCCTCTGTTATCTTCTTTTCCAGCCTTGTAATACAAGACTTCTGGAATGAAACAAGGTTCCGGTTTTCCTTTGCGGCATCCCCGCGCAACATCAGTTCCCTGCTTAACATAGTCAGCACGGTTTCTTCCAGCAGATCGGCAGGGAAATAGGTACAACACTCCGGTATCTGCAAAACAGCGTGTTTCCGGCACTCAAACCTGCGGTATTTATTCTTCCCCCGTATGGGCTTGTAAGTCATGGAATAGCCGCATCCGCCGCAGAATAACTTCCCCACAAGCGGGTTTTTCTCCCCTTTTCTGGCAGTGTCAGCCCCTTTACGGAAAAGGCATACCTTTTCATAATCTTCCAATGAAACAAGCGGCTCATGGTGGTCTGGTATCACTTTCCAGTCCTCCACCGGCACAGCGATACCGCCTTTACTGCCCACGAATTTGCGCTTTGATTTCCCATAGGCCATCTCACCTAAGTAAAAGCGGTTATTCAGGACAGCCCGGACAGAGACGTTATCCCATGCCTGCATCCTGCCGCTTTTCCCTGCCCTCTCAGGGTGGCGCATCTGTGTTTTGGTGGGTATACCCTTCTCATTGAGAATCCTTGCGATCTGTGTGCTGCCGTTCCCGTCAAGGGCAAGGGCAAAGATGCAGCGCACAATCTCCGCTTCCTTTTCATTCACTACAACCGTATTTTTCAGTTCCTTATCTTTTTCATACCCGAAGGGAACCTGTCCGAAAACATATTCCCCACCCGCGCATTTATTTTCAACCGAAGCCTTGACCTTTACGGATATGTCCTTGCTGTATAAGTCATACAAAAGTGTCTGGAAAGCCGTGTCAATAGGGGTAGTGCTTCCCGCATGGTCGCGGCTGTCGTAATGGTCATTTACCGCGATAAACCGCACTCCCATAAAAGGGAATATCTGGTTCATATAGGTTCCAAGTTCGATATAGTCCCTTGAAAAACGGGACATATCCTTGACGATCACGCACCCGATCTGATTGTCCTTTACCTCTTTTAAGAGCCTCTGCATCCCCGGCCTTTCCATGCTTGTACCGGAATAGCCGTCATCACAAAACTCTAAAACCTCTTTTTCCCTCAGTTCCCTGTCACTGCGTATGTAAGCGTGGAGCATAGCCCTCTGGCTGCTGATACTGTTGCTTTCGTCTTTATCAAAGCCATCTCCGATGGCTTGCGCATCCTCCAGGGAAAGCCGCAGGTAAATTGCAAGTTTATCCATTTACAAGCACCCCCTCAAGCAGTTCATTTGTATAGGCAAACTCTACTTCTATCCGTTTTCCCGGATAGACGTAAATCCTGCGGATCAGGGATTCTACCATTTCCTTTGTCAGTTCCCTGCCGCTTTTTAACCGGAGCAGGGCACGGGCCGCCGCAAGATATTTCCCTGATACAGTGTCCAGGTTCTTCCTGCCAGCTTCCAGTTCCTCCTTCTGCCGGTTTAAGTCATTAAGCCTGCCCTCCTGCCGCATCTTATAAGCAACATACTCACTCTGGGTGATAATACCCTCCCGGTATTCCACATATTTTGTCCGTTCATCCTCTTTTGCGGCGGCAATATCCCTTTCTGTTTTCCTGATTTTTGCATCAATCCCCGTCCCCGCCGCCCGAAGCTGTTCTTTCACAATTTCCGTATACTTTTTCGGTTTCCCCAGATAGACGGAAAACTCTGTTTTAAGGAGCGGCAACAGGATATCCACCAGTTCCGCCTTTGAAATACGGTTTGATGCAGGGCAGCTCTCCACCTTTGTCTGCCCGCCGTTTATGCAGAAATATCCGTCCAGCCTTGTCTTGCTCCTGTCCGCATAAGTTTTGACATAACTATGCCGTGTCATTTTCCTGCCGCATACGCCGCAGTAAAGCACGCTGTCAAAAATATTCTCCCCTATCGGGCAACCTTCTGTCGGATGGGCATGGGATTTCATCCTTTCCTGAAGCCTTTCCCGCACTTTTGCCGCTTCTGCAAACACCGCCGCATCAATAACAGGTTCGTGGGCGTTTTCTTTTACTACCCATTCTTCTTCCGCTTTGTGGATACGGTTCTTTTCATCCCTTGCGGTGATGGAAGTCCGTCCCTGCACCAGCTTTCCGATATATGTCTCACTTTTCAGGATACGCTCCACTGCGCCTTTATCCCAGCCTTTGTATTCCCCCTGTTCCGGGTCAAAAAAGACGTTTCCGGTTTTCTTATACACAGACGGCGGGTTGCACTTTTTCCTGTTCAGGTCATCCGCCACCGCCGCATAACTTCCCGTTTCAATAAACAGCCCGAAAATATGCTTTACAATCCCCGCAGTATTTTCATCCGGCACCAGCTTCCGTATTTTCTTATCCCATCCGGCTTTATAGCCGTAGGGCGGCGGCCCTCCCACATAGGAGCCTTCCTGCCGCCTTAGTTTTAAATGCTGCTTTGCCTTTACGGAAAAGTCTTTTGCATACATATCGTTGACAAGGTTTTTTATCTCCGTTGCCATCTGCTTTGTATTGCTTCCCCTGTGCCCCGTATCAAGCCCGTCTGCAACCGCTATGAAGCGGACACCCAGGAATGGGAAGATTTTCTCGATATAATTCCCCGCTTCCAGATAGTTACGGCCAAACCGGGAAAGGTCTTTGACCACCACGCAGTCAATGTCACCCAGCCGTATGTCCTGCATAAGCCTCTGAAACTCGTCACGTTCAAAATTACTCCCCGTCTTCCCCAGGTCTGTATAACGGTCTATGATCTCTATCCGCTCTGTCCCTTCCCGGTTCAGTTCTTCGATATGCTTTTCCGCGATCTTTACCTGCACTTCCACGGATTCATTCTTTTTCCTGTCCTGGTCTGATGAAAGCCTTGCATAAATGCCTGCTTTGTAACATGTTCTCGTTTTTTTGTCCGCCACAGCAGGGGCGGAAGTCCGCTTTGACACTCTCCCCATCAGGCTCCTCCCCTCTCCGAACACACCGGGAATTTGGGCGCAGCACAAATTCCTAAGTGAAAAATCTCCGATTTTTCACTTTGCGCTCCTCTTTCCGCCGTCTGTGCTTCCGCCGCCCTGTCCGTCAAAACCTTCCGGCCAACCCCTGCCATGACAGCAAACGTATCCATAAAGTAAAAATCGATCACGACCTGCCGGTTCTCATAAACATCAATCCGCCTTACAAGGCTGCTCAGCGTATGCCGGTCTATCTCCCTCAGTTCCACACAATCCTGAAAAGTTTTCAGCCTCCCCGCAGAAAGCGCCCCTTTCTTGAACATATCCTTAATGAGCTGCTCCTGCTTCTGCATGGCCGCTTCCAGTTCCTTCCCTTTCTGCGTAAAGCCGCTGTGCAGGCGTTCAAATTCCTCCTTTGTGACAACGCCCTCCCTCAAATCCTCATATAAGCCGGAGCAGAGGGAGTAATATTTATCCTGCTCTTTTTTCAGCCGCCCGATCTCCCTGTCATACCGGGCAACCGCCTCAAAGTTAGTCTCATACTGCATGGCACGGTCAAAAAGTTCCTTTTCTTTCAGGAAGGAATTTGCAAACTTCCGGGCGCTCTCACAGACGATCTCTTTCAGTGCGCTTTCCTCTATGCTGTGCCTGCTGCACCCTTCCCCGCGGTTCTTTGTGGAGCAGATGTAATAAACTTTTGCCGTATCCTTATAACGTATCACCCGCCTTACCATCTGCTGGCCGCAGTCGCCACAGAACAGTATCCCCATGAAAGGGCTGGGCGTTCCCGAATCCGGGCTTCTGCGTCCGTCTGCTTTGAGCAGGTGCTGTACTACCGCAAAATCATCAGCGGAAACGATTGCTTCATGGGTATTCTCTACCTTCACCCATTCCCCTTCCGGTTTCGCGGTATGCTTCTTTACCTTATAATTAACCTTTTCCGTTTTCCCCTGGACCATATGGCCCAGATAGACTTCATTGGTCAATATCCGCTTTATGGTTGTGCTTCCCCATCCGCTTCTGCCGGTTCCGGAAAAGCCGCCATGATAGGAAAGCCCCATAGACTTTTTATATTCCTTCGGGGAGAGGATGCCGAGGCTGTTCAGTTTTTCCGCAATCGCGGACAGCGCCAGCCCTTCGATCTTCCATGCGAAAATCCGCCGCACATTCTCCGCCGCATATTCATCAATAACAAGCCTGTTTTTATCCGTATCACTTTTTCTGTACCCGTAGGCAGCAAAAGCGGCAATACATTCCCCATTTTTATACTTTACCGCAAGCTGGCTCTTTACCTTTGTGGAAATATCCCGGCAGTAGGAATCGTTTATGAAATTCTTGACCGGCAGGACAATAGAGCTTTCCCCCGTATCCGCCGATACACTGTCAAAATGGTCGGTAAGCGCAATAAAACGCACACCAAGAGCCGGGAAAGTCTTTTGTATGTACCTCCCGGATTCAATGTAATCGCGCCCGAAACGGGACAGGTCTTTCACTACCACGCAGTTCACCCTGCCTGCCTCAATGTCGCCGATCATCCTCTTAAATTCTGGCCTGTCGAAATTGCTCCCTGAAAAGCCGTCGTCCACATAGATGTCGTAAAGCTCTATGTCCGGCTGCTCCCTTAAGAATGATTTGATAAGTTCCCTCTGGTTTCCGATGCTGTTGCTCTCGGACTTATTGAAGCTGCCCCTGTCCTCGTCATCCTTTGAAAGACGGAGGTACATGGCCGCATAGAATTGTTTTTCTTTCAACTGTATCACCCCTGACTTTTTATTAGCTAACAAGGATAGCCGTTATCCCGCTCATATCTAAAAGCCAGGGCTTCCACTGAATCAAGTCCTGACTTTAGATTAACATAACTTTTCCGTTCTTTCAAGGAGAATCTGCTTCAAATGTGTATCTCCGCAAGCCGCCTTAAATATTCCTCCATCTTATCGTCAATAGTCGGCCCTTCTTCCATAAAGCGCACTTTCACGATATAGTCCCCGATCCGGTGGACGTATACATTATTCGTCTGCGCCGCAAAAGAAGCCAGCTTCTGGGCGACAGGCTTTTTCGTGTCAACCACAATATCCCTTAAATCCGTCAGGCTGTTAATATCCACGCTCCGTATATCCACAGCCGCCATCTCCTGTAACTTTTCCCTTGTCAGTTCCATATCCTGCCCCCTGGCCGCCTTTCTATATTTTATTTCCTGTTATGGCTGTCCTATCACAAAAACATTTTCTTTCCTGTTACTGGCTTACCCACGAAAACGGTAAGGGAGTTTCCGGCCCCCGCGCTGCCCGTTATATTTTTCCAGGATGACGCGGGCAAAGCGCAGCGCATTGTTGCTTGTGGAGAAGTCTGCCCGCCCCCGGCGGTTAATCTCGTCCGGGTCAGCCTGGGAAAGCCGTGAGATAAAAGTGCGGTCATTCAGTTCCGTGTCATAGGTCTTTACAAAGAGCGCCATGCCTGCCAGGAGGGCGGCGGTCAGGGATCGCGGGTCACCTTTCCATGTATCCCACAGAAGCTGTAACATGCGGGTGAAAGATGCCCCGCCCAACAGCCGGTATGCGTTTACCAGTGCGCGGGTAGACACGATCTCACCGGTTTTCCCATGGCTTTTTCCCAATGCCCATATAAAACCGCAGTTTTCAACAAGCCGTTTGACTTCTGTAATTTCTGCGTCCGCACCAGATTCCGCCAGCACGTTTGTAGACTGTGACAGGCTCAGGCGTTTTTTCGCCTTATCCAGCTTATAACAAAGGTCAGCTTCCTGCTCATAAGTCAGGCCATTATAGACCTTGCAGTCTACCATGATCCCCCTGCCGCCGTTCATTTTCCTCATGGCGGAGATACGGTGCTGGCCGTCCACTACATAAAACTTTCCATCACGGAAACTGACCGTGATAGGGTCAAGCAGGCGCTCATCCCATTCCCGTATCAGGCGATCAACCTCTTTGGGGTTCACGGGGCGCTGATAGGGCAGGCCGGAAGTCAGGCGGTCTGTGTGGATGGAACGCTCAACGCCAGGGTTGCTGTATTCCGTGTCAGACTGTACCGCCGGTTTGGGCTTAACTGGTTTCTGGGGGTTATGTTTTTTTCTGTAACTGCTCATTTTTCATTGTCCTTTCTACTTTATGGAATAATTCTTCAGCGGCCAGGCAGATGGAATCGGTCAGTTCCCGGAGGCTGGCAAGCTGCTCCGGGCTGACAGAAGGAAATACAGTGTCATAATAGGGGTCGTTGTACCAGCCGATCTCCTTATGGAATTTCCGGGTAAACGCCTCATATTCAGCCAGGAAGCTGTCCGGGGTGCCGCTACAATCTTTATCCGGGTCTTTCAGTTCTGCCACAACATCCTTTAAACTAACGGCATGTCCTGTATGTAAGGGGCAATCGCCGGCAGGGGCTGGAGGCTCAGCTTTCACCAACTTGTCTGCCATGGGTTCTGGCAATCCGGCAGGCAGATTACTCTGTGCCGGAATTTCAGCTTCCTGTGCGCTTTTTACCTTTGCGGTATATTCATCCACTGTCCGGATTTCTTTTGCCGCCAGGAGTGCAGCGGCCTCTTTCTGCTGTTCCGGCCCCAGGCGGGAAAGTTTCAAAGCCGCTTTCTTTGAAATTTTCTGGTCTGATTTTTTTATAATTTCCTTTGTTTCCGGCGTCAGGTTTTTAGCCGTCTGTATCTGCCTTTCTATGGTGCGGGGAACAACGCCCAGCTTCTCCGCGGTGTCCTGTACAAAAGATTTTGACGTGACCGACATTTTGTCGCTCACGTTGTTCCCCAATGTCCGGTTCATGGATATGGCCTGGGCAATCCCTTCCTTCGTTTCCGGATGGAGCGTTTCATAAATCTCTTTCCGGCGCAGGAGTATCTCCCCATATTCCAGGGTGGATATGTCACTGCGCACAATGTTCTCGTCAATCTCTGCCAGTTCCGCCGCCAGCCCTTCCAGGCTGCTGACTGTGCATTCCACATCCTCCCACCCAAGCGCTTTCACCGCTTCCAGACGGTGAAGCCCTGCGATCAGTACATAATCCCGGTCTATGGTGAGGGGGTTTAAAAGCCCCAGTTCCCGTATGCTGTCAGCCAGTTCTTTTACATGGCCGGCATACAGGCTTCTCCTGCCTTCTTTTATCTGTATTTTCCCTATGGGGACCTGCATATGGCACACCTCCCTCATAATATTTTTCCCTGATTACCAGCGGGATGGAACACCTTGCGCCGCAAACGCCGCCCATTCATCAGAACGCAGCGAAAAAAGGCTTGCGGCGTCAGGTCTTACATCCCGTAAAAAATCCGGCAGATGCTTTTTCACACCTGCCGGAGATAGGAAAGGGAAAACCGCCCGGACAGACACGTTATATCCTCCCTGTCCGGTGCCGGCTCCCATAAAATCAAACGCTGTCACGCTACGCGATCCAGCTTATTGAATCAAAAAATCCTGTCTTGTGCCGTATTGTCAGGCAGCCGGACTGCCCTACTGCTCACCCCCGGCACGGGAATATCCAAGCCGCCTACGGCTCCATAAGCGCCATGATACCGACAGCAGGTGGCGGCAGGTGACTAAGCTGCCCAGGCCGTGCCCTCAGTATCCCCCTTTCACCCTGCGGTACGGGAATAACTGGTTTTCCTTTACTGGCGGCTCATGGCGGTCCCGGCGCTGCCACGCGCCGGTCACAGGCCCTCCGGGTTGCCGCTCGTGCCTTTGAAGTCATCTTGTTTGACGGGGCGGGCAGGCAGAAAAGGGAAAACTGCATCCCTCCCCTGTCCCGCCCGCGCCCGCAGGCAGTCATCGCGCCCGTGCCTGGGCCGCTTGCTGTTTTACAGCCCCGCACAGAAGGAAAAACTTGAATACTGGTTATGAACAGGGGAATGCCCTGTTATTTTCCAATGTCCGTAAGAGGGAGCAAAAACCCCCTCATAATGTAAGGGACTAAAACCGCATCCTGATAGAAAGAAATATGGTTATTTTTCCATCATTTTTTTCAGCTTGTCCAAAATCCTGTTTTTCCGGTAGTGGATGGTGTTCTGTGAGACGGCGTACAGCCCTGCCACTTCCCGCTCCGTCTTTTCCAGATAGAACAGTTCGTTCAGCAGGGACAGTTCTTCTGTGGACAGTCTCTGCAATACGTCCTGCAATTTCTCCAGCATGTCAGCCCTGACCGCCCTGTCCTCCACGGAATCCCCTGCGGCGGTAAACTGCCAGTCCTGCTCCACAAGCTGCTCATAGGACAGTTCCCTGCTGGGGATGTACTGTATCTCCTGTGTTTCCGGGTTGACTTTTGTACTCCCTTTTTTCAGCTTCCCCATAAAATACCGCTCCTTGTCCTCGGCCCGGTAATATTCCCGATATACTTCCCCGCTCACCTGCACGGGCTGCCCGTCTATGTATAAATAAAAATCTTTTTCCTGCATGTTTTCCCTCCGAAATTCTGAAAATGAATGGGTTCCAGAATCCCGGAGGCGGTGAACGGCACCGGTGGAAAACGACAACGCACCGCAGGAAACGACATAAAAAAAGCCGTACCCGGAAGATACCAGGCACGGCGGGATATTTTTTGTATTTTATTGGAATTTCAAAAAGATACGGGGGATTTTCTGTCGATAACAGAAGCGCCGCAATCCCCGTAAGGACTGCGGCGCTTCTATGTAGCTGTTTCGTTTCTGTTTCTTTCCCCGGACTTCCCAATATATTCCCCTTACCGACGGGAAATAATATGAGTTCCTAAAGTTTTCGCTGATTTCCCTGCTTATTTGTAATAAAAGGAATTATAAAGGGTGATATTGTCAAAAGATAAGCGCCGGGTTGTCAGAAGATAAGCAGATAACGCAAGTTGCGACAAAAAAACGGCATAACCGCAAAGGTTATGCCATTTTTTGTCTTATATAGTATCCTGGATAAACCGGTAGCCCACGCCGCGTATGTTTTCAATACGGCAGGAGGTACAGCCTGCATCCTCCAGTTTCCTGCGTATCCGGTTCAGGCAGGAGTGGAGCCCGTTGTCAGCATCCCGCAGGTAATCTTCACCCCATACGTCACGGTAAAGCTGCTCATTTGTAAATACCCGCCCTGGGCTGGATGCAAGCAGGCAGAGCAGGTTAAACTCATACCGGGGAAATTCCATTTCCTGTGAATTGATGATAACTTCGTGGTAATCCACGTTGATAAACAAATCCCCTCTTGAAATGATACTGGATGGCTGCTGCTTTGCCTGGTTCAGCTCAGTATAACGCCGGATCAATGCAAGTCCGCTGGCAACGGTTTCTTCCAGATAACTGTCCAGCCATTTAATACATTCGTCTGCACCTGCCTTTATCGCAACCGTCTTTTCTGTGCTGTCATACTGCCGGTTTACCACCAGAACCGGGGCCTTTGTCAATCCCCTTATGATTTTTAATGAAAGTAAATACTCCTGTCCGTCCGAAAAAATGATAACCAGCAGATAGTCCGTATTCCCTGACAGTTCCCCGGCCGCTTCCCCGACATCTGAGACGATGCGGACAGATATGCCTTTTTTCTGCCATTCTCCCCGAAGGTCAGCCAACTGTGGTCTTTCATGGCATAATACCAATATCCACCGTTCCATAATTGCCCCCTTCTATCGTTATTACAATACTAATATTTTGTTCTGCCACCTTTCTGTCCCATCCTGGGACAAATTCTGTTACTGCGATTTATGGTTTTGGGATGCCGTCAATCCTCATCGCTTTTTTTCTTTCTGATGAAGAATACGCCAGCACCCATCGCCAGTACCAGCACACCGGCCACGATAAGCCACCACAGTCTCCATTGCTGCCCTTCCTGCGAGGGTTTCTCCATCGCCGTCCCGTTTCCGGCAGTCCCGTCCTTTCCATCCGGCTGTGCGGATTCCGCAGCGCCGTCTCCACCTTCCTGTTTCCCGTCTATCGCGATCACATAATCTGACGCGTGGGTAAAGGCAAGGGATACTGTGCCGTCCTGTGCAACTTCGTCCGAACAGATAAATTCAAGCTCCCCTGTGCTTTCGTTGTAATAATACAGGCTTGCCGTGTATCCGGCATTTTCTCTGCCAAGCCCTATGGATAGCACTGCGGTAAATCCAAACTCCCCTTCATGGGCAAGGCTGATCTGGATGCTGTAGCTCTCCCCGGTGACATTGTTAATAATATCCACCGGCACGGTCTTTACGCCCGATTTTACGGAAAAATCTATGTCTCCCGCCTTGTCGGTGGTGATGCTCTTACCGTCCACGCTCCAGAGGATGCCGTTGCCCATGTCGAAGGTGATGGTGATGTCCTTTCCCTTAATGCTGTCAAAAATATCTCCCGGAACCACGGTGGAGCCGTTCATATCCACGTTGATAACGCTTCCTTCCTCCGCCTTTTCCTCCTCGGCGCGGATGACGTCCCAGCCGATCTTGCCGTCCTCGCCCTTGATGAATGGCTGTTTCGTTCCCTGTGCGGGTGTTCCTGTGCCGCTGCCTGAACCTGCTCCCGGTCTTGATGTATTCCCATTCCCCGGATTCACCGGCGTTGTCCCTGTCCCCGGTGCGGTTTCGTTACCCGGATTGGTGTTTGTGTCCGTGGGCTGCGTCACGGACGGCTGCGGCGTAGTGCTTCCATTGCCCGGATTTGTGCCGCTGCCCTGCCCGCCGTTATCTTCATTCCCGCCAGAGTTTCCATTTCCACCGCCGCCGTTTCCGCCGGAACCGGAACCGCCGCCGCTTTTCTTTGTATAGGTCACCGATGCCTCGGCGCTGTCCGTAAGCCCTTCCTTTACTGCAATGGCCTTTACCGTTGCAGGGGCTGTCACCGTGAAAGCTCCCGTATAGCGCGTGGAACCGCGCCCCGGCGCGCTGCCGTCCGTGGTGTAGTAAATCTCCGCATCCGGTGACGCACAGGTAATGGTCACGCTGACGTTCCCCGTATAGCTTCCCCCTGCCGGGGAGATCACGGGCGTCTTTACCGTGAATTTCGGCATTGTCTCTTTTGCGGATACCGCACTGCTGGCATTGTAATCATTGGTTTCCTTATACCGCTTATAGCCGGTCACTGTCTCCCCGACGCTTACGCCGGTCTTTACATTAACATCCGACCAGTGTTCGCCGTCAAAGCTGTACTCGCACCCTTCCGTGGCCGGTATGGTGACGGTATAGTCCGTCTCCCCGTTTGCCTCCACTTTAAGGCTGAATGCGGGCGGTGCTTCCCTGTCCTTTTTCGCAAGGTTCACCGTCACGGTCTGCACCGGTGACTGGTTATGGGTGTCCGTCTCTTTCAGCCGGATGGCAAGGGTCACGGTATCCGATGTGGTAAATCCGCCCTGTTCATTACTCTCCGTCCATGTTTTCCCGCCGTCAAAGCTGTACTCCGCCCCGCTTACCGGGGTGATGGTAACCTTTACATCCGCCGGATTGGTGCGGTCCGCCTTATAGGAAAGCGCGGGCGCCGCCGGGGTGAGTTTCGGGAAGTCCACCGTGATGCTCTTTGGCGTCCCGTCCTCATAATTCCCGGTTTCCGGCATCTTTGCATAAAAGGTCACGCTCGTTCCCGGTGTTATGCCCTCAAATACATTTTCCTCCTGCCATTTGCCGTCATTTCCCATACGGTAGACTGCTCCCTCTGTGGGCGTCACCGTGTAGGTATAGGTCTGCCCGTTATCGGTATAACTCCCGCTTACGTCAGGCACTTCACGTCCGGGCGCTTTCCCTATTGTAAATGTCCTTGTCACCGAGCCGGTATAATTCCCTTTCCCGGTGATGGTGACGGATGCTGTCCCTGCGTCCTTATGATTGCTGTAGGATACCGTGAAGTCACTTGCGGTAAGGGCGGCCCCGCTGTCGGAAATGTAAATCCCTGCCGCCGGCGTCCCGGTACCCACTGCCACAGGCGGCCTGATCTCGGAGCCGGTATAAGTATAAGTCCCTGCCACCTCCGATACCGTTACACCTTCCGCATTCAGGTTCCTTTGGCTTACCGTCAAAGATGCCTGCACAGATACGCTGTCATAATTTGCGTTATCCGGCTTAAAGATAACGGTTACTTCCGATGTCCCTGCGGATGGTTTTTCGTTTTTGTCTGCATCGCTGACAGTCCATGTACCCACAAGGACGGTGCTTCCGGCCTGCGCCGTGCCGCCTGTGACTGTCATTTCTCCCACGCTCTGCCCGTAGGTTCCCGCCACTGCCGGAGCCTTTGTGATAACAGGCAGGGTTTTCTTCGTGGTAAAATCTACATTCTGTACAGCTGCTATGTTCCCTGCCGGTGTCCCTTCTGCCGAATCTGTAATATCCACCGCCCTGTCAACCGCCGTCACATAAACCGTGTATGCCGTATTGGGCGACAGGTTTTCAGCCTCCACAGACACGCTTGCCGGGAGTGTATCCGCTGATACCGCACCGCTGCCCTTCGGGAACGTGCCGGAAATGGCGGTTCCCGTGCCCTCCGGCAGTGTTCCCCCGCAGGTCACTATGATGTCCTCTGGGTCAGGGGCAGCGCTGTCTTTTGGCAGAACCACATAATAATAGTCCGCCGCCTCGCTTACCGTGAAGGTAAAGCCTGCCGTCACATCTTTTCTCGTATCCTCAGGTACGGAAAGGCTCCCCACCGTGGGAGGCGTATTGTCTAAAAGGATGCCGTCCGTGCTGATATAGGTCACATTTCCGACGTTGTCCGTCAGTCTGGCATAGACCACATACTGGCTGTTACTTACAGGAACAGTGGGCCTGCTGCCGCTATTATATTCCTTCCAGCTTAAGTTTGCCGCTTTTAGTGTGTCCGCATCGGTGTACTGGCTGCCCCCTGTTACGATTGCATACTCTATTTTGCTGATGCCGCTCCCTTTTTTATCCTCCGCTTTTATGGTCACGGTGTATTCCTTCGCCGCATAATTCCCAAAACTGATGAAATGCAGGACATTCTGCCACCATTTCGCTCCTACGGCAATCTCCCCCGTGGGCGGCGTCAGATCAAATTTTACCGTTACCTCCACACCGCCCGACATATGCCCGGCTGCATCCTTAAAGTACAGTGTCTTTGCCACCGTACCCTCCTGCGCGGATATGGTGTAGGAGTCCTTATATTCTTCGCCCAATGTATCGGAAACCGTATAACCGTCTGCGGTAATCACCACGTCTCCGTTGTACCATCCTTTCGCTGCCTCACCATTATAAAGGATGACAGCCGGGGAATCCATGTAAGAAATGGTAAAGCTGTCCATTTCGATCTGCGTGGCATTATAATTTTGTCCCACGGAAATATCTGCATAAACATGGTAAGTACCCGGCTCTTTTGCCTCTGCCAGCAGATCGCCGCTATTGTCTTTTTTGTATTTTACAGTGACCGTGCCAATACCAGTCAGGTTATTCACCGTCACGGCCGCCGTTTTGGGCTGTCCGGTATAGAGCAGGTCAGCAGGCGGCGTATAAGCCAGATTACCGGCAGGCACATCCGCTTTACTGATCGCATATTCTTTCGTTACTGTCCCGGTATAGTTCCCCTTGCCAGTGACGGTGACGGTATGCTCTCCGGCTTTGGTGAAGTCTCCGATATAGGAAACCGTATAGTCCGTCCCCTCGGTCAGTCCGGCAATCGTAACTGTGGGCTTTTGCTCCGTGCCGTCATAGACGGCACTTGCCGGGGACAGCGTGACATTTTTGTCCGCGATTGGGATTGCGGTGATCGTGCCGATGGCATTCACTGAGGAATCCTTGGGCAGCGTGTAATTGTTTGCCTTGGCGCTGCTTTTTAGCTCTACGACGATGGTAGCTCGCTTATTTGCCCCGGCACTCGCGTCTGCAAAGGTGCCGGTAGCGGTGTAATCTGTACCGAGGGCCAGCGCCTCGCCGGGCACCAGCCCGGTAAAGGTCACGCTGGACACAGAAGCGGCAGTATTGCCATCGTAGGTCTTGGATGCCACTGTCGCGCCGGTGGCGGTCAAGGTGGCCTTGCTGATGGTCACGCTGGCCGGGACCGCGCCCATGGACTGGGGCAGGGTGTAGTTGGATGCCGCCCCGCCGGTGAGGGTCAGCCGGGGCAGGGTAACGCTGGTATACGTCTCTGCGTCGGAGCCGCTCAGCGTTCCGGTCAGTCCGGTGAGGTCAACGGATACATTGTCGCTGTTCAAAACTCCGTCCAGAGTCACGCCAGTGATCTGCACCGAATTGGTTCCGTCATATGTCCTATCCTTCGCCGCTGCGCCGGTGACGGTCAGCGGGGCCGGGGTGACGGTGACTTTGCCTATTACATTGAAACGTTTAACAATGGTATTATTTCCCTGATAAGAAAGGCGGGGGTACGCATCATACCAGTATTCTCCAGCTGGCAGATCAGCTGGCAGTTTGACTTCAAGCTCGCGCCCAAGATTCCAGGATTTGCCGTCAGACAGTGCCATCAGAACCCAGCAATTGTCCGCACTATCCGCCGGCTCAAGGCTGTAGCCATCCGCCAGCTCCGCCGTGCAGACCAGCGTTGCGCTCCCTGTCTTCCCGTAGGTCACAGAAAAATCGGGCGTTATGGAGACGGTCCCCACGACTGTCTCAATTTCGCATTTGTCGCAGGAACGGCGGATGATACCTGTTGCCGAGGTACACTGGTGTACCCAGCCGTGGGCCTCCGTCTTCTTCCCGCCGCACAGGGTACAGGTCTGCCAGTGGTTTGTTTCATCGTGCCCGTAGTCATCAGAGTATGCGCAGCTCTCCGCAGCTCCCGCATACCCGCAGGCCAGACAGGTCATGGCGTGGGTTTCCGCACCTTCATTCGGCGTGTACTCACAGACGCCCTCGCCGGTATGGTTGCACTTCTTCACCGTCACTGTGCCGGTCAGCGACTTATTGCCCAGCACACCCGTAAAGGGGGTTGTGCCGCTTTCGTCAAAATAGGCGTACCGGGTGTCGCCGCTGTGGGCCAGCAGGCCGCCGAGGGTGAGAGATGAGGATTGGCTCGTTATGACAATTGCCCCCGCCGTCCCGGAGTATTTTCCACCTGAGAGTTGAACAGACTGTGCATTGCTGACGGCCAATCCATAACCGCCGCCTGTGTTCTGTATGGTCACATTTTCGGTGACGGATAGAGATCCGCTCTCATCATTGACATTTACACCAGCAGATTGCGATCCCCCACCGGTAAAGGTTCCACCTTTCAGCGTGACATTTCCCCCCACATCAAGAGCGGTGTTGCTTGCAGAAACAACCTCGCCCGCACCCTGAATGGTCAGATTTGCGTTACGCCAAATGCTGATAGCTGTTCTACCAGTGCAGGTGATGGTATGCCCACCCAGGTCCAGGTTGCAGGTGATTTGGATGTCGAGTACTGGTGTTCGCGTCACATCCTTCAGCAGCGTAATGGTCGCGCCATCGTTTTCCGTTTTGAACGCATCGTCCAAATTGCCCACATAGGTGGTAGAGCCGTACTTCTCCACCTTCGCAACGGCGGAAATATTGACATTTACCGTCCCTGCCGCGTCCGCCATATTGTTATTCCCCACGAATTTCGCGGTCAGGGTGATGGGGTCGCCATTCGGCTCCACATTCCCCTGTTCCAGCACATCAGCGGCTTTTACTGCTATCGCGTAGCTACCGTCTGTACCAGCGTCCACCGCCTCTGACACCTGCGTATCACCCACA
>OFFY01001879.1_pt1 | contig 16132 bp, 12 predicted proteins | sample 1521481 | NCBI WGS metagenome assembly OFFY01 (sample SAMEA3504117, study PRJEB24116) | mouse gut metagenome | biome: mouse gut; feature: mouse-associated habitat; material: faeces | place: Denmark | collected 2011
TGATCGGCCTTCTGGCGGACGTGATTGCGGCAAACAGAAAGCTTTTGCAGGATACCCAATATCACGCCAGAAGGGCGGAGTATGATGCCCTGTATCTGCAGCAGAAGATGGAGAAAGAGGCGGCCAGGACCTACCGGGTGGTAGGAGAAGGAGGCGGCAGTGCCGGGGAGGTTTTAGAGAGTAAAACTATAGATGCTATACTGTAAAGCAATACGAAAAAAATCTGCAAATTCTGATGTACTTATGGTATTGCTTTTTTCTAAAAACAATATAGCTGATGAGAGGAACAGGAAATGGCGACAGAAAAAAAGAAAAAATTACTGGTTACTGCATCAACATTTCCCAGGTGGAAAGGGGATACAGAACCAAGATTTGTATTGGATCTGGCAGCTCATATGACAGAAGAATTTGATGTCACTGTATTGGTTCCGGCGGCACCTGGAGCAGCGGACAGAGAGATTTTAGATGGAGTGAATATAGTTAGATACCATTACTTTCCTGTTCATAAATGGGAGATACTGTGTTATCCAGGAGCTATTATTCCGAGAATTCGTGAGAAAAAAATTCGTGTCATTCTAGTTCCTTTTCTTCTTTTTTCTCTGTGGTGGAATTTGCATAAAATGCTGCCGGATTTTGAGCTGATTCATGCCCACTGGTTGATTCCACAAGGAGTAATACAGTCTTTTTTTAGAAAACCCTATGTGGTTACAGGACATGGAGGGGATGTTACCTCATTAAACAACAATATACTAAAAAAACTTAAAATGAGATGTTTAAGAAAAGCAGGAAGAGTTACAGTAGTGGCCGGACATCTTAAAGAGAAAGTGCAGGAGGCAGTTCCGGAAATTACACCTGATATTATTCCAATGGGAGTGGTCTGTTCAGCATTTGGAAAAGAATTTTATGTACAAAATTACTTTGGACAGAAAGAGAGAAAAGTGGTTTTATTTGTTGGCAGACTGGCAGAAAAAAAAGGGGTTAAATATCTGATTGAAGCAATGAAACAGTTGGATACAATATTGGTCATTACAGGGGATGGTCCACTGAGGAGGGAATTGAAAGTACAGGCAAAATCAATAGAAGATAGAGTTATATTTCTGGGAGTTAAAACACATGAAGAGTTGAAAGAAATATATGCATCAGCAGATATTTTGGTTATTCCTTCTGTGACGGCAGTGGATGGGGATCAGGAAGGATCACCCACAGTGCTTATGGAAGCATTTGCTTCCCGTATTCCTGTAATTGCAACAAGGACAGGAGGAATACCAGAACTTTTGAAAGATGGAGTCAATGGGATTTTGGTTGAAGAAAAAAAGCCGGAAGAGATAGCGAAAGCAGTTAGAAAACTTTTGGAAAATGCTGGACTAAGAGAAAGAATTACAGAGGAGGCATATAAAACAGCCTGTCAGAGTGATTATTCTGTTATTGCATCAAAATATATTACATTGATGAAAGAGCTGGATTTCAAATCCCACAATACTTGAAAGAGATGGAGTAGGCATAAGATAGCAGCAAGGGGAAGGGGTATGACAAATGAGGGGGCCATTGGTTAGTATTATCATCCCTGTATATAATGTGAGTGAGTACCTGTGCAAGTGTTTGGAAAGTGTGGTATCTCAGACTTATGATAATCTGGAGATTATATTGGTTGATGACGGTTCCACAGATGATTCAGGAGAGATATGTGACCAGTATGGGAGGAATGATCCCAGGATTCATGTTTTGCATCAGAAGAACAGTGGACAGGCTCATGCCAGAAACAGAGCATTTCAGGAGTCTCACGGAGAGTATATTCTATATGTGGACAGTGACGACTTTATTGCCAGGAATCATGTGGAAGTGCTGATGAGTGCAGCAATGCAGTATGACGCAGATATTGTCCAGTGTTTCATGAAAAAGTTTAAGGGAAAGAACCCAAGTTCAGAAGAAAAAAATTCCATAGTAGCGGAGGAAGTTTTTACATCGTCAGGGGCGTTGGAAGAATTTTGTTATCAGAGAAAATTTTATGCATGTCCGTGGTGTAAAGTGATCAGGCGGGAAATTATGGAGCAGATTTCATTTCCGGAAAATACAGGATATGAGGACTTGGCAATTATGTTTTATGTGCTGGGAAAGGCAGAAAAGATTGTTCTTGTGCCAGAGATCATGTACTATTACAGACAACATAGTGCTTCTACTATGCATACAGGTTTTTCAGACAGGAAAGTGGACAGAATCAGGATTGCAGACTGCCTGAAAAGTTACATACAGGAAAATTATCCGGAATTGAATCAGGCCGTTCAGAGCAGGTTCCTGCTGGCAAATCTGCAGTTAGTCATGGATTTGCCCTGGGACAGAGAGTACAGAGATCTTTGGAGAAAAGTGTGGGAAAATATTGTCAGCACAAGGAAAGCTGTTCTTCATGATAAAAAAGCTAAAAAGAGTCTGCGAATTATGGCTGCAGCAAGTTTTTTTGGAAGGAATACTACAAAGTTTCTGGGACGTATGTATAAACGGTTCAGTTGATTTTGTAGAAGTACAGATAATGAATAGATAACAATTGACAGGAAGCATTCTTAACATATTTATGAAATGTGGAGCGGATAGGTGAAACAGGAAATGACATTACAGAGGGCATTGTTCATTACATTCTCAGACATATATGATCCATATGGAAATGGGGGTGTTAAGGCATCCCGGAAAAATTATGAATTATTGGAAAGGTGTTTTGGAGAGGGAAATGTTGATGTATGCATGTTTCTTAATGAAATGAAAGAGGATGTGCCTAAAAATACCATTGTTTTTTTGAGAGTTCACTCCAGCCTTGGGCACCTCACCGCCGCGTTATGTGGATGTAAAGTTTATTTTCCCTGGAAAGAGAAAGAGATAAAAAAGCTTATAGAGCAGAAAAAACCAGATTTATTGTTCATAGACAGTTCTCTCCTGGGAAGGCTTGTCAGGGGAAAGAAAAACTGTCCTACAGTTTTGTTTTATCATAATATTGAAGCTGATTATGCATGGAACAAAGTGAGAAATGAAGGTATTCATTTTCTGCCCTCGTTCTGGGCCTCAAAATATAACGACAGATGTGGCACAAAGGCGGACAGAGTCATATGCCTGAACAGGAGAGATTCTGACAGGCTATCACAGCTGTATGGAAGAAAAGCGGATTTCCTGTTGCCAATCAGTTTTACAGATACTTTTGATGTGGGCAGGACGGTGGAAATATATGAAAGAGAAGTATTGTTCCTGGGTAGTTTGTTTGTATCTAATCAAGTTTCTGTTGAATGGTTTATGCAGGAAGTTTTGCCAAAGCTGGATAACATTTCTCTCAATATTGTGGGAATGGGATTTGAAAAACTAAAAGGAGAATATGAGAAAAATAAAAGTGTACATGTGACAGGAGCAGTGCAGGATCTGGATAATTGTTATTATAAGCATGCTGCCGTAGTTTTGCCCATCAGGTGCGGTGCAGGCATGAAGGTGAAAACGGCGGAGGCCATGATGTATGGCAGGCAGATTTTTGCAAGTGACGAGGCTCTGGAAGGGTACGATGTTGAGGAAGTGGAAGGAATTGTCCGCTGCAATACAGCTGAAGAATATGCAGTTGCCATCAACAGTTTTTTCAATGAGGGGAAGTGCAGACCATATATGAAAGAAGTCAGGAAAGCATTTTTAGAAAAATATGAAACCAGTTGTCTGAAGGAAGGTTTTCAGCAATTTCTGGAAAATTTGCTTGAAATATAGTGGGAAAAATAAAGCACAAATGGATTGAAATAACGAACATTCGGCAAAGCTGGATGAAGTTTGGTGAGAAGGGCATGTATAAACTATGGAGAAAGTTGCAGGCGGGTATAAGTTGCACGAAAAAATAAAATGGCAGGGCATATGGACTATAGTCCTGGCAATAGGAATTGCAGTATTGTATGGAAGTCGAGTTTCTTCTCTGCATACGGTTTGGGAATTGGGAGATGAGGCAGGATATCTTTGGAACGCTGCTTATTTTACGGGAACGAATTGGGATAATGTTGCTTCTGTCTATCCATATTATGGATATGGGTACTCGGTTATTCTGTTGCCAATTTTTATATTTGCGGAGAATGGAATTCAACTGATCCAGGGGGCTTATGTTGTTAATATATTGTGTGTTATAGGAATGTATTTTATACTCATAAAGTTGTTAACGGAATTGGGAGAGAAAGTTTATTCTGCATATATACCTGTCATAGCGTTTATTGCCTGCCTTGCGCCTTATATGGCATCCAGCACATTAAAAGTGATTTGCGAAGCTTTTCTGTCTTTTTGGTATTGCTTGTTGCTGTATCTGTTATATTTGACTTTAAAAAAGCAAAAAATGTTTTTCTCAGCGCTGCTGGGAATTTGTAGTTCATTCATTTTCTTTATTCATACCAGAGCAATTGTTGTACTGGGTATGCTTGTAGTGACAGGATTATTTTCTGTGATGTGGAAAGATAGGAAATATCTCAAATACTTTTTAGGTTTTCTTTTCTGGGCAGGAATAGTATTTATAGTATTATACATTGTAAAATCAAATATTATTAACTATAAAAATCTACTGATACCGGCAGATGAAACTATAGCAAAACAGGCCAATTTGCTTAGTGTAAGTTTTTTTCTGGATCGTTTGAAGTGGTTTAAACCTGTAGATTATTTTGCCTGTTTTATGGCCAAGTTGTTATATGTGGTATATGCTACAGGGGCAGTACTTTTTCCCGGATGTATTTGTATGGGAAAAGAAGTTTATCATATACTGAAAAAACATGATAATAATTTGGAGGACTGTGCAGCTGCAATAGTTAAAATATTTATCATGGTAAGTTTTGCAGTTATGTTGATAGCATGTACCTTTAACGGGACAGGAAATGATATTCGTTATGCGGTATATGGGCGTTATTTTGAGTATATGTTTCCAGCATTATTAAGTTTTTCGCTGTATTTCTTTATCAGCTATGATAACGAGAAATTAAATAAAAAGATGATACTTGTTTGTATAGCGATTACTTTGATAATAGGTTTAGGGGTCAGAGATTGGTGTATATCGTATTTAAAAGATCAGTCTGTATATGTAGATACATATCGTATCGCAGCAATTTCTCGACCAGTTTTGACTAGTAAAGAGCTGGGAAGTATGTTGGAAAGTGTCGCCCTAATTTCAGGTGCGTTGTTGTTTTCCTATTGGGCGGTATATAGGAAAAAATGTGGGAAATGGATTGTAATATTGCTTGTGGGAATGACAGTATGGACAAATACACAAGTTTGTATAGATAAAATACAAGAAGTACAAGATAAACAGATTGGGGATAAAGAGATTGCAGAATATATCTTGAAATACAGGGATAATCAGAAGGTCTATATGATAGATGACGATTCATTTAGGTATTCTTTTTATTATTCTAGAATACAGGTACTATTAAAGGAGATACCGTTGCACGTGATTCAGCCTGAGGATAACAGCACTATAGAAGAGGGATCATATGTTTTGGCTTATACAACTACGAAATTGAAAGATTCATTTCTGAAAGAGTATAAACTGATTAGATCTGGAAGTGCTTTTCTGCTGTATCAAAAGGGGAGAGGAAAATGAGTGAACAGAATAAAAATGTTTATTTCATTATATTAAACTATAACACTTTTCATGAGACAAAAAACTGTGTCACTAGTATAAGAAAACTCATAGGTAATTATAAGAAAAATATTGTTATTGTTGATAATTGTTCTCCGGATGGTTCATTTTTTGAGTTAGCAGATTCTTATTGTGGTTCGGCTGATGTGGAAGTTTATCAGCTGGAGGAAAATGTTGGGTTTTCTAAAGCGAATAATTATGCTTATCAGATGATCAGGAAAAGAGGAGATATATTGTTTTGCATTGTCTGTAATAGCGATATTGTATTTGTGCAACAGAATTTTTTGATTTTATTGGAACAAGAATACAGACATTCACAATTTTTCTTGTGTGGTCCACAGATATTTTGTCCATCAAAAAAAAGTACTTTTTGTAAAGGATATCAGTCTCCTATGTACCCATTTGAATGGAGAGAGGGATACGTAAAGGCTTATCATGCTTACAATGTTTATAAATATAGAATGTTAAAACAAGATTCTCCCATAAGGATCAAAAGTCTCGGGGGGGTAATACTGAGGTGGTTTTATTGGAAAGGAGTAAGGAAGTTTTTAATTAAAACATTGTATTGTAGATACAGAGAAAAGCGTCATGAGAATGTTCCTGTACATGGGAGCTGCCTTATTATTTCTGAATTATTTATGGAAAAGGAAGAGAAAATTTTTTATCCTGAAGTCAGATTTTATGGTGAGGAATTGTTGCTTTATCTTAGGAGTCGCAGACAACAGTATAAGATTGTATATGAACCGAAATTGTTAATACATCATCTTCAAGGGATGTCTACAATGTCTATAGAAAATGAAAGAGAAAGAGATTTATTTCGTTATGAAAATTTCGCTATAGGTGCAGAGATATATATAAAACAATTGAAAAATGACGGCAGTAAATAATTGGCTGGAGGGATGGTAGAAACTACGCAGTGTAAGTAATAATTGTTTTAAGAAATAGGACAGACAAATGACCAGAAAACAAAAAACCATTAATAATGTTATATCTAATGTAGCAGTACAGGTTGCAGCAACGGTATCTGGGATTATTCTTCCCAGGCTAATCCTTTCGAGTTTAGGTTCTACCATAAATGGGCTGGTAAATTCTATTAATCAGTTTCTGGCGTATTTAGGCCTGGTAGAAATGGGAATTGGAAATGCTTCAATTGCAGCATTGTATGAGCCGATAGCGCAAGGAGACAAGGCACGGGTCAGCCTAATTATGACATCCGTAAAAAGAAAATATCTGGTTTCAGGAGGTATATATGTTTTTGCGGTGACTATACTGGCATTTGTATATCCCTTATGTATTGACAGGCAGCTGAACTACGGATTTGCATTTTCAATGGTAATGATAACAGCATGTAACAGTATAATTGATTTTTTTCTTATAGGAAGATTTAAGGTCTTATTGGTTGCAAATCAGAAGACATTTATTTTAAATTTTGCCAAGGCTTCTTCAACTGTAATTATGACGGTTTTAGGCTGCGCCGTGTTGATAATGGGAGGTTCTGTAGCCACAGTCAAAGTATTGGCTGTTTTTGCGCATTTGGGGGAAGCTATCTTTATTATGTTGTATGTGAAACATTGTTATCCAACTGTAAATTATTATCTTTCAGAATACATTAAAATTGGGCAACAGAATAATGCATTGATTCATCAGTTATGCTCTGTCGTTACTTATAATACCGATTTAGTTCTCTTAACATTGTTTATTAAAGAGAACTCATTAAAGGAAGTGAGTGTGTACAGTGTATATGCATTGGTTATGAGCATGATCGGTAATGGAATGCGTTGTTTCACTGCGGGTATTGAAGCAACATTTGGAGATATGGTGGCGAAAGGAGAAGAAAAAAAGCTGCAGGATGTGTTTGCAGTATATGAATTATGTTATGTCTGGGTAATGTATTTAATGTATTCTTGTTTTTTGGCATTGATAATTCCATTTGTTCGTTGTTACACAGGTGAAATGTCGGATATAAATTATGTCCGTCCCTGTGTGGGTATATTATTTGGCATAAATGGATTGTTGGCGAATTTGAAAGATACACATGGGTTGATTATAAAAGCCTGTGGGTGTTACAGACAGACCCAAATTTATGTGATTGCAGAGGCAGTTGTCAATATTACTTTATCTATATTGTGGGTTCATTCTTTTGGAATGCTGGGTGTTCTTGTAGGGACTGTGCTGTCACATTTAATTACAGCAATTGGGATGCCTTGGTATGCGGATAAATATCTGTTGAAGAGAGATTTTCGCAAGACAATGAGAGAACATCTAAGCAATCTGACGGTGCTGGTGGTACTGGTTGGAGTTGAAATAGGGTATGTTTATGCAGTGTGTGATTGGGTAAGCTGGTTAATGAGTTCAGTGTGTATATTTTTTCTTAATGCAGTAGCATTTGGGTGGATAAATGTTGTATTAAATTATGGAAGCATTAAATTGGGAGTAAAGTTTTTATTCAATAAAAGAGCGAATTAGCAATTGACAGAAAAGTATGAGAAGAGGTACAAACGGGATGGAAAATAAAAAAATATCAGTGTTTTTGCCTGCCTATAATGCAGAGAAGACACTGGAACGTGCCATTCAGTCGGTGGTATGTCAGACATATCAGAACTGGGAAATATGTGTGATTGATGATGGGAGCAGGGATGGCACGGCTGAAATTGCGGAAAGGGCTTGTCAGAGGGATTCAAGAATCAGATTGTTTAAACTGTCCCCGGGAAAGGGAAAAACTTATGCTCTGAAAGCAGGAATTGAAGCAGTATCTGAGGCGGAGTATGCAATGTTTCTGGACAGCGATGATTGGTTTAAAGGTCCAGAACTTTTTCAAAGATTGATAGGGGAGTTGGACAGGGAGAGGGCAGATTGTGTTCTGTTTAATTTTGAGTTGAAGGGAGCACCAGGCTTTCAAAAACTGGTCAAAAAAATGATACTTTCCACGGAAGAAGAATATGTAAAGAATATAATGAAACGTCAATATATGGACGGAAACCTCTGGGGAGGAATTTATAAGTTCCAGCTGGTAAAAGAAAAGTTTACTGCTCAGAACTTTAATCATGAAGATTATATAAATAAATACAATATTCTGAAGGAATGCGGTAAGGTGGTAATTCTTCCAGTTATAGGATATGTCTACTATGTCAATACAGATAGCATCACTCACAGACCATTCACAGACAGGGATGAATATTACTATATTCATGCAAAAGAATTTGTGGAGAAGATGCAAAAGATATTTCCAGGAACTGAAAAAGAAGGGGAATATTTCATGAACTGGGTGCTGCTTTTTACGGCTTCACGTTTGGCTGAGAATAGACAGGGAAGACAGTTGAAAATGTACCAAAGGATTATGAAAACAGCCAGGAGCAGCTACAAAGCATTTCTATGGAATCCTTATTTTTCAACGCGGGACAGGTTGACATTTCTGCTGATATGGCTTGGTGTGTATGGAATGGCACACAGGATTTACATTAGAATAAAAAGGCGGCAGTAAAACTCTACATTTTGCTGCCGCAGGTCTCTAATATTTCCAGGCTGGCCGGTGTCATTTTGCTGTGGGATTCTAGTATACCCCCACCAATTAACCACACGTTTCACTTGTCTAAATTTTCATCTGCGTCGTTGTCGTCAGTCATCGCAGCCCGCTGCGACTCCTTCCTCCGCCTTGCAGACTGAAAATTTATCCTTCGCGAAACATAGTGGTAATTGTTGTGGGTTATACTAGGATTTTGCTAAGTCTCCAGCCAGCTTCATCTATTCTGCTTCATTCCGCCGAGAGCAGGGCTCTGGGAGTGATTTTTCTGACTTTCATGGAGAGCAGGCAGGTTATTGCAAATGCAAAAAGTATAAGGCCGATTCCGGATAGGAGGATCAAGTCCACAGGAATCTGGAAAGTGCATTTTACAATGCCTATTCCGCTCAAAAATATGGCCAGCAGAGGATTGATAAGAAAAGCGCTGACTGTCAGGCCCACAGCCGTGGAAAGCACCACAGGGGGCATAAAACTCAGGGCAGTCTGCAGGACCAGCTGTCCGGTGGAATAACCCAGGGCTTTCAGGATTCCATAATCATGTTTCTTATGGTTCAGGCTGCTTCTCACCAAAAGATACAGTACAAAAGTGACAATGAGCAGGCTCAGGATAAGAACCGCTATGACGATAACAGTTATGAGCGTCACATAGATTCCTGCTGTGCCCTCCAGAATCGAGCGTATATTTACAGTGGCGTATACACTGCTCTCAAATTTACCGCATACTTCATCGTGAAAGGCGTCAATATCCGTTTCCTCTGCCAGGTTAAGATAATAACTGGCACTCTGAAGAGAATTCATACGCTCGTAGCCGCTTTTGGTGAGCAGGGCATCCCGGCCGAGATTATTGGACAGCTGAGTAAAGCCTGAGACGATGTATGCATGGCTGCTGCCATCCACAGTCAGGGTGATTTCGCTGCCAATTTTAATACCATGTTCTTTTGCGTATTTTGCGCCCACTGCCACTTCATTGTCATATTTAGGAAAACGTCCCTCGATGCAGCAATCCTGGTTATTTACCTGGGAAAAATCATTCGACAGAGTTGTCATAAGAGCGGTTCCTTCCAGGTGGCGGACTTCCACACTGTGGTACAGGTAAATCCCAAGGACGCGTTCATCCTCAGCCATGGCATCCAGAAAAACATCTTCCATTTCCGCGCTGATAGTTATAGAGGAATCTGCTGTCTCCCCCACCACCATTGAGAGGAATGGCTGCATATCTATGATCATATTTTCCGCCATAAGACTCGAGAACACTGTCACCAGGGAGAGCACAAGCATGGTAATGGAGACAGTGACGTTCTGCTTGACCATGGAGAGTGTCGTTTTCAGTGCAAGTGCCGCCTGCAATGGTGCGCGGGTTTTCTCCAGAGGAAGGCGGTTTCTTTTGAAATTGTGGGTTTCCATGCCCGAGCGCAGCGCCAGGATCGGTTCGATTTTTTTGATCCTGCCAGCAGACAGCCATACTGTCAGGGAGATGATGCCGGCAATAACTGCAGCCGTGGCGGCAAAGGGCAGGGGCAGGAATCTGACAGTGTAGGGAATTCCTGTCTGGGAAATCATCATGCTGTTTACTGCGGGGAAAAAGCAGTAGGAGATCCCGGCTCCTGCCAGAGCGCTTATGAGAGCCGTGCCTGTGAACTGCAGCAGGAGAGCGGAGAGTATCTGGCCGCTTTTATATCCCACAGCTTTCAGGACACCCAGGTTCTGCATGTTCTCCTGAATGTAATTGGCCACGTTGGAACCTACCACCACCAGAGTGATCAGTGTCACCAGAAAAGCCATGGTGATTACAATGCCCGAGCATATCATCTGTGCAATGTAGCGGGTGGAAGAGATAAGAGTGTAGGAGTTGCTTAAAGGGCGGAGATCGGGATAGCTTGAAGATATCCTGTTTTTTAAATCCGCTTCAAAGCTCTCACTTTCTGTTTTGTCGTGGATCCGCATTGAAACCAGGGTGCATTTGGGGGTTATGCCCAATGTCTCCAGCTCTGTATATTTATCTTCTGTCAACATCAGAAGGCACATGCTGCAGTTGTGTGAACCTGCCATGACACTGTTCAGGAAACCGCATACAGTGTAGCTGACCGTATGGCTTCCAAAGCTGATGTCCACAGTATCCCCGGTGGAAAAGCCGCTGGAATAGAGCATGGGAAGATAAATGCCGCTCTGGAAGTTTCCTTCTTCTACAATTTCAGCTCTCCCCACCGGTCGGTTCAGGGCCTGCTCTTTTTCCATGACAATGAAATCTGTGATTACTTCTCCGCCATTATAGGCCATGATGCCCACCATTTCCAGGGCGTCGTCCAGATGGTATTCTGCCGTTCGGGCGTCCTGGTCCAGGGTTTCGGCGACAAAGTTCCGCAGTTGTGTCTCCTGGCTGTCCAGCAGCAGGGTCACATGTTCTGCGTTGAGCTTATCGTGGTAACGGTCAAAATTCTTTTTGTAGTCAGTAGAGAGCATAAACCACAGGTTCAGCATAAGAGCTGCCAGCAGGACCAGTATGGTCACTGCAGCCGTCTGTCCTTTGGCTTTTCGGATGTTGGAACAGGTAATCAGAATAGTTTTTCTCATAGTTACCACCCCATCTGTGTAAGGAATGCGGACAGCTTCTGGTGGCGTTCCAGGTCGCCGTGGCGGTACTTTCCCAAGTCGCACTCGCCCAATACGGAACCGTCTTTCAGGTACAGAATGCGGTTTCCCCGTCTGGCAGAGCGCATGTCATGGGTGACCATAACTACGCTTTGGCCCTGTTCGTGAAAATGTGTCAGAGTGTCCAGTACATCCAGGCCGGTTTTGGAATTCAGGGCTCCCGTGGGTTCATCTGCAAAGAGGATCTGGGGTGAATTGATCAGCGCCCGGACAATTCCTACACGCTGAGCCTCGCCTCCGGAGATCTGGGCGGGAAATTTTTCCTGGGTTTCTCTGGGCAGATCCACCGCCTTAAATAACGCCCTGGCCTGTTCCACCAGTGCCTTTTTGTTCCGGTTTACCAGCAGGCCTGCCGCAAGCACATTGTCCATAATGCTCATAGAATCAATCAGGTATATCTGTTGAAAAACAAAACCGCAGTGTTCCCGGCGAAACACTGCCAGGCCGTCCGGACTTAAGTCTGAGATCACCTTTTCACCGAAGGTTATGGTGCCCAGGGTGGGAGTATCCATTCCAGAGAGCGCATATAGAAGTGTAGATTTTCCCGCACCGCTTGCTCCCATGATCACGGTAAAATCGCCCCGGAACAGCTGCAGGTCGATATTTTTCAGAACATGCTGCATGGCGCCGCCATTTGAAAAGGATTTGCTCAGGTTTTCTGTCTTTAATAGGATTTCTTTCATGCAAAATTGTCTCCTGAAGTTGCTTGGTTTTTAGGAATATACCCTGGACAGCCTGCCCGTTTTATACCGGTGTTTATCGGCGATCTATGAGTATGGGTTCATTGTACAGCTTGAATCCTTAAGGGTCTTTATGCAATCCTTAAATATTTCTTAAAAGTACCAAGCCCCCTGTCTTAAGAGGCGGAGCTGAGTGCAATCAGGACCGTTGCCTTCAGTCCCTGCTCTCCGTTTTCAAGGTCAAGCCGCCCCTGCATTTCTCTCATACAGTAATCAGAGATGTACAGCCCCAGGCCTGCGCCCTCAATGTGCTCTGTATTGCTGCCCCGTTTAAATTTTTCTTTGATCAGGGGAAGTTCCGCCGGACTGACGCCTCCGCCGAAATCTTCAATACAGACTGCCAGACAGCCCCCTGCCCGGTGTACGGACACCTGGATCTTTGTATCTGCGTACTTGTAGGAATTGGCAAAGAGGTTGTCAAAGACTTGCTGCAGGCGCAGCCTGTCGCCCAAGAGAAGGCATTCAGGGATGGGAGGGAGCACTGCGCGGTGGAGGTAATCGGCATTTTCAAGCAGCAGTTTCAACTCACTGCTTTTAAAATCCGCAGGGGTCACAGAAAGCACATGGAGTTCTTCCAGAGTGGCGGAAAAAAGATCTGAGACCAGGGTGTTGATCTGGTCGGTTTTTTGGATAATCTGCTCGTAAGTATACTTTGTTTTTTCGTCCGCCGCCAGGGCAGCTGCCACTTCTGCCGCAGCCTTGATACTGGCCACAGGAGTTTTTATATCGTGGGAAAGTTTGGCCACCAGTTCCTTCTTGGCTGCATCTGCCCCGGCCGCCTCAAGCTTTGCCTTTTTGAGTTCGCTGCGCATGAGATCAAAGCTTTCCGTGAAGGCTCCAAAGAGGTTTTTCCGGTCCATTTCAAGGGGAATATCCAGGCAGCCGTCCGCAATGCGCTCTGCAAAACATTTCAGTTTTTGAAATGGTTTTACCACTGTGCGCTGTATGTGGAGAAAGTATGTTCCGCAGAGTACCAGCTGCAGAAGCGCTGCCGCAGCAAAGGCAAAGACAGCGGCTTTTTTCCGGTTATGGAGGAATTCTTCTTCCCCGCTGTGGATGAGTACCTGGCCTGCAATGGCGTCTTCGGCCTGGATGTTGAGGATCGTGTCCCTGTGGTTTACCGCGGAAAAAATGCTTTCGCTGAGGCCGGAGCGGGTTCTGTACAGGACGGTTCCGTCCAGGTCAAGCACGGTATAGTCCAGGTTCGTGGGGGTGACATGTTTTTCCAGGGAACCCCAGTCTGACTCCAGGGTCTGCAGGACTTCGTTTATAGCCACGGTGTTCTGTGGAATCTCTGTCCCATAGGTCATAAACAGAATGAGAATGGCCAGTTCCGCCGCTAAAGTGAAGAGTATTCCTGCAAAAAAGAAACCATTTTTCATTGCTCTCCTCCGCTGAATCTGTAGCCGTTTCCCCAGACCGTGATGATGTATCTGGGATTGCCCGGGTCGCATTCCACGGCCTCACGTATTTTGCGGATATGTACGTTCAGGGTTCCGTCTCCGGTAAATTTGTCCTGCCAGACTTTTTCAAAAAGTTCCTGTTTGGAGATCATTCTTCCTGCGTTCTGGGCCAGATAGGCCAGCAGCCGGAATTCCAGGGAGGTGAGTCTGGCCGGTTTTCCCTCCACCAGGACTTCTCTGGCGTCATAGTCTATGGTCAGTCGGCCGTCGGCGTATTTTGTGCTGGCGCTGTGCCCGTACCGCTTTAGCACCACCTTTACTTTTGCCAGAAGGACACTGAGGGAACAGGGCTTTTCAATATAGTCGTCGCCTCCGATGCTGAGGGCAATGATTTTGTCGTCATCCTTTGTGCGGGCTGAGATAAACAGTATGGGAATGTCTGTGGTTTCCCTGAGCTCTCTGCACAGTGCAAAGCCGCTGCCGTCCCCCAGGTTGATATCCAGCAGAAGCAGCCGGGTGGTGTTTTCTCTGAAAAAAGCCCGGCAGTCCGCGGCACTGTAGGCCAGGGCCGTCTGGACGCCGAAGAGATTAAAGTATTCTGCCGTGCTGTCTGCAAGGAGTTTTTCATCATCTATAATTAAACAGTCATATTTCATATGCCGCCTTCCTTTCTGCTGCAGAGCTGCCTGATTTTACAACCTGTCTGCTCCCGTTTCTTTAGGAGGGAGAGGCAGGTACTGAAGAGCGATCCTGTTTTCCGGGCGGGCGTCGGTGAGATAGAGCACTGCCAGGAAGAACCACTCCAGGGGTTTCATCAGAAGGTATACCAGGTCTGCGGCATATCTGGAGCGGATGAGTTTTGCAACAGGAAAACCATATGTATCATAAAAATTCCGCACGGCCCGGTGGAAGCGGGGAGTGCGTTCTTCCAATACCTGCTCAAAGGCGTTGGCAATGCAGAGCTGCCGGTTGACTATCACTTTATGGCCGTGCCTGAGGCCCATGCGCAGAGGTTTTACTACTTTTCTGTGTCCTCCTGCAGCCACGGTGCAGAGGTAATGCTCGTCAAAGTGGAGGTTTTGAGGAGCAGTCTGTTGGGACAGGCTCCAGTCGCTTGTGTCCGTCCATGCCCGGATGAAAGCGTCGGGGGCCTGGCCCAGCAGGAGCAGAAGGCAGATGATCATGCCCAGCAAGGGCCACATGAGCAGGAAAGCCGTCAGGGGCCACAGGGTGGAATTGTCCAGGATGCGGCTGCACCATCCCGGGAGAGAATCCTGGCCGGCGGGGCTTATCCTGGGGGGAAGTGTTTTCCACTCAAGCACTTTGGCGATCACGGTTCTGGCTGTGACCAGGACGCAGTTTAGGGGCAGGAGAAGCAGGCACAGATCCAGGGGCTCCTGGTATACCTGCAGGCCCCAGACCATGCTCTCAAAGGTGCCCAGATACATGGCGGACATGCCAAGCACCAGAAGCAGGGGAGGGATTTTTTCCAGGGAAATGCAGTTTACCGCCAGGTAGCCCACGGTGCCCACGGCTCCCAGCGCCAGAACGGTCAGAAGGGCCTGGGTGGAGACAGGAGTATGCCTCTGTTCGTTGATCAGGGTTTCGGTCCAGTCAGAGGAATATTGCACGGATCGTATTACACTCAGGTAGAGCAGGCTGTAGAAGATTCCCAGGCTCACGGTGACTACATCGGGGAGCAGCCCCTGGCGGTGCACAGGCTCTTTTCCGCACACGAAAACCAGCAGACAGAGCTCCAGGATGGTCAGAAACAGGGGATAGATCACAAAGATTCCCGTCAGGGCGCCCATTATCAGGCCGGTAATCGGGAGATAGCGTCCTGACTCTATGTCCATGGAGCTGACAAGGGAAAACTGGTATATCATCCAGAGAATGGAACTCAGGACGGTGGCGGCAAAAGCAGCTGCTATGGTTGTGAGAAAGGGGTGTTTGACAATCTTATTTTTTAATTTTGACATAGGATTTCCTCTTTTTTGTATTTCCAGGTCAGGGGGAGCAGAAACAGGTGTTTTTTGGATCCAGGTTTCAGTTCCACATGCCCAGATCGGAGAGAACGGAAAAGGTTGCAGAGCAGGAACTGGATCATAAAAATATCCATCTCAGGTTCCTCCTTTTCTGCGCTGGTAGTGTCAAATCTACCTCTATGTTTTTTATTACAAACCTTATATTTTCAAGG
>OFFY01001880.1_pt1 | contig 16127 bp, 13 predicted proteins | sample 1521481 | NCBI WGS metagenome assembly OFFY01 (sample SAMEA3504117, study PRJEB24116) | mouse gut metagenome | biome: mouse gut; feature: mouse-associated habitat; material: faeces | place: Denmark | collected 2011
GTAAAGTGGATTTATTTTATAAAATTTATTTCCATATTCCACTCCTCGGAATGTAGCCAGTTTGGAACGTTTATAGTCATAACCAAATTTTTCCCAGAAATGATAAATAAACGCTTTTTCCTTGTATATAGAATCTCTGTCCAACAATACTTTAAGCGGTTTACCAGTGCTTCCACCTGTGGTAGCAGAGTAATAGTCATTAATATCGTCTGCCTGCAAATCATCAAAATTTTCTTTGATCATTTTCTTGGTAAGAACTGGTATTTTATCCAATTCGTCTATGTTTTTGAAATTATAAACACTGATATCAGCTTCATCAAATACTCTTTTGTAATACTTTGTATGTTCATATGCATGTATTAAGTTTTCTTTTACTTTTTTATATTGTATAATTTTAATTTCATGCATACATTGATTGTCCATTTTCTTCAGCTCTTTATATTGACTGATAAAAACAGGATTATTAATTAGTTTTCTTCTGATAACAGGGGCAAAGATTATTTTTATAAATGCAGGGGTTTTAGCATTCATTTGTTTTAAAATCGCTATACCCACTTTCGTTTCCTCCGATTGAGCTTACTGTAATAATTGTTTTCACATACAACCCATGTGTTTTTATGCACAAAGCTGGTATTACTGTTTGTGTTGCGTATTGGGCTGAGTATTTTTTCTTTTGTTGTTCAATAACTATATCATCTGCAGACTCAAATTGTATCTGTCCTTTAGATGATTTTGTTGTAAATGATATGTTTTGTTCATTCACAAAAATTTTTACTGCAGATGAAAACAAAAAATTAATTGTTTTAGCACTCTGATTAGAAAAGCTATCTATAATTTCTAATCTTCTTTGTTTGTCGTAAATAAATTTACGCGTATGATTTTCTGGAAAATATCCATTGTGTCTTGCTCTTAAAATCACATCATTTTCTGTTTCTTTAAATTCAAGTAAGTCGCATTTTGCTTTACGTCCCCACAGAAAAGCTCCTAACATCTCCGACTGATCGTTCCCACCAATACATACTGTATTATGATTTTCGGTTTTACGATATTCATTTCTGCTCTTGATATCACAGTGATATAAGTAAGTACCTGGATCAACAAATATTGGCATTCCATCCACAAATATTTGGAAACTCAATGCGTCGGCATGTCCATGCGCTGCGATGTTTCCAAACCCGAGAGCCGCGTGATCAATTCCTATCAGAACACGCCTGTCAATACTGCGAAGAATAGTATTTCCCCCTTCTTTATAACAGGTATTCAATAATGGTATAAACATTTCTTTGTCTTGAGCATTGCTTAATTCTTGATCATTAAATAACCAGGCTAAATTTTCACAGCATTTAAAATTTGATGTGAACTTTTTATCAAGAAGATAGCTGAATAATCCAAGAATGTAAGGATAGTAATTCACTTCTCCTTGCAGATCAAGAATTTTCCCTTCATCATCATCTCCAAAAGCAACAACTTCTCCCTGTTCACCCATACATGTAGACATATACTCACACATTTTGTTCAGTACCGTTTCCCATATTGGCGGAAACTCTACTTTGTTTTTAATCATGAGACGCATAAGCAATCCCATAGCTTCCATATAAAAGGCCTGATAATGTAATGATAATTCTTTATTTACACCATCGGAGTAATTTTGGAGACTAAGCTCACGTGTGAGAATTTTGCTCGCTAATGTTATCCATGGACTATAATTGCATAAAATCCCTACCTGTCCAACAGCATATGCCTCAACAATTAAATGATTATTTGCTGATGAAAATCTGGAATAATGCCTGGTAATATAATCCGCCATGTTGACTATACCAATCTTCAGCTTATCCAACATGTTTTGCGGTGCGTCTGTATATGTCAAAAAACAATATGCATAACACCAATTACTGCATCGGATAGCAACCTCCATAACACTTGTCCAGGAAATCCCCCACAAAAATGGATTTCTGTTATTCCAATCATCAAACAGCTTGTTAAATTCTTCTAAGTATTTAATATCTTGACTTGCATAATAATTTTTAGCGAGAACAGCAAACTGAAAATGCCGATTCAGTTCCCAGTTTGTCCTTGCATCACCGATATCATCCCTTTGTTTGTACTTTAAGGAATAACTAAACTCTTCCGGCCAAAAGTTATTTGTCTGGAATCCGGCATTCCATTTGTTTTTATAATTTTCATAGCTATAACCGCCAAGAAGTGAAATGGATGCACATAATTGAAAAGTCTTATTTTTAAGATTTAACTGCATCCGATCTGCATTAAGCTGAAGTTTTTCCAAATTTTTGCTAAATATAAAAGCTGTCACAACTGTTTTATTTTTTTTGAACTGATATTGTTCTTTTTTTTGTTCTGCTTTCTGAGATATGCGCCATATGATTTCCGGAATGCTCATTGCTTTCAGCCTTTGCGTCAACCACACAACATCAGACATTGCAGCCTCCTTAAAATAGTTAAAAGTCCGTTTTCATCATTGTACGTTCCAGCTTATTATTCTGAACTACATTTTTATTGATATTTGCCCAACTGATTCCCTCATAATTTCCTTCGTAGTCCAGTTCTTTATACTGACGAACCAAATCTACAATAACTTTATGTGGATATTTTTCCGGTACATTTTCAAATTCTTTTTCTTTATTAGTAACAACCAATACATCACATTCTGAACAAACTTTATCCAGATCATCAGTAATGATCTCATGTAAATGCGGAAGTTTTGCAGCGATAAAGTCCGCATTTGTCCCGGTCAATTGAGAAATACGAACATTTTTGTCGTAAATGCAAATCTCATACCCTTTACCTAAAAGGCTTTCTGCAACATCCACAATTGGGCTACAACGCAAGTCGTCCGTTCCTGCCTTAAAGCTCAGTCCCAATATACCTACCTTTTTCTTTCCTTTGCTTTCGATAATTTCCAAGGCATTCTTTTTCTGTTGTTCATTAGAAGGGTTAATTGCATTAATGACCGGTACATCTACATATAGATCATGGGCTAACGTGCGTAACGCTTTGGAATCCTTGGGTAAACATGACCCACCATATGCGAAGCCCGGCTTAAAATAGTATGAAGAAATGTTCAACTGCTTGTCCTTGCAAAAAATATCCATCACTTTATGACTGTCAATTCCAAGCGCTTTGCAAATATTACCTACTTCGTTAGCAAATACAATTTTTAGTCCATGATAGGTATTGTCAACATATTTTATTATCTCTGCAACTTTAATATCAGTTGAAATAAACTCTCCTGGGATATCTTTGTATAATTCACGAAATTTAGCTTCTGCCATTTCACTATCAGTGCCGATCAAAGTCAGTGGTGGAGTCATATAGTCCTGCACTGCCGTTCCTTCACGCAAAAACTCCGGATTTGATACCACTGTAAAATCCTTTCCCCGGGTTTTGCCGGAAGCTTCTTCAATAATTTTTCCCACTTTTTCATTTGTTCCCGGAAGCACAGTACTTCTAATTGAAATAATATGAAAATCCGCTTTATCCGTCATGGCTTTGCCGATTTGACGTGCCACATCATAAATATAATTAAGATTTAAATGCCCTTCTTTACTGCTTGGAGTGCCAACAACGATAAAAGATATTTCTGAATTATGCACCGCATAATGATAATCCATTGTCGCCTCAATCAGTCCCTTTTTGTGGCCTTCTTTACACAATGTATCAATATCTGCTTCTATAATTGTTGGCTTTCCCTGATTAAGTAAACTTACTTTATTCTCAGATATGTCATTACCAATTACGTGATGTCCTAATTTGGCCAGACATGCCGCGCCAACACAGCCTACATATCCCAAGCCAAACATACTGATATCCATTAGTTTCGTCCTCCCCAGTTTCACTTATGTCGAATGAAAATGTATATGCTACCTTTTATATTTTTTAGAAAACAATATTCAAATACTCTTTTCTATAAAAAATAGATTTGGTAGTATTAGTTGCAATAGATCTATGATTTTTGATAAATAAATCTAAAGATAAAAAAAGGGATTCGGATGTTTCCAAAATCCCACCAAAGTTTTCGCTTTTATAGAACTGTACGCTAAATCCGCCCATTAACGCCCCTCATCCCCAAATTCCTCTAAAACCGGGCATTTTCAAGCTCTCCCGACCACGATCATGACTCCGGATTATTACAAATTCTGCGTTCTCCAGATGGTACCTTCCACCTTCTTTGTCCTGATTTTGCAATATAATGTTGGAAAATAAGTGATGCCAGATCAACATCCAACAATATCAGAATGACATAGTTACCTTTAAGATGTGTGATAATGCACAGATTCTTCTGGTCTATCCTGTATATCTGCCTCCTGGCAAAAAGACCACCGAAGTATTTATTCTGAATCCCCATAAGTTATCACAAATGGGTATGTCTGGTTTTTGCAGGCACTTATGTAAGAGGAAAATGAACGAACTGCCCATTTGAAGAGATTATATGATAGTACACGCAAGTGAAGAAGATTTGTTAAGCAAAATAGAGCATTTCTTGTACTACAATATTAATTTTGTCCATGATATGTTTGTTTGAAATCCATAAAATACCAAAAAGAAGAAATTGTCTTCAAAATGGACCAGTTTTGGTCCCATTGTACATAATAAACAAGATAGGATAGAAGAAAAGGAATTTCGCACAGTTCTTTTTCAGAAGGTGTACCATGGAACAAAAGATAAAACAGTCGGGGGACAGCATTGGTGCGAATATACGCCAGATCCGGCTGAAAAAAAGAATTAAACAGACAGAACTCGTCCGAATGATTCAGCTTCGCAATGTAAATATGACCAGAGAAGCACTGGTAAAAATTGAAAGAGGAATCCAGCATATTACATTATCTCAGCTTCGAGGATTTCGGGATTGTCTGGATACTACTTATGAAGAACTATTAAAATAGAACTATTTTTATGTATGATGGGTCTTCAGCATATTTAATTTCACAAAAACGGAAAAATTCTGTTTAGCATTATGTATTAGTTAGGGTATTTGGGAGAATAACGATCGTTATTATATTTAATCAGGGTTATCTTAGACAATAATCTACATGAGTGAATGCTTTTTTCTCCCATAATATCATATAGTGGAAGCATCCCGATGTTCTTTCGGTCTGCTTCCACTTTTCTTGTATCAAATAGGAAAGTTCTCCGAACTTCCCTATGATACAAAAATGCTCCGCAGGGAGGCACACGCAAACGCAGAGGAAATTGTCGCTTGAAAGCGACGCGTTTGCGGCGCAGAATCCTGCAAAGCAGGATTCTTATTCGTCTATTGTCTTTCTCTGAGAACTTCCACTTTACAGTGATGTTTCTTGTCCGATTTATTGTATGCAATGCCAACTGCTAAAATCCGTCCACTGTATTCCCTGTCAAATGAATTTTTTTGAAAATTCAGCGCATATTTTCGATCTTTTATCTGTTGTATGGCTTCCTCCGGGGTGTGATCGACTTTTAACTCCAAGATGATACAGTCATCACTTTTTTTCAGAGGATAAAAAATGAAATCCACATAACCGATCCCGGACCTGGCTTCTCGTTCCACCCGATAATGATCCCGGGCAGCGAGATATACTAGATTTACGATCATGGTCAATTCTGTCTCATTACTGTAATACAACAATGGAACTTCCGTATTATGTGCTGTTTCCAAAATTTTTGTCATTGTTTTTGCATCACCGGCCTTTGTTGCCCGCAGCATCCGTTCTGACTCTGCTGCCAACCGGTGAACATACCCCAAAGAGGGCTCTTTTCTCAGCATATCTGCAAATTGATCCATAAGCTCTTTATTAGGAATAAAAACGCATCCATTTTCATAATTCAAAAATCCATACACTACCATAGCAGAAAAAATCTCATCTTTTGTTCGCAATTCCATAGAGGTAGCCGCATATTCCTGAATTTTAGACGGAATCGGAACATTGGATACCATCAAAGCAAGATCATCCCGAACAGCATCCATATTTCCTCTGACATAGTAAAGCAATTCATCATAGGGTCCGGAACTGGTCCAGTAATTCCCCAAATTGTTATTGGTCAATGATAAGACAACAGAACGGGGATTGTAAATGCGTTTTCCGCTTTTTGTATGGTAACCATCATACCAGATCCGCAGCCCCTCCCGGGTGACATGCTCAGCAGGAAGCTTTAGATCCTGATATCTTTGAAAAAGAAGGTCTACCTCTTCTTCCGTAAAACCAAAGTATTCAGAAAATCTTTCTTCAGTAACCATTGTGTATTCTGCAAACATATTCAATTCTGAACCGCTGGAATACTTGGCTATCGGAAGAATTCCTGTCATATATGCAAATGCTACATAAGGCTGATCTTTTAAAAGATTACTTAAAAAGTCAATATAGGAAGCTTTGTCTGATGCTGTTATGAAATTTCGATGAAATATAAAATCCCATTCATCCAGGATAAAAATAAATTTTTCACCGTTTCCGAATTCAATGATATTGTTCAGTACATCCCATACAGCTTCTTCTTCCCCTATGGGAATGTCCCGAAACTCCCGACGCAGATCCTCCATAAGTCTTCTTTTGATACGTGAAATGTATTGTGTATAGGAGGTACACTCATCTGGCATCTCATTCAACATAATATGAATTACATGGTATTTGTTTAAATATCTCGGAAACCAGTCGTAAGAAGCGGCATGAAGCTGGCTGAAGATCTGTTTGCTGTCAACACCTTTTCCAAAATAAGAAGAGATCATATTCGCCATGACCGTCTTTCCAAAACGCCGGGGTCTTGTAATGCACAGGTATTTGTTGCCTTTTTCACCAATTATCTTCCCTCTGCCCATAGGATCCAATTCCGGTTCCAGCAGCGGAATCAACTCTTTGAACAGATCTGTCTTATCTATAAAATATGTAGAAAATCGATCTTCCCGAAATAATAAGTAAGGTTTTTTACTATTCAGATAAACACCCATATTCTAATTCCCCCCTCTTGGGATATGTTATTTTATTTTTCAAAATTGATTGCCTGACATGGCAGTCATTCCTCTTCTGTATTCTAAAACCATCCGACATATCAATTTTTTCCGTGTTCCGCCTCTACCCACTTTCATTTTACCATGATGCCATGTGCTTCACAAGCGGGATTTTCTTGCAGAAAATTGGGGAATCTTCTGCCTTCACTGACCAGTTTATTATGAAATATAGATGTATAAGAGGGGAAATGACAGGAATAAGGGGTCAATATCAAAGTCGTTATGTGTGGGGAATGGAGGAATTATAGGGGGTGAGGAGGGGGAGGGGCGTTAATGGGCGGAATTAAAGAACAAATCCAACAAAAATAAAACTCTTGAGGATTTTGGAATCGTCCGAATCCTTTTTTTATTCCCTAGTGTGATATATCATACAAACATTATCACCTCTTTCACTATATTAAAGCAATTTAGAGAAAGTGACGAAAACAAAAATGGAATCCTCTGAAGCATACACACACAAAGTTGATAAAAGTATTATCCCTATATGTAATATCCTTGGAGTCAATATAGCCGCCATAAACATGGATTGGCTTCTTGATTTTACAGATAAAAATATTAAGAATTTATCCGGTGATTATATGTGTGTTTCAAATGTCCATACTACCGTTACTGCTTACGAAGATATAAATTACAGAGCGATCCAAAATGGTGGAATTATGGCGATTCCGGATGGGGGTCCGCTTTCTTCGATTGGTCAAAAACGCGGACATAAAAATATGCTGAGAACAACAGGACCTTCTTATATGATTGAAATATTAAAACTTTCTGCCGGCAGAAAATGGAAGCATTATTTCTATGGAGGAAGCCCGGAAACACTCCAAAAATTGAGAGATCAAATAAACAACTGCTATCAGGGTGTTCATATTGCAGGTATGTACAGTCCGCCATTTAGAACCCTCACAAAAGAAGAGGAGGAAGAAATCATCGAAAAAATAAATTCAACTCAACCTGATTTTATATGGGTTGGACTTGGTGCCCCGAAGCAAGAACGCTGGATGTCAGCGCATCAGGGAAAACTAACCGGATTTATGATTGGCGTTGGTGCTGCATTTGATTATATGAGTGGCAATATTAAAAGAGCTCCAAATTGGATGCAAAAAAACAATATGGAATGGTTTTATCGGCTAATACAAGATCCCAAAAGATTATGGAACAGATATTTAAAAACTAACACAAAATTTATATGGAATGCTGTAATAAAAGGAAAATAATGGCTGGAAAAAAAGAAAAAATACTTATTGTCCATAATTACTATCAGATCCCTGGAGGGGAAGATATGGTAGTAACCAACGAAAAAAGAATGCTTGAAGATAATGGACACGAAGTAACTCTTTACACAAGGAATAATTCTGAGTTAAAAGGAATTGGTAGACCAGGCAAATTATTTCTTCCTATTACATCCATTTTCAATACAAAAACATATAAAGATATCCGATATATCATCAAAACACGAAAAATAGATATTGTACATGTACATAATACACTGCATCTTATCAGTCCTGCTGTGTATTATGCTGCTTTGTCCATGAAAGTTCCTGTAGTGCAAACCATTCACAATTTTCGTCTGTTGTGTCCTGGCGCAACTTTTTACAGAAACGGACATATTTGCGAAGACTGTATAAATTATGGATTAAAATGTTCAGTCAAACACGGCTGCTATAGAAAAAGTAAACTACAAACGTTATCCTGCGTTATAAATACCAATATTCACAGACTAACCGGTATTTATAAAAAAATCAACTATATTTGCCTAACTGAGTTTAACAAAGAAAAACTGCTTCATTTTAATCAAATATCCAAAGAGCAAGTCTTTGTAAAACCAAACTTTGTAGAAAGCAATATAGAAGTCATTCCCTATGAGGAAAGAAAAAATCAATATATTTTTGTAGGAAGGCTGGATAAATTAAAAGGAATTGATTTGCTGTTAAAGGCATGGAAAAAAATGGGAGCTTCAGTGCCAGTTCTGGTCATTTGCGGAACTGGTCCCTTAGAACGTTGGTGCAGTACTTTTATACAAGCAAATGCTATCAACGCAAAAATGCTTGGTTTTGTTCCAAATGCTGAAGCCAGAAAATTAATTGCAAACAGCAAGGCACTTATATTACCCACACAATGGTATGAAGGTTTTCCAATGAGTATTGTTGAGGCATATAGTGTTAGAACGCCCGTCATATGTTCTGACTTAGGTAATGTTAGTAATCTCGTAATAGAAGGAAGCACCGGTTATAAATTTAAATATAATTCATTAAACGACATGATTTCTGCCATAAATTTCCTAATCTCACAACCCGATATTTCTTTCCAGGTTAATGAAGAATATTTTAAAAATTATACAGTGGAAAATAATTATAAATACTTAAAATCCATATATTCTGCAATAAATTTCAAACCTTGATAGAGTAATATGATTATCTGAACTATATAAAAAACATATGAGGTATTCCATATGAAAATTGGTTTAATTGTCTTAAGTATAGGGACTTTTGGAAAAAAAGGATTTTATAACTTACAGGAAATAGGTCTTGCAAAAGCGTTGGACAAATATTGTGAAAAAGTAAAAATCTTTAAACTCGTTTCGAATGATCAAAACTTTGTTGAAGAACCAGTCAGTGGTACCAGACATACAAGAATAACATATATACCATCTAAATCCTGGGGAACAAACGGTTTTATCGATCTCAAAAAACTGGACATTTCATTAGATGTATATATATGTTTTTCTGATACACAGCTTATGTTTCCTAAAGTCTATAATTGGGCAAAAAAATATGCTATACCTCTACTGCCATACATAGGAGTAACCCGAAGTCATAATGCTAATTTATTTAAGGCATTCTTAGTCAATCTGATGTTTGCAAGAAATTTAAACATTTATAGAAAATCTATGTGTCTGACAAAGACACCTTCTGTACAAGAATTTCTTCAGCATCAGGGAGTAAAAAAAACGTATTTGGCACCAGTAGGTCTTGATCTTAATTTAGTCAAAGAAGATTATAAAACAGTATCCATTGAAAAACTCAAGATGAAGTATGGATATCACACATCAGATCAAGTGATACTCTTTATCGGACGTTTAATAGACGAAAAGCAGCCACTTCGTATTATTGATATTTTTTATGAATTATATAAAAAAAGACGATCATACAAACTACTCATGATTGGTCATGGTGATTTAAAGAAAGCTGTTATATCCAAAATTTATGACTATAAATTGATCAATGCTGTTCAAATGATTGATTGCATTCCCAATTGTGATATCTGGGAATTATATTGTCTGGCTGATACATTTGTCAATTTGAACAAACAGGAAATTTTCGGTATGGCAATATTAGAAGCCATGTATTATGGCTGTAAAGTTGTTGCCTGGAGTGCCCCAGGACCTGATTTTATTATTGAAAACGAAATTTCTGGCCGTTTAGTACATAGTAATGATGAAGTAATCGAAGCAATACAGGCAAAAAATATCAAACAAGAAAATGCAGTATGTAGAGTTATCGATCATTTTACCTGGGAATCCACCGCAAAAAAAATATTAAAATGCCTGCAGACCTAGAAAGGAAACCATTTATGTGTGGAATATTTGGATGTATTGGAGCAAAAATATCTGAAGAACAGGCAAGATTCTGCTCCAATCAACTTTATCACAGAGGGCCTGATGGAAGCGGACTCTGGCAGGAAGACTGTACAACTTTGGCGCACCGAAGATTATCTATTATAGATTTATCCAACGCTGGGAAACAGCCCATGACAGATGACAGCCAACGTTATTGGATCACTTTTAACGGAGAAATTTATAATTATATAGAAATAAAAAATGAGCTAGTTGGTAAGGGACATTTATTCCATAGTAATAGCGATACAGAAGTGATTTTAGCCGCATATAAAGAATGGGGAGAACGTTGTGTTTACCGCTTTAATGGTATGTGGGCTTTTGCAATTTATGATAGTAACGAAAAAAAAACATTTTTGAGCCGTGATCGTTTTGGAATAAAGCCTCTTTATTATTCTTTAAATAGTGAACGATTGATATTTGCGTCAGAAATGAAGGCAATTATGCCATGTCTTGATAAAATTGAAATAAATTTGCAACTAATTCAATTTTATCGGATTTTTCATCACTACGAATTCAAAGAGGATTGTCTGATAAAAATGATTAAACGCTTCCCGGCGGGTTGTAATGCCACATATCAAAATAAAATCCTCAAAATTCAAAGATATTGGAACACTCTGGATCATTTAGTAGATATCCCTTCTAGTTATAATGATCAAGTGGAAATGTTTCATAATTTATTTTTAGATGCATGCCAATTAAGGATGAGAAGTGATGTATCTATTGGAACATCTCTAAGTGGAGGACTTGATTCCAGTGCCGTATTATGTGCTATGCACAACATTGCATCCACGAGCAAGAATACCTTATACCAAAATGATTGGCAACATGCCTATGTAGCCAGCTTCAGCAATAGCCCTTTGAATGAAACGCCATATGCAAAAAAAGTCACTGATTTTGTCGGTATCGGAAGTACTTATATTAATATTCACAATAATCTTGATGAAAATTTATTGTTCAAACAAGCATATCTCTTTGAAGAATTATGGATGAACTCTCAAATTCCACAGATGTTGATTTATGAAAATGAACGAAAAAATGGAACAGTTGTTTCCATCGATGGACACGGAGCTGACGAATTATTTGGCGGATATACCTTTAATATGCAGTTTGCCTTATTGGATGCTCAAGGACCAGAAGAAATTTCTGAGCTGGCTCAAATCATTCGAGAAGCCGAAAGTATCAATGATGACCTGAAAAATATGGAGAGCTGGACATCCAGAAGAATACAAAAGACAAAAATACGAAAAATATATGAACAGTTCTATAGAAAAATAATTTTACGTGGGGACTACTGCAAACATCAAAATTTTAAACACATGGATCAAATGTCTCAGTCTCTCTGTGTAGAAACACATGGGCGTGTCCTGCAAACTTTGCTAAGAAATTACGACCGTGATAGTATGGCTCATGGTGTAGAAATCCGTATGCCCTTTATGGATTACAGAATTGTTTCTTTTGCAATGTCACTGCCTTGGAACAGCAAAATACGAAATGGTTATTCCAAGGCAATTGTACGCGATGCGTTGCAGAATATTATGCCTTATGATATTGCATATCGAAAAGATAAAAAAGGATTCAATGCTCCAATTGGAGAATGGATCCGTGGGTCTGCGGACCTCTACTTAGAGTTAGTTAACAGTTCAGATTTTGCAAATAGCGCAACAATAAAAAACCCCCAAAAAATCAAGAAAGCTTTGACAGACTTTATTAAAAATACTGATCAAAATTATCTGCATGATTTTTCAGTAGCCCAGAGATTATGGCTTTAAATAAATATATTTATCTGGGAAAAAGCCATGACTCAAAGTCAATATCGATTATGAAGAAAAATATAGTATTTATTATTGATGACATATACAATGGAGGGGGAATTGCCCGCGTAAACTTATGTCTCATTGAATATTTGTTAAAAACAAAACAATATAATATCACCTTAGTATCTCTATGTAAACCGCAGGAGAAAAGTTTTTATAAAATACCAGAAAAATGTCAACTTATCAACTTACCATTAACTTCTTTTAAAATCAGAAAGGATACATGGAAAGCAGCTTATAAACTTCATCAACTTTTTCCTTCTGATTTTAAAAGTACTTTTATAATCAATGATGTTGGACATAATATCCCGGCTTGGCTAGGGCTTAAACATTGTAAAAAAGCCAAATTTATTAGTTGGTCCCATATGAACTTTTTCAATGGATCCAAATATGGATTTTCTGGCTTTGGCAAAAGACTTGCCGTAAAAAAATTTGATCATTTAATAGCTTTGACAAAAGAGGATCAAGCTTACTATATTAAATGCAAAAAATGTTATACAAATATATAATCCAAAAAATTTATATATCATCAAGTCCGACTACAATCCTTTAGTCAAAAAAATCATCAGCTGTGGACGACTAAATAAAATCAAAGGCTTTGACCTGTTAATCGAAGTCGCCCATATAGTCTTCAAAAATGTAAAAGACTGGAAATGGGATATTTATGGTGATGGCCCGGAAAAAGAAAATCTTCAGGCAAAAATAGAAAAATATGGATTGACTGGAAAAGTAAATTTGATGGGTTATCACTCGGATATCTTGAGTCTTTACAAGGATTATTCATTTAATGTCTTCACCTCACGTGGGGAAGGCTGTCCGATGGCCATGATCGAAGCCCAATCTGCTGGTTTGCCAATAGTATCTTTTGACTTCAAATGCGGACCAAAAGATTTAATTACTGACGGAAAGAATGGATTCATCATTGAAAACTGGGATATTGAAAAAATGGCATCCTCTATTCTATGTCTGATTAAAGACAACGAGATGCGGTGTGAATTTGCCAGAAATGCAGATATGAATTTAAAAGAATTAGAACCTTCCTACGTAATAGAAAAGTGGAAGTCTATTTTATAGTGTATCTAATTTTAATAAAACAATAAATGAGGTCATAAATCATGGTTTCCATTGTTCTGCCAACCTATAATGGTGCAAAATATATCAAAAATTCTATACAAAGCATTATAGCGCAAACATATACCGACTGGGAATTGATTGTAATTGATGATTGTTCAACAGATTCTACAAATACCATTGTCTCTGAATTTGCACAAAAAGACAAGCGAATTAAACTATTTAAAAACGAAAAAAACATGAGACTCCCTGCCTCATTGAATATTGGATTTTCTAAAGCCAAAGGAGAATATTTCACATGGACTTCTGATGATAACCTATATAAACCATGTGCTATAGAACAACTTATTAAAACATTGCAGGAAACCGTCAACATTGGTCTTGTTTTCTCAAGAATGGAAAACATAGACGCAAACGGGAAATCAAAGGGATTATCTTACTCGCCCAAAGAAATCGAAGAATTACATTATCATAATATTGTTGGTGCATCATTTATGTATACGCGTACAGTATACGATAAAATTGGGGATTATGATACAAATAAATTTTTAATGGAAGATTACGATTACTGGCTTCGCATTTCCAGAGTTTATACAATCAAATATCTTCCCGATGTTCTATACCAATACCGACAGCATAAAGGCAGCCTTACTGAAAGCCGTAATAAACTAGTGCTGGAAAGCAAAATCAGACTTCTGGAGGAAGAACTAAGCCTAACTGAATTAAATACTGATATTCTCAGAATGGTATATAAAGAGCTTGCAGAAGCCTCCTTCAGTCTGAATCGTTATGCAGAAATGAAAAAATACCTGGTCAAAATGAAACGCATTTCAAAAAATACGAAAGATGTACGCAAAGAAGTCCGGATTTCATACATAATTGGACCAAACCTATCCAACATAATGAAAAAAATATTTAAGAAAAGCAAACAGGAATTATTCAAATGAAAAAAAATAATAAACATGCCTATTTAATTATGGCTCATCATCGTTTTGACATCCTAGAAGAATTATTAAAGGATTTGGATGATGAAAGAAATGATATATTCCTGCACATTGATATAAAAGCCCGAGACTTTCCGTTACATCATTTCAACCGGTTATTGCAGAAAGCAACTCTCATATTGATCAAACGGATGGATGTCCATTGGGGAGGTTATTCACAGATTGAGTGCGTAGGAAACCTGTTAAAAGCAGCAACATCCTACGGGTACCACTCCTACTACCACTTTATGGTTGGAGTAGAATTTCCGCTAAAAAACCAGAATTATATTCATAAATTTTTTGAACACAATGCTGGATATGAATTCATAGGTTTTGATCAGAAAGACAACAATTTTGAAGAACGTGTAAAATACTATCACGTTTTCAATGAATATGCAAGAAATAACACATATTTCCAAAAAATTCTAAACAAAATCCGTATCTTTGGTGTCGCTGTCCAAAGACTTTTTAATATTGACCACTCAAAAAAATTTGGCCTAGTTTTAAAAAAAGGAAATGCAAACTGGAGCATTACACATGACTTGGCTTATTATATTGTTACGCATGAACAGACGACCGAAAAAATATATCGGCATTCTTTTTGTGGTGATGAAGTATTTATACACACTCTGGTTTACAATTCCAGATTCCGAAAGAATATATATGATCCTAATGATGAATGCCACTCCTCTATGCGAATTACCACTTGGGACAACAAGTATAATCGTTACTATGTCAAAGATGTAGATCTTCTATTAAATTCCGGACGATTATTTGCCAGGAAAATTGATGGTGACGATGCAACAAATTTGATTTCTTTCATAAAGAAAAAAAGAGAGGATCAGTCAACCTACTGAACACAAAGGAATATCTTATGAAAATTAAGCTAAAAATTTCATTAGAATATCTATACTACTATGTATTGATATTATTACTTCTGAATAATTGGTGGGGGGATTTAAGGGTCTTTCGAAACATATATCTATTTGTAAAACCTTTACTGCTTTGTATCACACTTCTTTTAATCCTAGCATTATTTTGTATTAAAGAATACAAATTGATTGAATTGAGCATAATAATTACTTTAGTAACTGCCGGAATGTATACTTCATATTTAACAGACAGTAAATGGACATTATATTGCATGATACTCATTGCATTTAGTCGAAAAATAAATATTAGGCAAACAATAAAAATTATTTACAATTGTATGAGTATCTTTATCATAATATCTGTTACTATTTTTTTGTTTCAATACTTTTTTTTACCATCTACATTAACATTGCATGAAGATTATACTTCTGTTATCAAATATAGTATGACATTTATTGGTGCAAATGAGGCTGCGCGATATTGGATTTACTGGTTTGCACTTTATTTATATTTAAATTCCGGAAAACCGATAGCATTTTTCAAAAAAATGCTATTAACAATTATAACAGTGTTTTTTTATGCATGTACATATTCTGACGCTCTTCTCCTTATTTTAATTATGGCTTTTCTGAAGCTTATGGAACACAAAGAAAATTTCAAAAAACTGGTGACTAAATATGCTGGGTATATTTTTAGTATTGTATGGATTTTCTCATTAATCATATTAAAATTTGAAGACAGCTTTCTTTACAATATACTAAATAAATTTACTACAGGAA
>OFFY01001899.1_pt1 | contig 16020 bp, 14 predicted proteins | sample 1521481 | NCBI WGS metagenome assembly OFFY01 (sample SAMEA3504117, study PRJEB24116) | mouse gut metagenome | biome: mouse gut; feature: mouse-associated habitat; material: faeces | place: Denmark | collected 2011
CCAGTGCCTCTGTCACATCAATGGTATGTTTTTCAAATTGCTGTACGATTTTTTGATACTCTTGCTGTATGATTTGATAGCGTTTCATTTGTAATGAAAATAATTTTTCAATAATGGGTTTTTGAAAACTTCTGTTATAGAAATACAATTTTTGATAAACCATTTTCCATTTTTGAGAAAACCATTCCTCACTCATTACAGCAAGCTGTTTTTTGATATGTAATATTTGTTGTTTATTTTGCTGTTCTAATATATCATTTATAGCACTTTGTAAATACATTTTTTCACCTCATTTAAGCATTTTTTCATACTGCAAAAACTTGCTTTTACCATATGCAATGTTTTCGTCATATACTGCTATTTCTGTTTTCAAATGTTCAAGTGCCTTTTGCACATCCATATCCACATTATTTTTTGCCTTTTTTAGTATTTCGCAATACCCTTGATATATTTTTTCATATCGTTCAAACTCCAATACCATAACATTTATGCGCATTTGTTCATCTGGTTTGTGTTTGCAATGTTCTGATTTCGCAACTATTTCCTGTACTTTTTGCTCCCACCATGCCTCATTCATGTTGTCAACACGACATTGTATTTTATATAATAATTTTTCTCTTTTGTCACTTGTGATATCAATGATTGCATTTTTTAAATACATTTTTTTCCTTTCATTCCCGTTCCGTATGATTTATTTATTTTTCGCAATTACGAAATGTAGTATATTGTTCCAAAAATGCCAGTTCAACTGTACCAATCGCACCATTTCTATTTTTTGCTACAATAATTTCTGAAATATTTCCCTTGTCACTATCTGGATAATAATACTTTTCTCTATGTAAAAGTATTACAATATCTGCATCCTGTTCAATCGCACCCGAATCCCTCAAATCAGACAATTCTGGTTTTTTGCTGGTTCTTCTTTCATTTGCCCTGCTCAGTTGACTTAATGCCACAACAGGACAACAAAATTGTCTACTTAAATTTTTTAACCCCATAGACAAATAAGCAACATCCATCACTCTGTTATCTGTTTTTTTACCGCCCATAATCTGCAAATAATCTACAACAACAAGCCCTATTTTTTTATCTGTTTTTATCTGCTGACTGTAGCATTTATCATAAATTTCATTCAAAGAAATGCCAGGGGTATCGTCAATATAAATATTTTGTGTATTTTCTTCAAACTCATCACATTCCTGTTGTATTCGTTTTATGACATTTTGCCACGTTATTTTGTTGTCAACACGAAATACACAATTATCCATACTACTTTGTGCAGAAAACATTCTTGTAGCAATTTTTTGTCTGTCCATTTCCAATGAAAACAATAAAGCAATATGGTCTTCTTCCATATTTTGTGATGCATTTCTTAATAAATCCAATGCAAATGCCGTTTTTCCCATAGCAGGACGTCCAGCCACAACAATTAAATTACCTTTTTGCAGTCCTCCAATATATAAATCCAAATCGTCAAAACCTGTTGAAATACCCGAAATGGATTTCCCTTGTTGTTTTTTCATGTGTACATCTTTTATGAAATCGGCAAAAATATGAGGCACATTTTGTAATTCCTGTGTTTGTATGCCGTCATGTTCCATTTCTTTATCAATATGATATAGTTTTTGTCTGTCTTGTCCTATTCCCGCTTTGATTAGCGCCCTTCCCTGTTCAATTTTTCTCCTGAAATAAGCCTTTTCTTTCAATACTTGTATATATTGCTTGTAATGTACACTAGATGCAGAAGCAGAAGCAATATTTGACAATGCCGTAATACCGCCTATTTTTTCAAAATTGCCCTTTGCCTTCAAATTGTCCATAATCATTACGATATCTATCACTTTTTTTGACTGATATACCTCTTGACAACATTCAAATAGTATTTTGTTTGTTTGACTGTAGAAATCATCACTGTTCAGTGAATATAATACCTCCTCCGCACAAGCGTTGTCTAAAAACATACAACTTAGTATAGATTGCTCTGCATCGTTGCTGTTGGGAATTTGTTCAGCCATTGTTTTCACCTCACTCTTTCACTATCATTCCATTCACTCATTGAAAATTTTTGTATTATTTTTTGAAAAAAGTGAAATAAGCTATGCTAGCCCTGCATAAGCACGCATTTCCGCCAAATAAGCCTCACTTTGCTTTTTCATATAATCTTGTTTTCTCTTTTCGGCATCTGTCTGCAACACAATCACATTTTTTTGTTTTGACAAACTTCCCCACACAATACCCTGCCAATTATTAGACATAGCTTGTTCTATTGCATTAATTACAGCTTCTTCGCCATATTCTTTTTGATATTTATACAATTGATTTAACAATGTTTTTAAACCTTTTGATTTATAGCTCTGATTTTTTTCTTTTTTGTAATCCATCCAATTAGACACTGCTTTTATCATATTTTTACTAAAACAAAGCTGTTCGCAATATTCCAAAAACAACCCCTTTTCTTTTTTATTTTTTTCTTTTTGTTTTACCCTGTTGAATTGCCAACCTAAAGAACAGGAATTAAAAATTACGGAATACATAAACCCCTTTATCGGAACAGCAAACCACGGTCACTGCTTTCCGGGGGCTATAGTACCCTTTGGAGGTATACAATTAAGTCCCGATAATCCAAGGTCCGGCTGGGACTGGTGTTCCGGTTATCATTACACAGATAGTATTATTTCATCTTTTTCTCTCACTCACCTTAGCGGCACCGGAATCGGCGATTTGCAGGACATCCGTTTTTTACCGGTAATATCCCGGCCGGATACCAGTATTTCTCCGGCAGAATACATTCAGTCCGGATATGCCCGTTTCTCTCATAATAATGAACATGCAGAACCAGGATATTACAGTGTAGTATTCGACAATGGTATAAAAACAGAATTATCTGTAACCCAACGTTGCGGTATCCTGTATTATCAATACCCCGACCATACAGCCCATGCCCTGACCATTGACCTTTCCACTGCCAGAAACTGGGATAACACAATAGAAACCAGCATCCGGAAAATAAATAACCGGACATTGGAAGGCTACCGGAAATCCAGAGGATGGGCCAGCGACCAACGTGTATATTTCGTCATCGAATTTTCCCAGGATTGCCAGGTTCTGGCCGGTAAAGACAATCTAACCCCTCTGGAAAACGGACAAAGATTTACAGGAACGGGGTGTTACCTCTGGATAGATTTCGGAGACAAAACCAATAAAATACTGGCCAAAGTCAGCATTTCCTCTGCTAACACGGAAGGAGCTTTAGCCAATTTGGAAAAAGAAATCTCACACTGGAGCTTTGACAAAGTAAAAAAAGATGCCAAACATAACTGGAAACGTGAATTACAAAAAATAAAGGCAGAAAGCGACAATGAAGATAATTTGACAAATTTTTATACAGCTTTGTATCATGCGTATACTGCCCCCTATACTTTTTCAGATGTAAACGGCAATTACAAAGGACCGGACGGAGAAATCCACAGTGTCCGTAATCACATCCAATATACCGTATTTTCTTTATGGGACACCTACAGGGCTTCCCATCCTCTCTTTACTATCACTCAAAGAAAAAGAGCAGGAGACATGATCAACTCCATGCTGAAACATTACGATGCCTACGGATTGTTACCTGTATGGGAATTAGCAGGAAATGAAACGAATTGTATGATTGGCAATCATGCCGTTCCGGTCATTACCGAAGCTTGGCTGAAAGGAATCCGGAATTTTGACGGGGAAAAAGCTTACGAAGCAATGAAAAAAACAGTGCTGAATAACCGTGCCGGCATGGGAGCTTTCCGAACCTATAATTACATCCCTTACGAACTGGAAAACGAGTCTGTCTCTAAAACGCTTGAATATGCTTACGATGATTGGTGCGTTGCTCAAATGGCAAAAGCACTGGGCTACGAAAAAGATTATCTTTATTTCCTGAAATCTTCACAAAATTATGCCAATCTCTTCGACCCTTCAACTGGTTTTATGCGGGGTAAATCAGCCTCCGGCAAATGGAAAACTCCATTTTCTCCCTTATATTCCAAACACCGCGATGATGAATACACAGAAGGAAATGCCTGGCAATATTCCTGGCTGGTGCAACAAGATATTGAAGGATTGATTGCTCTACACGGAGGCAAAGAAGCTTTTTCCAATAAATTAGATAGCTTGTTCACACTGCAAGCCAGACTGGAAGGCGAAGAAGCTTCACCTGACATTAGTGGATTTATTGGACAATATGCTCACGGCAATGAACCGTCCCACCACATTGCTTATCTCTACAATTATGTCGGACAACCTCACAAAACACAATTCTATGTCAACAAAATCCTGACAGAATTATATAAAAATACACCGGAAGGTCTATGCGGAAATGAAGACTGCGGACAAATGTCTGCATGGTATGTTTTTTCAGCAATGGGCTTTTATCCCGTAAATCCGGCAGAAGCAAAATACCAATTGGGAGCACCGCTATTTAAGAAAATTTCCATCAAAACCGGACCAGAGAAAAAATTTGTTATCACTGCCAATAAAGACAGCGATAAACATATCTATGTAAAAGAAGTTTATCTGAACGGTGAAAAGCTGAACCGTACCTGGATTACTCATGATGAAATCATGAAAGGTGGTGAACTTCAATTTATTATGAGTGATAGCATATAATTACCCCCCTTTTCCAAAGTCGGAATGATTCACCACCCGACCAATTTACAGACTAAAGTTTCTGATTTTCATTTGTTCATCAGAACTTTAGTCTGTAAATCTAAACTATAAAAACTTTTCACATTAAAACCGGAAAACTATCCTCCGGTCTGAAAAACTCTTTTTGAATCGCCTTTCCTCTGTTTACACGTTATTATTATTATCTTTGTCCTGTGGTTAGACAAGTGCAAATGAAAAACATAGGAATTATTCTGGCCGGAGGCTCAGGACTACGGATGGGGAACAAACTGCCCAAACAATTTCTGACATTATCAGGACAAACTATATTAGAATATTCTTTGAATGCTTTCCAGCAAAATAAGGATATTGATGAAATTTTTATAGTCGCCCAAACCAACTTCATTGAAAAAATCAAAGAAATTTTGCATCAGCGTCCTTTTTCAAAAGTCACTCAGCTTCTTTCAGGTGGCAGCGAACGTTATCATTCCACTCTGGCCGCATTGAAAGCTTGCCCGCAAACAGACTGCAATCTGATTATCCATGATGCTGTACGCCCGTTAATTTCTCAACAGATGATTTCAGACTGTATTCAGCAACTGAAAGAAGAGGTAGCATGTACTACTGCTATTCCGTCAACAGACACCATTCTCTACAGCGATTCAACACACACTTATATTCAGGACATACCCGCCCGCCATTTCCTGTTCAATGTACAAACTCCGCAAGCATTCAGAAAATCCATCCTGACTGCAGCTTACGAAAAAATCGGACAGGATCCGGCCTTTCATCCTACGGATGATTGCGGAGTCGTCAAAAAATTTCTGCCTGAGGTTAAAATCAAAATAATCCCGGGGAGTAATTCAAATTTAAAAATAACTTATCCGGAAGATTTAATCACGGCTGAAAAATTACTATCCGCTTTGCCCCATTAATCCATCAACGTAACATGAAAAAAACAATCCTCATTATTTTTCTGTTAAGTGGAATACTGTCTGCATTTTCTCAAAGAATAATTGAATACAAAACAGCATTATCGGGCTTAGTTTCCACCAGAAAGAACCTCCCTCTGTGGGCAACAACCAACAAATACGGAATAGTTCCGGACAGCAAAGGCGGACTCATTCAGGCAGGTATTTTTTCAGATTTTAATTCCCGGAAAAAAATTCAAACTGCATATGGTTTTTCCGGAGCAGGATTTCTGACTCAAAACAAAAATAGTATTATCCTGGACGAACTGTATTTTAGCCTGAAATGGAAAAAAATCCGGATCGACCTGGGGATGAAGCATCCGGAAGAAGAGTATAACGGAATTTCTGCTCAAAACGGCAATATCATCTACTCCGGTAATACCCGCACCATGCCCGGATACAATCTGAAAACAGACTTTATCTCCATTCCCTTGACCCGCGAAACCGTAGCCTTCAAATTCAACTGGGCCGATTATACCATGCTGGATGACCGTTTTGTCGATAAAACCCGGCTCCACAATAAATCGCTCTATCTGAAAATCACCCCCTGGCACAAACTGAACATTACCGTCGGACTGGAACACTGGGCACAATGGGCAGGCACCTCCCCCTTATACGGGAAACAACCCCACTCCTTCCGGGATTACATCCGGATATTTTGCGCGCAAAGCGGAGGAGATGGCGCAACATTAAGCGACAGTATCAACGTTTTAGGCAATCATTTAGGACGCGAACATATCCGCATAGATTACAAAGCAGACAATTGCACCTTATCCTTTTACCACGATATTCTGTTCGAAGACGGTTCCGGAACACGTTTTGCTAATTTTCCGGACGGCACCTGGGGCATCTGTTACAGTAATAAAAATCCTAAACAATGGCTTAGTGACGTGATGTATGAATTTCTGTATAGCAAAAGCCAGTCAGGACGCTATCATGACCGCCCGGCAACGGAAGAAGAAAAAGCACAACAGGATCCTTGCGACCCTTTTTATGGTAGAAAAATTCTGGGAGGAAACGATAATTACTTTAACAACGGAGAATATCAAAGCGGATGGACCTATTACGGACGCACCATCGGCACTCCGTTTATCACTCCCCTGCCGCCGGATGCAGACGGCATCACCCTGGGAGTTTTCAACAACCGGATCATTGCCCACTACATCGGTATCAAAGGATATTTTTTCCAAAAGATACCCTACAAATTCCGCCTGTCATACTCGCGGAACTATGGAACATACAGCAAACCTCTGGAACATACCCCGAAACAATGCTCTTTCGGACTGGAAGCCGGCATTTTAAGAAATCCCGGAATACCTTTCTACATGGACCTGGGTATCTACGGAGATTACGGAAAACTATATCACAGGAATTTCGGACTTACTATCAGCTTAAGCCGGAACGGAGTCATTAAATAATTTTGTAAGCACACAACTATTTAATACTTTTACAGTAGAAATGAAAGCCGATAATCTATGACAAAAGCAACTCTGATTTTATCTACTTATAACCGGCCTGATGCATTAGTTCTATGTCTGGAAAGCATTATCCGCCAATCGGTACTCCCCCGGGAAGTCATTATAGGAGATGACGGCTCAACTGAAAAGACCCGTCAAATCATAGAAAATTATCAGAACACATTTCCAGTTCCTTTACTACATGTATGGCAAGAAGACCAGGGGTTCCGATTAGCCAAAGCCAGAAATAAATGTTTAGCCAAAGCCCGGTATGAATACATCATTCAAATCGACGGAGATTTGATTCTTCACCGTGATTTTATAAAAGACCATCTGAATTTTGCCCGGAAAGGGTATTATATCAAAGGAGGCAGAGTAAACATTAAAGAAAAACTGACCCATAAACTTTGTGCTCAAGGTAAATATTTCCACCCCGGCTTCTTTACACCGGGATTAAAACGGCGCGAAAATTCTCTTCACTTGCCTTTCATTGCCCGGAAATTAGCCCTTCACCGCAAAACAAAACCAGGTTTAGGATGTAATATGTCTTTCTGGAGAGAAGACGCACTTGCCATCAATGGATATGACGAATATTTTGTCGGATGGGGAGGAGAAGACTTTGATTTTGCCATGCGTCTTTTCCATTTGGGACGTCAGAAAATAGCCCTGAAATTCGCCGGAATAGTTTTCCACTTATGGCACAATGACCTGCATATGCAAAACAAAAAAAAGAATTTTGACTATTACTATCAGAAAGTAGAGCAAAAAGCGGTTCGTTGCAAACAAGGCATGGACCAATACCTCGACTGATTTTAATGTTAATTCCTATTTTTCCAGCTCTGCAAATTGCTCCGGATAAAAAAACGACACGGCTAATAAAAAAATCACAAACGGAACAGAATCGACAAAAATAATCAATACACTTGTATTACATCCGATAAACAAAGCACATATCACCGACAAAACCAACACAGAACATTTTTTTGTCTTTATCATCCGAACAACGGGTACAAAAAAATAATACAAAATAAAAAACAAACCGGCAATCCCTCCTATCATCCAGAATTCAAGAAAACAATTGTGCACATTACTTCCCAAAGAAGATATATTGGCAAAATGTGATTGACCAAACCACTCTTTTGCGGCAGCATTTTTATATACACCCAATCCACAAATTCCCCACTGCTCTATCCGGTCGAAACTTTCTTTTATCAATGCCACCCGGGGAGCAATGCTTCCCCCCACCAATTCTCCTTTCTTTAAATTCTCAATTTCATTCTGTGTTTCTTTTATTCTTTGTACATAGGTGTCCGGAATAGACACCCAGACACTTAAAATCAATGCTACCACAACACCACTTGTAAATAATTTTTATTAAGATTTTAAATTGTGGCATTAAAGAAAAAATACAAAAGCTAAAATAAGAAAACCGCCTAAAAAAGCCAGAATAGCCCCCTTTGTCACTGTTAACGACAAAAACCAAAGCGACAATATGAATAAAATCACACCCTGGACAACTACCTTTCTGTCAGCGTGCCCCATAAACCGGATAACCAGAAAAAAAGACAATATAGCAGTTACACTCAGATAAATGGCCTGCGGCTCCAAATAAACATGTCCGCCCCAAAAATACAAGTGACAACCAAAACGGGTGGCATAAAGCATCTCAAGAGCTGCGCCCGTATCCGTAAACAGTGTCCAGCCGGTCAAATAAAACAACTTTGCAAAATTAAACAACATCGTTCCCCAACACAAAGCCAACAAAGAACGCTTCAACAAAGAGGAAGTAATAAAACTTTTGGCGGACAGCACATAAACAGGAATAAAAAAGAAATAAAGCAATAATATTTCCAACCTGTTCCAGGAAGCTGCATAACGGTTAGTCCCCACGCCCAGGGAAACCAAATAATGAATTGCAAGATATGCCACTCCAACCAAAGGAAGCACCAGATATTTCCAATTTTGCTTTACCTGACTGACAAAACCGGCATAGTCCATCCGGACAAAAACAACAGTGACCAATATCCACAATATATAAAACTGAACATTGTACAAAATATTCACACTCCCCAAAAGAAAAGCAATTGCGATAAATAAATAATCCCTGATTTTGGATTGCATTGTTACCTCCATAGCTGCCCACGAACAAATTAATTTCAATGCAACAAAGATAATTATTTCCCGACATACCTGCGAACACCTTTGAAAACTTATCGCCATTTGTTTCTTTGTAAAAAATTATATAGTTTTGAAGAATTAAAGCAAAAAACAAATAACAACATATAAAAAACTCTGTTTATGACATTTACTGATTTATGCAATTGTATATTCAATGAATCAATCCGACAATATCATATCACAGACCACGTAGATACCCCTATCAATAATCCTTATCCTTTCAAATCCATAGAATATTATCTATACCTGAAAAACTGGATTGATACGGTACAATGGCATTTCGAGGATATTATCCGGGACCCGAACATTGACCCGGCAAATGCTCTGACTTTGAAAAGACGCATAGATAAATCCAACCAGGACCGTACAGACCTGGTTGAATTAATAGACAGCTATTTTTTAGATAAATACAAAAATATAAATATACAACCGGAAGCAACCATCAACACCGAAAGTCCTGCATGGGCCATCGACCGCCTTTCCATCCTGGCTTTGAAAATTTATCATATGCAACAGGAAGTCTGCCGGACCGATACAACAACAGAACATCGTGCCCAGTGCGAAACCAAACTGAATATCTTGCTGGAACAACAAAAAGACCTCTCTACAGCTATTGAACAATTGCTTGCAGACATCGAAACCGGACATAAATACATGAAAGTCTACAAACAAATGAAAATGTACAACGACCCAGAATTAAATCCGGTTCTTTACAGTAAAAAATAACCCATGAAACGATTGCTTGTATTTCGTTTTTCCGCGATGGGCGATGTAGCGATGACAGTTCCTATACTGTATTCGCTGGTAAAACAATATCCGGAACTACAAATAACAATTGTTAGCAGAGCAGCCTTCCAACCCTTTTTTGAGCAATTGCCCGAAAATATTTCGTTTGTCGCTGCCGATTTATATGGGAAACACAAAGGCATCAGGGGATTATACCGCCTCTACCGCGAACTGCATGAAATGAAATTCGATGCAGTGGCAGACTTACACAATGTATTGCGGACTTTTTTCCTGCGGTGGTGTTTCAGGTTATCCGGCATTCCCGTAGAACACTTCAACAAAGACCGCAAAGCTAAAAAAGCACTAACACGGCAAAAAAATAAAATACGCCAGCCGCTACAGACTACTTTTGAACGATATACAAAAGTATTCAACAAATTGGGCTTCTCATTTCCCCATACCTTTACAAGTATTTTTGAAAACCAAAACCCTCCTGCCAGCACCCTGTCAGCGTACACCGGTTCTAAAGAAAATCAACACTGGATTGGAATCGCTCCTTTTGCCAAACACATTGGCAAAACCTATCCTCTGGAAAAAATGGAGCAAGTTGTAAACGAATTGAGCCGACATGAGAATTACCGGATTTTCTTATTCGGCGGAGGAGTGCAGGAATTGGAAATCCTGAAGAATTGGGAACAAAAATATCCTCATACCCAGACATTATCAGGTAAATTAAAACTAAACGGCGAACTGGTTTTAATCCACCAATTGGAGGTCATGATTTCGATGGACTCTGCAAACATGCACATGGCCTCTTTAACCGCCACTCCCGTCGTATCAATATGGGGAGCCACTCACCCCTGGGGAGGCTTTATGGGATGGAACCAATCCCCGGAAAATGCAATCCAGCTGGAAATGCCATGCCGTCCTTGCTCCATCTTCGGGCATAAACCCTGTTATAAAAATGATTATGCGTGCCTAAACCAAATTACCCCGCAAATGATTATTGAAAAAGTGAACTTTTTACTAAAAAACTGATGGCAACCTATATTACACTCAATCCTTTATTTGAGAATTTACGTCCTTTCATCACCCAATTACCGGAAATATTTTCACATTCCGGCGAAATATTATATCAAGGACGTAATGAAATCCGTATTATTGAAAAAGAAGGCATCTGTTTAAATGTAAAAGAATACCGTATTCCGATATTTCCAAACCGCATGATTTACCACCTTTTGCGGCCAACCAAAGCGCAACGGGCTTATGAATATGCTTTCCGGCTAAAAAAAGCAAACTTTAATACCCCCGAACCTGTTGCCTTTATTGTCACACGTCGTCAGGGACTATTAGGTAAATGCTATTTCGTCAGTCTGCAAGTCGAATATGCACGCCGGTTTTACGAATTCGGAACAGAACCTCTCCGGGGAAAAGAAAATATAGTACGCGACTTCGGTTCTTTTACTGCACAACTCCACAATGCAGGTATTTTTCATAAAGATTATTCGCCCGGAAATATATTGTTTGATGTAAAAAAAGGAAAAACAGAATTTTGCCTGGTAGATATCAACCGCATGGAATTCGGGCCAGTCAGCCTGAATAAAGGTTGCAGCAATTTTTCACGGCTCTGGGGCAAAGAACCCTTTTTCCGTCTGCTGGCAGAAACCTATGCACAGGAACGCCGCTTCAACCCTCAGGTATGTATCCGTGAAATATTGAAATACAGGCGCAGGTTCTGGACCAAATATCTGCGCCGTAAACCGGCAAAATTTGAACTGGACCTATAAGTCTGCCAACTGAAAAGTATCTTTCACCAAATCGGAAAAACGTTCTTTATTATAAAGTTCAGCCAAAATACGCCGGTTATGAAGTTTCTCTTCTGCCGTCAACGGAGTATCCAATTCCCGTTGAGTTAATCCCTCCAATTCCGATACAATCAAATCATGCCCTTGCGCCCAGGCAAAAACCGGATTACGACCTGAAATAAATACCTTGGCCCCCAAATATAAAGCGATAATGATATTCCCGATGGCCTCCTGACGCCAATTGGCATAAATTGCAACAGCCGCACTTGTCATCAATTCATTATATTCAGCTAAAGGTAAAAAATCAGTCAATGGACAAAAATTTTCACCAAACAAATTTTTGCCCCGCTCAATAACTATTTTTTTATAATTTTTACTCCCTGAATAGCTCAGAGGGACAATCAATTTTCTGTTTCCCAGATTTAAACCCGACAAATACTCATAAGCATATTCATGGTTATTGGTTAGGGAACCGGAGTTTCCCATCAAAATATTGTCCCCCGCAACCTGTGCATTCACTAAAGTTTCACCCAGTATTTCATCTATCGGATAATAAAAAAAATCCCTCCAGGGAATTTTTTTCATCTCAGGATAATACTGTATAAACTTTTCATAATCATTTTCGGTGGTATCAGTGACTAAATAATTTACCCTGTTCCGCACAAATTTTATAGTTTTATTTACCCGGATAGCAGTACGCATTTTTTGGAAAGGAACGAATAAAGTCCTTAATATCCCGCAGGAACCATAAGAAGCCTCACTCCGGTAATACATCTCAAATCCTTGGGGTTCTAATAGTTTATTATACAAGTCGGCACCCCAGATAATCCAATATACCGGAATGTTCCGCAAGCCGCATTTCTTTATAAAACGAATTTTCCGGGTATTTAAGAAGTGTATCACTACCGATGAAAAAACACACCGGTCTTTCCGTTTAAAAAAATCCGCTTTAGATATCACCGAAGCAGAAGGGGTGACATATTTAAACCTTTTTGAGGAGGCAAAAACAACAAACAAATGTTTTCCGGGGGCAGCACTTTCAAACAAACGTACAGTCCGGTTGATAATCTTTTCATCATTTACCAAATGTAAAATCATGCTTTCTGAAGATAAAAATCATTAATACATTTTACAATGTAATCTATTTCCTCATCCTTCAGCTCATAAAAGAATGGCAAACGCAACAGACAATCTGTATAAAAATCGGCATAGGGTAACTCCGGCCCTCCACCTCCACTCTTTGCCATAAAAGTACTTTTATGAAGGCTCAAATAATGAAAAACAGAATGAATACCTCTGACCTTTAAATAATTTATCAATTCAGCGCGTTCTTCCTGGGAACGGCAAAGCAAATAAAAAATATGTCCATTGTGGGTTGAATAATCAGGCAGTTGCGGCAAACGCACGTGCGGCACACTTTGAAGCCCCCGGTAATACCTCTCCCATATGGCTTTGCGGCGGCTCTGTATCTGCTCAAAATGTTCCAGCTGAGCCCATAAACACGCAGCAACATATTCTGCAGGAAGAAAAGAAGAACCCAAATCCACCCAACCGTATTTATTAACTTCTCCCCGGAAAAATTCTGCCCGGTTTGTACCTTTTTCCCACACGATCTCTGCTCTCTTTTTTAAATGCTCATCATTCACCACAAGCATTCCCCCTTCGCCACATTGAATATTTTTGGTTTCATGAAAAGAAAAGGCAGACATATGTCCTATGCTTCCCAATGGTCTCCCTTTATAAAAACTATCCACTGCCTGCGCCGCGTCTTCTATCACAACCAAACCATATTTCTCCGCTATTGCCATCACAACATCCATATCACAAGCCACTCCTGCATAATGCACAACAACAATAGCTTTAGTCCGGGGCGTAACCAATGCCTCTATTTTCGTTTCATCCAAGCCCGGCAGGTCCGGACGGCTATCTGCAAATACAATCTTAGCCCCCTGCCTCACAAAAGCAAGAGCAGTGGATACAAAAGTGTAAGACGGCAAAATCACCTCATCACCAGGATATATATCAGCCAAAATAGCACACATTTCCAGCGCATCCGTGCAAGAAGTAGTCAGCAAACATTTGGAACCAGGCAACTTTTCTTCAAAAAAATGCTCACATTTCTGTGTATAAGGACCATTTCCGCTAATTTTACCTGCCTCAAGGGAAGCTTGAATATAGGTAATCTCTTCTCCGGTCAAATAGGGTTTGTTAAAAGGTATCATTATCTTAATAATTACAAAAAAAACGTTCGTTTTTATTAGCTGAATTCATTCCCCTCCTTAAAGTCTGTACAGCCTGTAAACCTTACAGACACTTTGCCTGCGGCGTGCCTCCCAAACAGGCTTCCCCCCCCCTCCGCCTCTCTCCTGAAAATACAAACTTTCCGCACTTCATTTACCCGCCTTTTTACGCTTTACTCCATCACCCATCATTATCCGTTCATCGTTTATCACATTCAATCATATTTACGGTCCGACGCAAATATTATTGAACGTTTTTTACAATACCATAAGGAGTTCTCTTTATATTCTTGTGTCTTGTATATTTTCTGATACTCAAATTTTTTTGTATGGAATCTGCCGTTTTGTAAGCACGCGGATGCTCCAAATGAACACAAATGGCGGAATAACGAATCTGCTTTCCGCGAATACCTGAATTTTCCAATCTCTCCCCAAACTCACGGTCCTGTCCGCCATATTGCATTCTTTCATCAAATCCGTTAGCAGCCAGTATATCTGTCAGCCATCCGGAAGCATTATGTCCGTTCCACGTAGGTCTGGTTGTCGTAATTGTATTCAATAACCAGGCTTTGAATCCGAAAGATGTCAGCTTATTATTTTTAAACGAATCCCTCATTCCCAAAGCTTTTAACCAACTGATATCAAAACATTTTCCCGAAAAGATATCTTCCTTCGTAATGGCTTTCGAAACAGCCTCCGGCAATTTATGATACCCGCCGGACAGAAAACGGCCCTTTTGCCGCTTTTTCAAATGAACGGCAACAAAATCATTACGCGGAATACAATCCCCGTCACTAAACAACAAATAATCCGCACCGGAAGCCAGAATAGCCTTATTTAAAATATCACACTTCCTGAACCCCTTATCTTCATGCCACACATGTTTTACCGGATAAGACAAGTGCGGACGAATAGCCTCTATCATTTCGTAAGTGTCTTTACGCGAACCGTCATCTGCAATAATCAATTCAAAATCACGGCTCGTTTGCGCCTCATACCCCCATAACGTCTTTTCCAGCCAAGCACTTTGATTACATGTGGAAAGGACTACCGACACACTCAATCCCAACGGCTCCCTCTGATAAATAATATTTGAAAAACAATGGGCATCTGTCCAATTCAATATCCTGCTTTTTTCATACCAGTTCTTCCGGTCCGGCAAAGGAAAGCAGCATTCACCTTCCATGTCACAATGAACACGGGACAAATAAATACAATCAAACCGTTCCCAATATTGCTCAACAAAATGTATATCACCGCATACAAAAACTTCCTCTTTTCCCTCTGCCTTCTTCAGGGCATCTGCCATCGGAAGCGCATCCGTCCCCTCCTCACTGCCTTCCCCAACCCTGAGAACACAGGCAGAAGAAAATATCCCCTCCCATTTTTCGCACGACACAGAAGGTATAATTACCGTCTTCTCCGCAGTCACCTCTGCCCAATATGAGCACACTCCGTCAAATATTTTCTCCGGAATCACATGATTCTCGGCAGCTATTGCAAGCAAGGACAACTTCATTCACTATGAATTAAATATAAACACCAGCACCTAATAAAATACAGACAAAATTAACTGAAAATATCCGATTATAATAAATATGCCTTAAGAATTCTGCCTAAATTGAAACAACATCTGTAAAATAAGCATTTTTCAATTATCTTTGCTATATAATACAGGATTATGGGCTACACATACAATTATCTCATCGTGGGAGCTGGCCTGTTCGGGGCCGTTTTTGCACATGAAGCAAAAAAACAAGGAAAAAGATGTTTGATTATAGACAAACGCTCCCATGCCGGCGGCAATATTCATTGCCTGGATATAGACGGAATTCATGTTCACCAGTATGGCGCGCATATTTTTCACACACACCACGAACATATCTGGAAATATGTAAATCAATTTGTTGAATTTAACCGTTTTACAAATGCGCCGTTAGCTTATTTCCAGGGAAAAATGTACAATCTCCCTTTTAACATGAATACATTTAACAAATTATGG
>OFFY01001906.1_pt1 | contig 16002 bp, 18 predicted proteins | sample 1521481 | NCBI WGS metagenome assembly OFFY01 (sample SAMEA3504117, study PRJEB24116) | mouse gut metagenome | biome: mouse gut; feature: mouse-associated habitat; material: faeces | place: Denmark | collected 2011
CTATATTTTAAACAGAAAGGTAGGTTATGATATGAAACACAAATTGCATAAAAAATTAGTTGCATTACAGATGATAGCAGTTACTTCATTGCTATCCCTTACACAAGTATTTGCCATGACTGGTTTTGATGAAGTCACAAAAGCTGGTAGTACAGGACAATCTGTAGTAAATATTGAGGTTGTAACAGATGGTTCAGGCGAAGAAGACCCTGCATTATTTTCCGCATATGTCCCATCTACATTACCAATCAAAGTAGACAAAGACGGCAATGTTCATACTCCAAGCAATGCAGCTATTATCAATGGCGTCTCTACAAAGGGCATCGCTGTGACAAACATAGAAGCAAATTTAGATAATGGCTGGCAAGCAAAAAGTTGGAATACTGATTTCAGCACATTACCAGAAAACTCAAAATATGTAGGATTACAGCTGAGAGGTGACACACTCTCTGACGATGGTAGTTTTTCATTAAATGCGAATGACTGGAAGATTGCTAAAAACAGTTACATAGATTTAAATATGCAGGCAAAATTGCCACCTCAATCTGTAAACCAAAAATCAGACGCAGCGGTATTAAGTTTCACTCTTGACTGGAGTGGTGACAATACCACCACTGGACCTAAATGGAATGACACCAGCACACCAGAAGATAACTCTGGAATCACTGTACAGAACAGCAGCACTTTAATTGCTGGTGGTACAAGCACATTAGACATTACTTGGGATAGCGAAGGTGATACTGTTTCTCTAACAGGCATTACTTCCTCTAATGAGGCTATTGCAACAGTAGGAGCAGCAAGCGGTTCTAATGGCAATAAGAGTGTTGTTGTAAATGGACTCCGCTATGGCAAGTCAACTATCACTGTAACATTAAGTAATGGCAAGTCCACATCTTACACATTAAAAGTTTATGACATTGGAAACACAGATGATATTGAAATGGAGTTAATTAACAGAAAGCTCAAAGCAGGCGACACTGTAACAGCAAATGATATCAATATCAGTGTACCAGTTGTTTCTCCAGATGGTGTAACAGAACACATCACATTACACCCACAAATGGCAGATATAGTATTAACTTCTGGTTCTAACGAGTTGCCAGCTAAGCTTACATTAGGCGGTCGTACCTATGACCTTACCATGACAATAAACCTGTAAGTTTAAATCGTACTTGTTTCAATCTGATGGCTATTGTTCAGTAGAATAATGATTTCATAGAATTTATTCTAACTGTATTTAGCGAATCAGTTAAATACTAGGGAGAGATACTTAATTTTTATTTAAGTATCTCTCCCTTTTTTATTTCTAAAAATTTATTTTATTTATGAAAGGAAGGTAATGCAATGAAGTACCATTTATTTAAGAAATTCGCTGCTTTGGGTATGGCAGCAAGTGTTTCATTGTCAGCCATTGCGCCAGCATTTGCAGCTGATGATTCTGGTGAAGAATTAGTTGCAGAAGCTGAAAACACTGATAGTGATAACTCTGATGATGAAACTTCTAATGATGGAGAACAAACCCCAGCTGATGGAGATACCTCTAATGATGAACAAGCACCATCTAACGAGGACACCTCCAAGGAAGAAGATTCACCATCTAATGAGGATAACTCTGATGATGATGAAGAACAAACCCCATCTAACGAGAATACCTCTAACAAGGAAGAAACCCCATCTAATGAGAACACTTCTAATGATAATTTAGAAGAGGAGAAAACATCAGAAACTCCAACAGTAAAACCAGATGGTTATGGAGAAGTTACTCAAGCTGGTGGAAAAGGCAATTCCTTAGTTACATTAGAAATTGTAAATGATGGTTCCAGCAACCCAGGTGGTGGTGGAGAAGATCCTGATAACCCAGGTGGTGGCGGAGAAGATCCAGAACCTATGATATTCTCTGCTTATGTTCCTTCTGTACTTCCTATGAAATTAACAGAAGATGGAACGGTTTTAACACCAAGCAAAGCAGCAATCATAAACGGTGTTGCTACAAAAGGTATTGCAGTAAAAGATATTGAAGCACATTTAGATTATGATTGGGATGCAGATTATTCCAGTATGCCTATCAATACTAAAAATGTTGGATTGAAATTAAGAGAAGATACTCTTTCTAAAAATGGTGATTTCTCTGTAGATGCAGAAGATTGGAAAATCCCTAAAGACAGTTACATTGATTTGAATATGAAAGCAAAACTTCCACCACAAAAAATTGAAACTGTCACACAAAATTCAGATGTTGCTAGATTGAGTTTCACTCTTGATTGGAGCGGTGATGATACTACTACTGGACCAAAATGGGAAGGTGGAGCCATCAATCCTGACAATCCTAACGACAATCCAAGTACTTTAAGTAAACCAAAAATAGAAAGTAGCGATACGATTGTTAGCAGAGGAAATGGTTTTGTCAAAGTCACTTGGGATGACAAAGACGGCAAAATTACTCTTGATAGAATAATATCCAGCAATACAGATATTGCAACTGTTGGCGACATTACAGGCTCTGACGGAAATAAAACAGTTGTGGTAAATGGATTGAAAGGTGGTACATCTACCATTACAGTAACACTTAGTAATGGAGAAACTGCTACATATGAAGTAACTGTTTATGAAGTAGGAAACCCAGATGACATTAAGGTTACAGTTTCTAACAAAGAACTTGGTGTTGGTGATTCTGTTACTTCTAATGATGTCATTGCAAGTGTTCCTTTGATTGCACCAGATGGCAGCATAAAAACAATCACTGTAAAGCCATCTGTTGATGATAACACTTTACAAGCAGGAAGAAACTCTCTAACAGGTACTGTTACTGTAGGTGGACAAGATTATCCGATTCACTTTGATATTACAGTAGAAAACCCAGACTCTAACAAGTCAGGTATTAAAGCAGAAAGCAACGACACATTCATTGCTGGTGAAACTGGCAATATTAAATTCAATTGGAATACAAAAGATAATTCTATCACTCTAACAGGTATCACTTCCAGTGATGAAAGTATCGCAACCGTAGATACAATTACAGGTGAGGAAGGTAGCAAAACAGTAACTATCAACGCTTTAGATTATGGAACTACCTCTATTACAGCAACACTAAGTAATGGCGAAACTGCTACTTTTGAAGTAAAAGTATATACTGTTGGAGATTCAAAAGATATTCAAGTAACTGTGAACAACCAAGATTTAGGTGTCGGCGATAAACTCACTTCTAATGATGTTACAGTAAAAGTTCCTATCATTTCACCGGACGGCGAAATGATATTTATTGAAAGGACACCATCTATAGAGGACAACACTTTAAAAGTCGGAGACAACACTATAACAGGTGCAGTGACAGTAGGTGGGCAAACTTATCCAATTAGCTTTGATGTTACAACAGAACTTTCAGATGACATGAAATCTGGATTAAAAGCAGAAAATAATGATATGATTGTGGCTGGTGAAAGTGGTGATATAAAATTCACTTGGGACACAAAGGGCAATACTATTATGATGAATACTGTGAAATCTAGTAATGAAAGTGTTGCAACAATAGGAACAATGACAGGTTCTGAAGGTGATAAAACAGTAAGTGTAAATGGTTTACAATGTGGAACATCTACCATTACAGCAACGCTCAACAATGGTGAAACAGTAACACTTGATTTACCTATATATGCTGTGGACACTACAAAAGAGATGCAGGTTGAGGTAGCAGATAAACAATTTACAGAAGGAAGTACACTTAATACTGATGATGTTATAGTAAAAGTTCCTCTCACTGCACCAGATGGCTCTACAGAATATTTATCTAAACATCCAAGCATACCAAATAAAAATTTAACAGAAGGCACGAATACAATAACAGGTACCGTTACAGCAGGAGGAGTTACTTATAATGTGACTATTACAATCAATGTTGCAGCAGCCCCTAATCCAAGTAATGGTCTTGTAATGTCTGTGGCAGAAGCACAAGCCGCAGGTTGGACATTCGATGTTTATAAAGAAGGTGTTCAAATCACTGGATTTAAAAATGTTGCTTTCAAATCCTCTATCAATGTCCCTAACCAAATAGGTGATTTTGAGGTGTTAAAAGTTGGTGATAATGTATTCCAAAACCAAACAAATTTAAAACAAATCATATTACCTAATAGTGTTACGGAAATTGGAAATGCTTCTTTTGCTGGCTGTTCTGGCTTAACTTCTTTCAATACAAATAAGGTAATAGATATTGGTACAGGTGCATTTTCAGGTTGTACTAAAATTAGTAATTTAACAATTCCTAAAGATGCAACACTTGGTCAAAGTGCATTTGAAGGTTGTACTGCTTTAACAGAACTTTCTACAAATAAATTGTCATCAATAGGAACAGGTGCATTTGCAAATTGTACAGGATTAAAAACACTTAATTTAGGTGACAACTTAACTTCAATCGGTCCACGAGCATTTGCAGATTGCACGAACTTGACAGTATTAAATACAAATAATGTAGAATCTATAGGCAATAACGCATTTGAAGGCTGTTCTAATTTAGCGCAATTAAACTTTGATAACAATCTAACAAATATTGGAAATAATGCTTTCCAAGATTGTGATGCATTGTCTAATGTTACCATTACTAATACTGATATGAGGTTAGGACAAGAAGTGTTTAAAGGAGACAATGTAGATTTATCTGTTCCTTTAGAAGTGGTAAATACTGGATGTTTCTCTGGTACAAAGGGAGAAGGTATTACTGATGTTCATATCATTATAGTTAAAGAAACAAAATTAGCTGACAGAGCACTAGAAAATTGTATATGGAAAAAAATTATACTCCCAGAGGGGACTACAAGTATTGGTAATTATTCATTAAGTGAATGTAATAATATAACATCTTTTACAATTCCAAGCACAGTTAAAAACATTGGTTCTTATGCCTTCCAAAACTGCAATAAATTAACATCATTAATAACTACTGGTGGTTCTGTAGGAAATTCTGCGTTCAAAGGATGTACCAATTTAAAACAATTAACATTTGATAAAAATACAACAAGTATAGCTTCTAATATAGCTTCTGGTTGCACAGCATTAACTAATGTAACAATAAATGGTGCAACTAGTATAGGTGCAAATGCATTTAAAGATTGTAAGAATTTAACAACTGTTAGTATGGGTGATTCAGGTGTAAAATCAATAGGAGATTATGCATTTTTTGGTTGTAGTAGTTTAACTGAAATAGTTATTCCAAAAGAAACTACAACTATAGGTATATATGCATTTAGAGGTTGTACTGGATTAACAAAAGTTGTTATGTATACTCAAGAATCACGACTTACAAAAATATCTGAAGGTATGTTTTATGATTGTACAGGAATTAGTGAAATAAATATACCTGCTTCTGTTAAAGTAATAGGATATAGTGCATTTTCAGGCTGTAGTAAATTAAAATATCCAGCTATAGGAGGCTCACCTGGAACTGGAAGTTATGGAAAAGTTTCACCAAGCTTAACTACGATAGAGGATTTTGCATTTGCACGTTGTCCTATGAATTTTATAAACTTACCTGAAACTCTTATTAAAATAGAGGATGTTGCTTTTTCTAAATGCAACAATCTTACTACTATTAATATTCCTAAGGTATCTGGCTCTATATCTGGAGCTCCATGGGGTGCAGTTAATGCAACTGTAAGATGGAGGAATTAAATATTTAACTAAGGAAAGGACTTAAATTATGAATAATGAAGAAATCAGAGATGAACCACAATCTCAAGAACAGGAACAAAATAACAAAAAGAAGAAGCGTAATAAGATAATTACCTTCATCATTATGCTTCTTCTCTTATTACTCCTTCTAACTCGCTGCTGTTCTTCTTGTAGTAATCTATCACCTTCAGATATCTCACAAGGTGCAATAGAATGGAATCAGCCTAGAGCGAGTAGGGATTTGCAAGCAGAAATTGATAAAGCTGTCGAACAGGGTATGTTCAATGTTTTCATGAATACGAACGTTGTATTCAAAGATGGTCAATCTAAAGGCAATCTGCTAATTCAAAATGTAGAAACGAATATCTATCCTATGTATGTCGAGATTTACCACGACGATACTCTGCTATACAAATCTGACATCATAGACCCTGGCTACAAAATTGAAGAAGCAAAACTTGACACAGCCCTCTCTAAAGGGACATACGACTGTACTGCTTACTTCTATGTAACCGACAGCAACAAACAAGAAGTTCAAAACAAAATTGGACTCAACATAAAAATAACAGTAAACAATTAAATCTATCTAACAAGTCAATGGGGGCGTAATGCCCCCATTTTTTATCAACCGAAGTCCCATCCCCATATTTCATATTCTCCCATTGGATTTATTCCAAAGATACAAAGTGATGCAGCATAAGTAGGATAACAAATTCCATCATACTTATTTATAAATAAACCTTGAGGAGAACCATTATAAAAGGTGATGTAATAATATTCACCAAGATCTGCAGATATTTTAAAATTAAATCTTTCTTTAACTACATCTATTGCATTTTTACCATAAACTTCTTGTGTGTATTCATTCATAGTTGGTAAAAATTCTTCCTTATATATTTTCTCAGATATATTTATTGCTTCTTCTTCTGTTATTTTTATTTCATCATTTCTATCATGTACGTATATGATATTTACTTCATATAAACCATTATAAAATCCGACATCTGCACCAAAACAAGAAGCAATTGCTCTAAGAGGAACATAAGTAAGTGCATTTACAATTCTAGATTCTGTACCTGTTTCTATAGTTTGACCATTTACATTAATGTATTTTGTTCCTATAGGAACAGTTATAGAAACATTTCCTTTTTGAATTTCAACTGTCTTGTCTACAGAATTCCAGTTTACATTTGCATTAAGTTTTTCACTGATAATTCTTAATGGAACTAATGTTGTACCATTTTCAATAATTACATCAGCATCTGATATAATATTCCCGTTAACAAATAATAAATTGGCTGTACCATTTACGTATTTTGTAATAGTATTATTGTATGTAATTTCCAAATGACTTTCACCGTCTGTATCTACTACATCAACAATTGGATTTGCTGCAAAAACTGTACAGCACATATTACAGCATATGCTCAAACTTAAAATAACTTTAAATAAAATCTTTTTTAATCCCATTATTTTCTCCTCTCTTCATCGTTGTAAAAATATTATATTTTTTTTTTTGATATTTCTATTATATACTCAAATTATTGATTTGTCATTGTTTTCTAATAAATTTCCTCTAACAAGTAGTACCAATATTAAAGATACCTTTGAAGCTGCAATTTGGTGTCTTCTAAAAACCAACAGTTACTCCACATGTGTTTTGCAAGCAGTCAATCTTGGTGGCGATACTGATACCATAGCAGCAATAGCAGGTGGACTTGCAGAAATACTTTATGGCTTTGATGCTATCCATAACAAGTGGATTTCCTCACTTATCAAACATAAATACATAGATTCTATGTGTCTAGCAGCAGCACAAAATTGGTACAACTAATATCTAAAATTTTTAATGAGGCGTAATGCCTCATTTTTTTATTTTCATCTTTTTGATATATCACTTTTCTAATAATCTATTTCATAGTGTAAATAAATTTTAAGGAGGAAAAATATTATGCTATTACAAGAAGTACGAAATAGAAAATTTACTAATGGTACTGTTTATATGCTGAATACAGAAGATGGGTTTCCCATTGAAGTAACAGACACTTTTTTACCTTATTACACAAAAGACTGTATCAATGAGCATATTAACAAATTAAAGAATTATAGTATTGGTAGTAGAAGTGATAGATGGATGATAGGTATTTCTTGTATGAGTGGCTGCCCTGTACACTGTAAATTTTGTGCTACTGGTAAATTGAAAAAGTGGCGTAACTTAACAGCTGAAGAAATCGTAGCACAAGTAGATTTCATATTGCATAAAAATAGTGAAAGAAATCCAGCAGACTCTAAAGAGTTTAAAATAAATTACACTCGTATGGGAGAGCCATTTCTAAACATAGAAGCTGTGAAAGAAGCCATTACCATTATTAGCAAACGATATCCAAATACCCATCATTACATTTCCACAATTGGAATAAAAGACAGTGATTTCAGTTGGATAAAAAGAAACATCACATTGCAATTAAGTCTGCATAGTCTGGATGAACAACGTAGAAATGATTTAATTCCATTCAAGAATAAAATGACTATTGAGGAGTTAGGAGCAGTTCAGACAGACAGTAATCTAAAAACAACATTAAATATGACTTTAGTTGATACTGCTGATTTTGACATCACAACTCTACAGAGGCATTTTCCAAAAGAGAAATTCTTTATCAAACTGTCACCTATCAATGAGAATGATATCAGTAAAAGTAACAATATGGGTGCTGGTATTGTTGACAACATAAATCTCATCTAAAGGGGTGATTATTCTATGGTAAATGATAATGTTTTCAGATATCGTATTGTAACTAATTTCCATTGCAATCAAAATTGTTACTTTTGTTTTCAACCAGAAAAAAGCAAGAAGATACTAGATATTTCTAAAATGGAAGAAGTTATATCTAAAGTAGGACATCTAAAAAGAGCCACTATTATGGGTGGAGAATCTTTGTTGCTTGATAATATAGTGGATTACTTCAAAATTGTCAATCAATATGTTGATACAATATGTCTTGTTACAAATGGTACAAAAATTACTAAACCTTTATTGGAAGATTTAATTTCTAATGGTTTGGAAGAAATGGCTATTTCTATTTCTTCTATGGAGCAGTATGAAACACGATATGAACAGATAATGATTGCGAAAGAGTTAGTTCCTAACTTGCGAATAAACCTTCCTAAAAGTTTTGAATCTACAGGACAACTTCTGTATAACCTCGTAACCAGAATACTGAATGATGGTATATTTGTTGTTGTTTGTGAGGATTTGATGAATAGGTACAATACTATTTATAAAGATATCCTTGAAGACTTAACACTTGGAATGGGTGCTAAAATTGTTAGTGATGATGGTCATAACTTTTACATATTAGAATATCAAGGTAAACAATTTGGCTTATTTGGCTATCATGGTGATTCTAAAGCCAATAGAAATAGCCAAGAAGCTGGGTATGAAAAAACGGATATTATCATAACTCCTGATTGTCATAGTGATGATATGTATTCCTGTAAAGTTTACAGTGTTTGGGAAACATATTGCAATGACATAGGAAATTATGATTTATCATAAATTATTAAAACAGGAAAGGAGGTCTCTTCTATGAATAACATTATTGAAAGTTTAAAACAAGCTGGATATGATTATGGTATTGCAATTGCAACACAGGCTGAAATTGAAGCTGGTGCAGCTTGCGGACAATTATCTTTGTTGAATGAATAATAGCTGCAAAGGTGGTGATTATTATTTTAAATATAGATTTTGGCAGTGGATATAATCCCTATTCTAAGTACAAGACTTGTGATATGGTTTATTCTCCACGCTTAGATTATTATTATGATAGAAGAAATAACATCATCTATAATTTGGAACACAACACAGTAGATAGATTTAGATTAAAGAATGTTCTGCATCATGTGGAAGATATCTCTAAATTATGTACTATGCTAAACAGCTATTTGAAACCGAATGGTTCTATTAAAGTGATTGAGCCTAAAGAGGAGTTCTATACCAAGAACATTATTTTAGATATTATATGGTATCGTTATGTACAAAAATTTTATCATATAAAAATATATCCTAATTATAGGGATTATATTTCTTGTATAGAAAGAGCGGGATTCCAACTAATCTCTAAAGAGTGTTCAGAAATATATGACATTTCTTTATTTCAGAAAATGTAACAAACATCAGGGGAGCATAATGCTCCCCTTTTTTATCTCTTTTAAAAATTTGATTTATCTCCCACCCCTACATAAATTTAGCAAAATCACTACCACACCTTTTATTCCTCAATAAATAAAAACTTTTAACTCTTGAGTGCCTTAGGGCGCTTTTTTATTTTCTAAAGGAGGAATGACTATGCCAAATTGGTGCACAACATCTTATGTATTTAGAGGTAACGAAAATGAAATAAAGGATTTATACGACAAGCTAAAATCCTTCACATCTAAAGAGCGTATCTCTAATAGTTTTGGAGATTCTTGGTTAGGGAATATTGTAAATGGTTTTGGATTTGATTACAATGAAATCCCTTGCAGGGGTCGTATAGATTATTTTCCAGAACTTGAAGAAACTGACCCAGATAGATTAGAGTTCTCTACATGGACAGTGTGGGAACCTATGACTGAAATGTGGGATAAAATCATCGAAAAATATTACTCCTCTATCACTTATGTTCTCATAGCGGAAGAATGTGGAATGGGTATCTACATAAACACTGACGTAGAAGGTGAAAATTTTTCTACGAGATTTTCTGTAGATTTTAAATTGTCACCTAAATACAACTCTCTATATGAGGACGGTTTCTATGCAGATTGTGAAGAAGACCTTGTTGAAACATTCAATTCTATCTTCCATCGCAAATACAAATCTTACAAGCAATGCAAAAAGAGACTCTCTAAAGAGTTCAAGAAAAAAGAATATCGTGACAAAGGCTACTTCCTAACAATTCACAAATATGAGGAATCACTATAACAAAGGAGAGCTAATTTATGAACAAGAAAACTTATCTCAACAACCAATACACACTCTATCAGCACTCTAACAAGCCACCAATACTTCAGCATCAAGATTTCACACTCTTATTAACATCCGATGGCACTATCCATCTAACAACACCATCTAAAGAGTTTAATTCCATCGTACACATTTTCAACACCATCCATTCTTGGCAAGAACATGAAGATACTCTAATTGGCATAGAGATAGCAAATGCTATTTCTGAAGTCATGCTCTATAGTGGATTAAGATTCCCATATTTTATGACTACTCCCTATTATGACTTCATCAATGCTTCCTTAGCATATTATAATCTTGACAGCTATTTCTGGATGGACTACTACTCTAACAAGCATCTACGACCATACCTAACGAAATATCGTGGAAGTCACGCATACACTAACCCATTAGAGCAATTAGGCATTTCATCAGAACTTACTTTACCTCTAACATTTTCCAAACGTGATGAAGGCTACTTTATGGCACTAAATCTTTCTAACGATGAATTTATTGAACTGCCCATTCCTAGCAAAGTTGCAGAGCTGTCAAACAACAAAATGAAACTTTGTTGCTACTATCGAACACTCTGTAACCTTCTTTACCACAGTGGATATGCTGTGACGGAAGATGGAGAACTCTACTCTAACAAGTGCTTTACTATTCAAGAAGAACACAAAGCCTTACTTGAAAAGCTGCTCCAAAAGATGAAGGAGGTTTAATTTATGGATACATTTGCTACTGTTATTGCTATCCTTCTTATTGTCATTTTTGTTCTTATTCTTATGTCTTGTTGGTATTTAACATTTATTGAATGTGTAAGAAGAAAAGTAAAATATTTTACCTCTAATGCTTCTGGTGGTATCACCCGACACGTAAGAGTGTATGATTTCAACGGTAATCTCATTGAAGAATACAAGGGTACATTTGACATAGAAACAACAAATGACAACTACATACTATTTGATGATGAAAATAACTTACGACACATCATCTACTTTACAACAGGAACCATTATTATTGATGAATTGGGGCAGTAATGCCCCTTTCTTTTTTTACTGGAAGAAAGGAAGGAAGAAATCAATTATGAAATTTAGTTTTGAAGAAAGTATGAAAAATTGTGGAGTACCAATAATGAATATCGAACACAAAGACAATAACTATCAGTTGTATCTGGCTTACAATGAAGGTTGCGCTTGTTTAATCAAAGATTCCTCTAACAAGTTTATCTCTCATGAGGACATAGAGCAATACATAAACCCTACCAAAAAACTCTCTAAAGAGGAGAAAGCATTCTATCAAAACATTATTATTCATGATGCTTTCTGTGAAGTATTGCACAAAGCTGGCATCTATCAAGATTTCCATTACATGGAACAAAAAGTCCTAAATACTTTCATATATGAATCATTAATTGAGAATCAAATTCAGTACGAGGAACAGTGGGATTACATGCAACTCCTAACAAATCTTCATAAACAGTTTGTAGAAGTCAACCCCTCTAAAGAGGACATAGGGCGTAAACTAGATATTTTTAACTCTAACGAAATATACCTTTCACTAGAGGCTAAGTGCATCTACTTTAAACAAACTTCTAGTGAAGCACTTAAATTTAATTATGGTAAATATTCTGATTATCCTTACTTCATTTACAATCTTATTTGGATATATCTTCACAAGCGTGGTTTTCAAGAGGACTCCTCAATAACATTCGAGAAATTCCATGATTGTTTAGAGCATTTAGATGACATAGCATACTCCTACCCAGATGAACTCAAGAGCCAAATCCTAAAAGCATTTGGCAACACAGAGGAAATTCAAAATGCTTTTCAATTAAACCCATCTGAATTATGGGATTATCTATTTACATTCTTTGATTCCGATACAACACAACTTCAAAGAGAAAAAGAAGAATCTCGTGGCATGCTTTTAAAGTCAATCAGACTAAAAGCAACGGCTTTATTAGAACTAAGTAATCTTATCAAATAATCACATCTAACAAGGAAGCAGCACTCTAACGAGTCTGTTCCCTTTCTTTTTCTCCTGCCACCACTATCATTCCCCATAACTCCTGTCACATTCCAATTTTCCCCCTCGCATCCCATATTAAAAATAAAACAACAACAGGAGGAAAAAACCAATGAAAACATCATACAAACCAGAAGATGTCATTGTTCTCTTAAAGGACATTACAGGAAAATTACAGCCATTACCACTTTCAGAGAGAGAAAAACAAATACGACAAGGGATTCCCAGCAGCGAAATGTTACCACTCGAATACCAGCCTAGCAAGGCTTACATGGCACTCTATCAACAAGTATTATCCAAATATAGTAGAAAGACAGCATATGCCATTATACAACTAGCAGATAAAATCCTCTCTAAAAAGGGAAAAGATGTCACTTTAGTGTCCCTAGCAGGAACAGGAACGCCTATCGGTATCCTTCTAAAGAGGTACATCCTAAAGAGATACAACATCAACGTACCACACTATACTATCTCTTTTATCCCTTCTAAAGGCATCGACCACAATGCCATGCAATACATTTTAGGCAAGCACAAACTAGAAACCATACAGTTTGTAGATGGCTGGACAAAAGAACATAACCCTTCTAACGAGTTAGCAGTTCTAGCAGACCCAGCCAATCTAGCAAGTCTCTATGGAACACGAGAAGATTTCCTTATCCCTAGTGCTTGCTTTGGCTCCATTGTATCTGGATTATTCAGCAGAACCGTTCTAAACAGCGAGGTCATCTCTAAAGAGGACTTTCACGGAGCAGCTTACTTTGCATACCTAGAGGATAAAGATGTTTCCTATTCATTCGTCGAAAGTATTGAAAAACACTTTGATGACCCTGAACCCCTTGAAGAATCTTCTAACAATATAATGTCCTCTAGTGTCAACGAAACCCTTCGTTGTCTCCTTTACACCTCGCCTGCAAAAATATTAGTACGAAACCTCAATAACACTGAATACATGGAACCCATCTTACAGCTAGCAAAAGACAAGAATATCCCTATTGAGGAGCGTCCACTACAAAATGATAGAGTCCATCTTATTCCCTAATAAGGCATTCTAAAAATATTTCCTTCTATTGAAAAGTATCTTTACAAGAAAGGAGATAATCCCATGAACTATGTTACATTAGAAGATTGGCAAAAAGCTAGGTACCTCACAAAAGTTGCGAAAGTGGGAGATACTATCGCAGATGACATCATAGACAAATTGCTCAGTGCTTCACCGCCAACCTTTCTAAATAGCAAATGTTTACAAGTAGGAGAACCACAAAGAGATATTTACGACCCAGATATAAACACTTTACAACCCACCTATCTCACATTCTCTAAAGAGGGTTCTAACTGGATTTATTGTGGCTGTTGTTTCAAAGGAAAAAATACAGAACCAACTCTCACAATCTAACGAGATGACCTATTATGAATTACTTTACAACAACTTATGTGTAAAGGTGATACAGAAAAGTTGGGAATCCTCTATCAAGCTCCCAACACAACTAAAGTGTCCTGTTATCCTCCTAATCGGCAACAACGAGGAAAGAGTCATCTCTAACAAGTTCAATAACTCTTTTAGTCTCTTTAAAGCCTATGCTGTCAGCAATGGTTTTAAAGATGTCTTTCAAGAAAAATATCTAACAATGCGATTAAAAACTTTTTATCTAAATCACTATCCTCGCAATCACAAAGATAATTGTATCAATCTATTTGGACACACTCACAGAGGGGCTGGTTTGTACAAACCTTATGGTCTGAATGTAGGTTGTGATTTAAACCACTTCCAATTATTTTCAGAAGATGAGATTTTCAGACTTCTACAAGAAAAAGAAAATTACTGTGATAATGATTTACTCTAACAAGAAAAGGAAAGGAGCAATTCTAAATGGAACAAAAACTAATTGCCACTATCAGGCAACAAATTATCAATTCCCCTGCAAAATCTACTTGGGACAAAGGTGTCCTTGTCTATGCACTAGAATTATTCGACAACTACATAGAAGAATCAGGTGATGACCCTAACAAGCAAATTACAGAAAAAGATTTATTGAATGGTGCAAGTAACTGGAGTGAATACAGTTGGGGTGGATGTGCTGAAATTTATGATAAGGATATCTGTAAAAGACTCTCCACACCATCAGAACAAAAGAGAACACGATATGGTGAGTTAAAACCAAACTCTAACGAGGACTGGCTGGATGTTCAGGCTAGAGCACTCTACCAAGCCGCCCAGATTGTTCTTTCTATTGCAAATAAAAACATTCATAAACCCACTCTAAAGAGGATGTCATTCAGTTCCCTCTAAAAAGTTCGTATTGCCTGAAGCATATAAATGCTATATAATGAAGGAAATTCACAAGGAGGTTCTATTATGCCAACAATAGAAATTGATTCTAGATTTGCACCCAAATTAGAATCTAAACTGAATGAACTAATCTATTATGCTGATTATCTGAATATATCTGAAATATGGCTTTTTGGTTCTGTGGCACGTGGTACTTGCAATGCCTTTTCAGATATTGATTTATTAATTTTAACATCTGGTAATTCTAAAGAGGTTTCATTTAAAATTGAAGAATTAGAACTTCGAGAAGAAATCGGTTTCCCTAAAGTAGACATTATTGTGAGAACACCTGAAAGTATCAGTAATACTGATTATTACTTTAACACAGCAGTTCAAAAAGATAAAATCATGTTATGGAAAAGAGGTGATACTTAATGGAAAATGATTTTAATTATGGTTCCTATGGATACATTGCAGTACTAGATTTTAATACAGCAGAGAAGTTTGCTTCTATTGAGCCACGTGTTTCAGTGCAATATATGCAGCAAGCGATTGAAAAAATACTGAAACATTATTTAACTCTAACCTATACAGGAACCTCTAAAGAGGATGTTCTTCATGCACATAAGCTGATATTCTTAGCAAGTCAGTCTAACTTACCTGCTTTAAAACCCTATCGTGGAACATTAGCTTTATTAAGTCAATATTATTTTGACGGAAGGTATCCAGGAATTGATTATATGGAGCCTACATTAGAAGATGCTGAAGACCTTCTAAAAGAGGTAAAACAAATATTTAATATTGTTTTATCGGCGATAAACAATTATCAACCATCTGTTTCCTCTATCAATCTACCACAAACAGGAATGACAAAAATGTCATTAAATCCATCTAAAAAGAATAACTAAAGTTTTGCATGGTGCCTTTGAGCACCTTTTTTAATTGCTAAAAAGAAAGGGGAATTTTAATGAAATACAGATTAGGTTTCGTAACCAATTCAAGCAGCAGCAGTTTCATTTTCGGCAGACCTAACGAGAATACCACTACTATAGACGACACTTGCAAGTTT
>OFFY01001913.1_pt1 | contig 15958 bp, 17 predicted proteins | sample 1521481 | NCBI WGS metagenome assembly OFFY01 (sample SAMEA3504117, study PRJEB24116) | mouse gut metagenome | biome: mouse gut; feature: mouse-associated habitat; material: faeces | place: Denmark | collected 2011
GCGCAATCGCTTCCCAAAAGACCGAGTACCGCTTTAAAATCGGCACTATCCGGGACAAGAAGCCGGAGGACTGGATTGTGGTGGAAGGGACGCATGAGCCGCTGGTGGACAAAAAGAGTTTTGCCATCGTGCAGGAGAAGCTGAAATCCCGCCAGCGGCCGGGGCAGTCCGGGGAGCCGAGCCTGTTTGCCGGACTTCTCAAATGTGGTGAGTGCGGAAAGTCCCTGACTGTCCGCTACACCAATGCCAAGCACCCCCAGAGGATTTATTCCTGCAAGACTTACAATGCCTTTGGGAAACAGCACTGCACCCAGCACCGGATTGATTATGACACGCTCTATGCCCTTGTGCTGAATAAAATCCGGGAGTGCGCCGCCGCTGCCCTGACCGACAGTGAAGCGGTGGCCGGGCGGCTGACCGACACCTGCGAAGCCGAGCAGAAAGGCCAGAGGGAAGCGATGGAGCGCACCCTTGCCAAAGACGAGGAACGGATTGAAGTGTTGGAAAAGATGGTGCTGCGGCTCTATGAGGACATGGTTGCCGGACGAATCACAGACGCAAACTTCAATCTCCTGCTGGAAAAGACGCAGAAGGAACAGGCGGAATTAAAGGCAAAAGTCGAGAAAGGCAGGAAGCACCTTGCCGATGAAATCCGGCTTGCCGTGGACGCAAGGCAGTGGGTGGAATCCATACAGGAATACCGGGACATCACCGAACTGGACGCTTCCACCTTAAACCGCCTGATTAAAGAAATCGTTGTCCATGAAACCATAGACAGCGACAAAACAAGACACATTTCTATCGAAATTCATTTTAATCTCAAACCCATACCGGAAGTGGAGCAGGTCACAGGCTGACCGCTCCCCTGCTCCGGGGGATTCTTTAAAAACTCCATATATATTTCTTGACGTGCCGCCGCCCGCCAGAAAGCTGTATTGTTCCTACTAATTGGGGATAACACAGCTCATGGCCGGCGGGGGCATCGTCCTCCTTGGCATGAACCTGATCCCGCTGCTGGCTGACCTGTTTTAAGTTTCCCAAAGGAGTGACCTATGCAAAGTATCTTCGACGCCATCACGGAATGGCTCAAAGCCCTTCTGGTCGAGGGCATCATGGAGAACCTCGGCGGGCTCTTCACGGGGGTGAACGAGCAGGTCGGAGAGATCGCGGCACAGGTAGGGATGACCCCGGCGGCATGGAACGCCGGGGTGTTCTCCATGATACGCCGGCTCTCCGAGACCGTCATCCTCCCCATAGCGGGGCTGGTGCTGACCTTCGTGATGACCTACGAGCTCATCCAGATGCTGGTGGACCACAACAACCTCCACAACTTCGACACCTGGATATTCTTCAAATGGATTTTCAAGACCTTCGCCGCCGTGCTGGTGCTCTCCAACACCTTCAACATCGTCATGGCGGTGTTTGACGTCTCCCAGCATGTAGTGCAGCAGTCGGCGGGGCTGATACAGGGCTCCACCGCCGTCACGCCGGAGGCGCTGGAGAACATGCAGGCCCAGCTTGAGGCAATGGAGCTTGGCACCCTGCTGGGGATATTCCTGCAATCCTTCTTCGTGCAGTTCACCATGACGGCCCTGAATATCGTGGTGTTCGTCATTGTCTATGGGCGCATGATAGAAATTTACCTGATGACCAGCCTTGCCCCTATCCCCTTCGCCACTATCGCCAACCGGGAGGCCGGGCACATGGGGCACAACTATTTCAAGTCCCTTTTCGCCGTGGGGTTCCAGGGGATGCTTATCATGGTCTGCATGGCAATCTACGCCGTTCTGGTGCAGGGTATCGCCACGGGCGGCGACCTGATGGGGGCCATCTGGACCTGCGTGGGGTACACGGTGCTGCTGTGCTTCGTCCTCTTCAAGACCGGGAGCCTCTCGAAGTCCATATGGGGAGCGCACTAAGGGGCCTCGGGCCAACCTGGCCCGAAGCCGGAAAGGAGGGATACCATGCAGGGACGGGCACCTCGCCGCTACAGGACAGACGGGAACGGGAACACGCGCCCCGCCTTCCACGGGAAGCTCCCGGAGGAATTTAACGAGCGGGACATGCTGGCCTTTGCGGCCGACACGGACCTTCTTCTTTTCCAGAAGGTATCAGAAGAGACCCTCGCCGCCATCCACGCGGCGGGCTACGACTATCGGGGCGGGGCCGTCATACCCCGGCCCGGAAAGGAGGAAACAGACATGGCAGAACAGGAAACAAAGATTCCGGCGCAGGAGGAAGCAAAAGAAGCGCCGCCTATGAAGCTGGACGTGAGCGTCCGGGCCATCCAGCCTATGGGGAACCTCTTGGGCTTCGCCACCGTGAAGCTCAACGACTGCTTCGTGGTGGAGGACTTCAAGATATTGCAGACGGACAAGGGGCTCTATGTGGGGATGCCCAGCAAGCCCGACAAGACCAGCAAGACCGGCTACCGGGACACGGCAAAGCCCGTCACCGGGGATTTCCGGAGACAGCTGCAAGGGGCCGTCCTGGAGGCCTACTCGGCGGAGCTGGGACGGCTCCGGGCGGTGGCCGCCGCACAGGAGCAGCCCTCTATCAAGAGCCAGCTGGAGGCCGGGGCAAAGGAGGCGGCCAGAGAGAACGCCGCCCGCTCCCCGAAGAAGGAGAAGCCAGCAAAGGGCGCGGAGCGGTAAGACGGGCTTCGGGCCAACATGGCCCGAAGCGGAAAGGAGGACCTTATGGCCTATGTGCCAGTGCCAAACGATTTGAACCGTATCAAGACCAAGCTGGCCTTCAACCTGACGAAGCGCCAGCTTATCTGTTTTTCCATAGCGGGCGGGACAGGCGTACCCTTTTACCTGTTCACCCGCTCCCATATCGGGAACAGCATTGCTCTGTTTCTGATGATCGGGCTCATGCTCCCGTGCTTTCTGTTCGCCATGTACGAGAAGGACGGCCTTCCATTCGAGAAGGTGCTCCGCAACATCATCCGTACAAGGTTCCTGACGCCACGGGTGCGGCCCTACAGAACTGAAAATTTCTACGCTTTTTTGAACCGAAAGGAGGAAAAGCCGATTGCAAAGACAACCAAAGGCGAAACGGCCGGCCGCAAGGGCAGGAAAGCCTGACCGCCGGCGCTCTACAAAAAAGCCCCGGGCGGGGAAAACGTCCGGGCCCCAGACCGCCCAGCAGACCCTTCCTTACCGTGAGATGTACAAGGACGGTATCTGCCGGGTGGACGGAAGGCTCTACACAAAGAGCATGGAATACGAGGACATCAACTACCAGCTGGCGCAGGCAGACGACCAGAGCGCCATTTTTGACGGGTACTGCGCTTTCCTCAATTCCTTTGACAGTTCCCTTCCCGTCCAGCTCTCCTTCATCAACCACCGGAGCCGCCCAGGCAGCAAGTACCGGGTGAACATTCCCCGGAAAACGGACAGCTACAGCGGGATGCGTGACGAGTATGTGGAGATGCTGGAAGGCCAGATCGCAAAGAGCAACAACGGCATTGTGCGGACGAAGCTCATTACCTTCGGCGTCACCGCCGACAGCCCGGCGGCGGCAAAGCCCCGGCTGGAACGGGTGGAGGCCGACATTTCCGGGAACTTCAAAAAGCTGGGGGTCCAGTCGCGGCCCCTTTCCGGGCTGGAACGGCTGGAGATCCTCCACGGCCAGCTCCACCCCGGCGGCACGGAGCCCTTCTCCTTCACATGGGGCCAGATTCCGGCCACCGGGCTTTCCACGAAGGACTTTATCGCCCCGGAGAGCTTCGACTTCCGTATGGGCCGCCTTTTCCGCATGGGGGCCACATGGGGCGCCGCCTCCTATATGCAGATCATGGCCTCGGAGCTTTCCGACAAGCTCCTTGCGGAGCTGCTGGAGGTGGACGCGGAAATGACCATCACCATGCACATACAGACGGTGGACCAGGCGAAGGCCATCAAGACCATTAAAGGGAAGGTTTCAGACATTGACAAAATGAAGGTGGAGGAACAGAAGAAGGCGGTCCGCTCCGGCTACGACATGGACATCCTGCCCCCGGACCTTGTGACGTTCAGCCAGGACGCAAAGAACCTGCTGACCGATTTGCAGAGCCGCAATGAAAGGATGTTCCTCCTGACCTTCCTTGTGGTGAACACGGCGGCCACCCGCCGGGAGCTGGACAACGACCTTTTCACGGTCTCCGGTATCATGCAGAAATACAACTGCTCCTTGAAACGGCTGGATTTCCAGCAGGAGCAGGGGCTGATGTCAAGCCTCCCCCTCGGCCTCAACGGCATAGAGATCCAGCGGGGTATGACCACCAGCTCCACCGCTATCTTTGTGCCCTTCATGACCCAGGAGCTGTGCATGGACGGGGAGGCGGTCTATTACGGCCTGAACGCCCTTTCCCACAACGTCATCATGGCGAACCGCAAGAAGCTGAAAAACCCTAATGGACTGTACTTGGGCGTGCCTGGCTCCGGGAAGAGCTTCGCCGGGAAACGGGAGCTTGTGAACGTGTTCCTCGCCACCAATGACCGCATTATCATACTGGACCCGATGGGGGAATATTCCCCTCTGGTGCGCCAGTTCGGCAGTGACGGGCTTGTGGTGGAGATCGCGCCCAACAGCCCCCACCATATCAACCCGATGGATTTGGATGTGAGCGTGGACGACGAGGTTTCGCCCATCAGCTTAAAATGCGATTTTATCCTCTCCCTCATGGAGCTCATTGTGGGAGGCAAGGACGGGTTGCAGCCCGTGGAGCGGACCATCATTGACCGGTGCGCCCGGATGGTGTACCGGGATTTCCTCAATGACCCGGAGAGAGCACCACTCCCTACCTTGCAGGATTTCTATGACCTTCTCTGCCGACAGACGGAAGCGGAGGCCAAACGGCTGGCAACGGCCCTTGAAATTTATGTGTCTGGCTCCCTGAACATTTTCAACCACAAGACCAATGTAGGCTACCAGGACGCCCGGGTGGTGTGCTTTGATTTGAAGCGTCTGGGGGCGGGGCTCCGCACCATTGCCATGCACATTATAAACGACCTGATGAACAGCCAGGTCTCCCACAACTTCGCCCGGGGCCTCTCCACATGGTGCTACTATGACGAGTTTCATGTACTTTTGCAGGACGAACTGACTTCCAGTTATTTTGTGACCATCTGGAAGATGCTCCGCAAAAAGGGCTGCGTCCCCAGCGCCCTGACCCAGAACGTGAAGGACCTCCTTGCCTCCCGGCAGATCGAGAACATCTTCGAGAACAGCGATTTCATGGTACTTCTCTCACAGGCGCAGGGGGACCGGCAGATTCTGGCGAAGCAGTTAGGGATAAGCCCCCACCAGCTTTCCTATGTGACGCACAGCAATTCCGGGGAGGGCCTGCTGTTCTTCGGGAACGTGACGATTCCCTTTGTTGACCGTTTCCCCAAGAACACGAAGCTCTACTCCATTATGACGACCCGGCCAGAGGACAGAAAAGCAGAGGCCGCAGAGGAATAGTAACCGGGCTTCGGGCCAAGTTGGCCCGAGGCCGTGACCTGCCAGCGCGATACCGGAGGGTATGGGCTGGCTCTTTTCCTGTCCAGAGGAAGGAGGTGCTTTTATCGCCAGACAAACAGAGGGACCGCCGGAAAAGCGCGTGAAGCGGGGGCGGCTCCATTTTTCCGAGGAAGAAGTGGCCGGGCAGTCCGGGGAAGGCACTTCGGGCCAGGTTGGCCCGAAGCCCCAGAGTACGGGGAAGTTCAAGCAGGACGGGGAACGGGAGAAGTTCTCTTCCAGGCTTTACCGGGAGGGTTCCCCGAAAGAGACGGAGGCAGCAAAGGATGGACGGGCAGACGCCAAAGCGGACGCCCACCAGAAGAAAAAGGCGGATACCGGGAAGGGGGCCTACCGAAAGAAAGAGACAGATACCGGGAAGGGAGACAGCCGGGAGAAAGAGACAGCTTCCGGGGAAGAAGCCTATCGGGAGAAAGCGGCAGCTTCCGGGAATGGAGCTTACCGGGAGGAAGAAACGAATACCGGGAAAGGAGCCTACCGGGAGAAAGGGGCAGACACCGGGAAGGGAGACAGCCGGGAGAAAGCGGCGGATTCCAGAACGGAGAGCCACCGGGAGGAAGGCAGCGCCTCCACGGAAAAGAAGCCCCGGCAGGAGAAGAAACAGGAACGGGCTCAGAGCCGGGCGGAACATTCGGCTGTCCGGCTGGAAAGGGCAAAGGAACATCTGGCGGCGCAGAAGCCCCGCAAGCCTCCCGGCCCGGCAAAGCGGGCGGCCACGGCGGCAGGGGCCGCCGTCTGGGCTTACGGCCACCGGAAAATCCATGAGGCCGAGCACGAGAACGTGGGGACAGAGGCCGCCCATAAGACCGAGCTGCTGGCCGAGGCCGGGGCCCATAAGGCAGTCCGCTATGCGAAGCGGCGTATCCGGGAGCACCCGGCCCGGCAGGTGGAACGGTGGGAGCACAGGGCCATGAAGGCAGACGCAGAGCTCTGTTACCAGCAGGCGGTTTCCGAGCACCCAGAGCTCCAGAGCAACCCCCTCTCCCGCATGGCCCAGAAGTGGAAAATCAAGCGGCAATACGCCAGGGAGGCCAGGGAGGCGGCAAGGCAGGGGGCCAAAGCCACGGGGAAGGCGGCAGGCACGGTCGAGAAGGCGGCGGAAAAGCTGGCATTATTTGTCCGCAACCATAAGGGCGGAGCCGTTGTGGTCCTGCTGCTGTTCTGCGTTTTCCTGATTATCAACTCTGTCTTTTCCGCCCTCCCTTCCCTTGGCACCGGCATGATGAACGCCGTGGTAGGCACCTCCTACACCGCCGAGGACGAGGACATCTTAGGGGCCAACGAGGACTATACCGCTCTTGAGGGCGCATTGCGGCAGGAAGTGGCAGACATTGAGCGCACCCACCCCGGCTATGACGAGTACCGCTACCGTGTGGACGAGCTGGGGCACAACCCCTATGAGCTGACCTCCTACCTGATTGCAAAGCTCCGCACCTATACCCGTGAGGACGTGCAGGGGGAGCTTAGGGCATTGTTCGAGGCCCAGTATAAGCTGACGCTGACCGAGGAAGTGGAGACGCGCTACCGCACGGAGACCCGGACCGGCACCTCCACCAGCACGGACCCGGAGACCGGCGAGACCACCACCGAGGAATACGAGTACGAGGTGGAGGTGGCCTATGAGTATTACATCCTCCATGTGCGGCTGGAGAACCGGACGCTCCCGGCCATCGTCGCCTCCCGTCTGGACGGGGAACAGAAGGAGCTCTATGACATCCTGCTGGAGCTGAAAGGCAACAAGCCCTATCTGTGGGACGACATCTACTCCGGGAACGGCGGCGGATATGACCCCGGGAGCGACTACACCGTGCCGGGGGAGGCCCTTTCCGACCCGGCCTTTGCGGCCCTGATTACAGAGGCCGAAAAGTATCTGGGCTATCCGTATGTGTGGGGCGGCTCTTCTCCCAGCACCAGCTTCGACTGTTCCGGCTTCGTCTGCTGGGTCTATACCCACTCCGGCGTCCATAACCTGCCCCGCACCACCGCCAACGGGATTTTGAGCCAGTGCGCCCGGGTGTCAAGCGCGGACGCGAGGCCGGGGGACCTGATCTTCTTCCAGGGCACCTACAACACCAGCGGAGCCAGCCATGTGGGGATTTATGTAGGCAACGGGATGATGATCCACTGCGGGGACCCTATCAAATACGCCAGTATCAACACGCCCTACTGGCAGCAGCATTATCTGACCTTTGGGCGTTTCAACTGATTTTTCTGAAAGGAGGGCTGCATGAGCAGGCTTGAAAAGATTGAAAAGGAGCTTTTGAAGGCCCGGGAAAAGGCCGCCGAGTGGCAGGCCAAAGTCCGGGATTTGGAGAAGCAGAAACAGGAGGAAGAGAACGTGATGATCGTGCAGGCGGTCCGCTCTTTGAAGCTGGCCCCCGCCGAGCTCCTGTCCTTCCTCGACAACCCCAACATTTCCACCCCGGGCCAACTTGTCCCGAAGCCCGGCACCAGAAAGGAGGATTCCGAACATGAAGAATAACCTGATCCGCAGGGCGGCGCTTATCCTCTCGGCGCTGCTCTCCCTTACCAGCATATCCCTGACGGCCTACGCCCAGAGCAGCGAGCCGGCGGAGGAGACCGCCCCGGAAACGGAGGAAGAGACCACGGCGAAGCCCTTCACCCCGGAGGGCACCGGGACCGTGGTGGACAACGCCACGGACGGGGACGGCAAGGAGTTCTTCACCATCACCACCCCCAGCGAGAACGTGTTCTATCTGATTATCGACCGCCAGCGGGACGGGCAGAACGTCTATTTCCTGAACGCGGTCACGGAGAAGGACCTGCTGGCCCTTGCGGAGAAAGACCCGGAGCCGGAGGTGACGGAGCCGGTCATGGAGCCGGAACCGGAGACAGAGCCTCCCACGGAACCGGAGCCCGAACCCGAGCCGGAGAAAACATCCGGGTTCCCTATGGGAAACATTCTGATGGTTGCCGCCGTCCTGCTGGCCGGAGGCGGGGCCGGGTATTATTTCAAGATATACCGACCGAAGCATGAAGCTCCTGACATGGACGACGGGGAATACGGCTATGAGGACGAGGACGACCCCTACGGCGATCTGGAGGAAATCGAGGAAACGGAGGACGGGGAATGAATTTTACGGACAGCGAATTTGAAAGGATGATGAAGGAGACGCCCCGCCCGGGACGGGGAGGCGCCGACCCCTGCGCCGGGTGCCGCTACTTAAAGGAGTGCAAAGGACGGCGGGGGCGGTGCCGGAAGAAGTTCCGCACCCTGATCATGGAGCCCCGCGCTTCGGGCCAGCCTGGCCCGGGGCATTGACCGTGGGCCGGGAACTGACCCGGGACGAGCGGAAAGGAATCCGGCGGCTTGTCACGGGCTGGTGCGCCAACTATGACAGCGGGGAGGACATCTGCCTTCCGCTGGACTGTTCCTGCTACATGCTGGGGAAAGGCTGGACGGGTTCTTTCTGCCGCTATTTCCGTGAAAATGTCCTCCCGCTGGACCCGGTGCTGGAAAAGGCCGTCTGTGAGGAAGGGCCGCCGCCGGATACGAAGCCCTGCGCCGTCTGTGGGAAGCCTTTTCTCCCGGAGGGCAGGCAGGCCTACTGCTCCACGGCCTGCAAGGACGAGGGGAACCGCCGCAGGAGCCGGGAGCGCATGAGGAAGAAACGCGCAAAACCCGGGCAGGGCTGTTACGATTTGGGCCTGCCGAAAGCCCGTGATTCCAAGGGGTCCTGACCTTGTTTTCCGGGTGGAGGTATCTTAATACCTTCCCTCCCGGTTTACGGGGGTATTTCGTAACAAAGGGCGCTTCGGGCCAAGTTGGCCCGAGGCCGGAAAGGAGGGAACTGCCATAGAGACCAACCAGGGATATGAGATTTTGCAGTCGGTGGCCTTCACCAACGACCGGGGGTATGCGCTGGGCCACAACCCCAACGCGCCTTCCCCCTTCGTCACATGGACGTTTTATGAAAATGCCGACGAGAGCCGTGACTATAACTGGGGCCACTACTTCAAGGACGAAGAGGCCGCCGTCCGGGACTTCGCCCACCGGGCGGCAGAGCACCGCTATCAGTTCGGCGTGGAGGAACGGGGGCCGGACAGCCAGCGGCCGGGGCCGGGGCATTACCGCTATTACTCCACCCAAAGGCCGGTGGACATAGGGACCTACCCGAAGCCGCCGGGCAACGGGCCCATAGAGATATTCAACTATGACGAGAGGATTCCGGTGGAGGGCGGAAACATGCTGGCGTGGGGCGAGCTGATCTATGGAAAGCCGCTGACCGAAAAGCAGATGTGTGATTATGAGCTCAAGCCGTCCAGCCACAACCCGGACCGGGCGGGGTGGCCGTCCATCACCGGGCAGCTGAAGGAGGCGGCCAGGAGGGCGGAACCGCTAAAGGAATCCGAGAGACAGAAAACAGGGAAGTCCCATGAGGACAGATAGGAGGAACCATGAACGAGAGAGACAATCCCTTGCTGGCTGTGGAGCTTACGGAGGAACAGAACGGGAACATGCTGGACGGCATACTGAATAACCTCCCGCTTTCACCGCTCCCCCAGAGGCCGGAGGAAAAGGAGCTTGACCGGGTGAAGGAGCCGCCCGCCCCGAAGCGGAGCCGGGAACGGGAGGAACGCTGACGGCAGGGAGGAAACGGGACAGGCACCTGAACGTGATGGTGACGGCGGACGAGCTGGCCCAGATACACGGGCGCATGGCCGAGGCCGGCATTTCCAACGCCGGGGCCTATATGCGGAAGATGGCCCTGAACGGCTATATCCTCCATGTGGACCTTGCGCCCGTCCGGGAGCTGGTCTCCTTGCAGCGGCGGTGCTCCAACAACTTGAACCAGATAGCCGTCCACGCCCACACCTACGGGCTGTACCCGGAGGAGATTGACGGGCTGAAAGAGGACTATGAAAAGCTGTGGGGGCAGCTGTCCGGGGTGTTGAAGGAGCTGGCGGCGCTGGTGGGGAAATGAGCTTGAGGGGCGGGGCCTTTGCGGCCTTCGCCCCTCTCTTTTTTGTTTATGGCGCTTCGGGCCAAGTTGGCCCGAGGCCGGAAGGAGGGATGGACCATAGCCACCACGCGGCTGATGAAACGCAAGACCACGCCGGGGCTCTCCGTGGCGCAGTCCATAAAGGACTGTACCGACTATGGGAAGAACCCGGTCAAGACGGAAGAAGGGAAATATATCTCCGCTTATGAATGTGACCCGGCCACGGTGGACGCTGAATTTCTCTTGTGGAAAAGCAGGTACAGAGCCGCCACGGGCCGGGAGCAGAAAGCGGACAGGGACGTGCTCTGCTACCAAATACGCCAGTCCTTCCTTCCCGGGGAGATCACGCCGGAGGATGCCAACCGTATCGGCTATGAGCTGGCTATGCGGTGGACGAAGGGAAGGCACCAGTTCATCGTCACCACCCACACGGACAAGGCCCATATCCATAACCACATTTATTACAATTCCACCACCCTTGACTGCACCCATAAATACCGGGATTTCCTCGGTTCCGGCCGTGCCCTGGGGCGGCTGTCCGACACCCTCTGTCTGGAAAACGGCCTCTCTGTGGTGAGGCAGCCGAAGCCAAAAAGCCAGGGGAAATACAGGAACTACGGGGAATGGGCCAAGAGCCGGGAAAGGCCACTTACCTTCCAGCAGAAGCTGTGCGCCGCCATTGACGCGGCCCTTGAAAAACAGCCCTCCGGCCTTGCCGCCTTTCTCTCCCTCATGGAGCAGTCCGGCTATGAGGTAAAACAGCAGCGGGGCGCAATCAGCTTCCGGGCTCCCGGCCAGGAACGGTTTACCCGCCTGCGTTCCTCCACGCTGGGGAAGGGCTACGGCCAGAAGGATATAGAGGCGGCGCTGTCCGGCTCCCAAAGAGGCACGGGCCAGCCCGGCCAAAGGGTCAACCTGATTATCGACATTCAATCCAGGCTCCAGGGGAAGGGGCCGGGATATGAGCGGTGGGCCAAGGTTTTCAATCTGAAACAGATGGCCGCCACCCTGGCTTTTTTGCAGGAAAATGATTTGATGGAGTATGGGCTGCTGGAAAAGAAAGCGGCGGAGGCCACGGAACGTTTCCACACGCTTTCCGGCCAGATCAAGAGTGCCGAGGCAGCCCTCCAGATCAACAGGGAATTGAAGGCGGCCACGGTCCAGTATGCCAGGACCCGGCCGGTGTTCCAGGAATACAAGGCCCGGAAATACAGCCGGAAGTTCCTTGCGGAGCATGAGGGCGACATTGAGCTCTACCGGGCGACCTGCGCCGACTTCAAGCGGATTCTGGGCGGGGCGAAGCTGCCAAAGATGGACGAGCTGAAGGAGGAAGGCCGGGAGCTGGCGGAGAAGAAAAAGAGGCTCTATGCCGAGTACCGGAAAGCCCGGGAGGAAATGCGGGAGGTCACGGCGGCGAAGGCGAACATTGATTATCTGCTGGGCTATGCGGAGCCGGGCAGGAAGAAGGATCAGGAACGTTAGGGGGTGTGAAAATAAGGAGCAAAGCGACGCTGACATTTCGGGCCAAGTTGGCCCGAAGCCGGGTTTGGGGAGGCTCCCCAACAAGCAGATTTTTACGTTCTGGCCGGAAGGCCGGAACGTAAAAATAGCAACTGTGTGGCCACAGTTGCCCTGCTTGCCATTTAGCGGAACCCTCGATAAACGCCGCAAAAACGGAGGCCCCTACTCGGAAACCTCCGTTTCTCTGGCTTTCTTCAAGCCTTCGGCAGTTGCCTCCATGACAACGAGCTCCTTCTCATTCATGGTGTTTAGCAGCACATCAATATGCTTGCGGCAAAGACTTTCTTTATTGCCGCTGTCACTGTGTATGAACTGATCCACGGAAATATCAAACATGCTGACGAGCTTAACGAAAACACCAAAACTCGGGTACTGCCCTTTGTTCTCAATATTCATAATCGTGTGGGACGTGCGCCCCACAAGCTCCGCAAGGTATTCCTGCGTCCAGCCTCTTTTCTCGCGGGCGTCTTTTATCGCCAGCCCGAGGCCATGAAAATCAAATCTATCTTCATAATATTCCATACAATATCACCCAAACTTATTTTATATTTAAGGTGATAGTATGTGAATTAAATACAATTCTATGTTTGGTTGTATTTAATTGCACATTCTTTAAAAATATCCACTTGACATATGTATGACACCGTGTTACTCTTAAAGCGTAACATGATGTCATACTTTAAGGAGGAAATCAAAATGGTACAGCAAATATCAGATGCGGAATTTGAAATTATGAAAGTGATATGGGCTAACGGAGAAAAGCCGACGCTTTTTGCCAGTCTTACGGCAGATTTAGCAGCAAAAGGAAAACCCTGGCAAAAAAATACCCTTATCACGCTTTTAAACCGGCTTGTCAATAAGGGGTTTTTGAAAGCAAAAAAAACCGGGCGTTGCAATGAATACACCCCTCTTGTGTCGGAAAGCGAATACCACAAAACCCAAACCAAAAATTTTCTGGATAAAATTTATGAGGGAAATGCAAAATGGCTTGTTTCCGATTTGATTTCTGGCGACCTGTTGGCAGACGAAGAATATGAGGAACTGAAAAAGCTCTTGGAGAAAGGAAGAACAGAAAAATGAACATTCTATTGAAAATGTTTTTGTCTATGTCATTTTCCGGTTCATTGTTCATCCTGCTGTTACTAGCCGGAAAAAGATTCCTTAAAGACAAAATCAGCAGACAATGGCAGTATTATATTTGGCTCATTGTTGTTGTACGGCTGTTATTGCCTTTTGGACCGGAAACAAACTTGATGGGAAAAGCCTATCAGACAATCGATCAGGCCATAACCCATTCTGTTTCCCTGCCGCAACAGCAGTCACCCTCTGGTGATACAAATGCTTTCAATGTTCCTGCTTCCGGTATGGAACACGACAACCAGAATACTGTCAATCCTAAAGACGATTCTATATCCGCCCGCCCGGTTGGGGATATTCTGTCTTTATTTTCCAACCATGTTTGGCTTATCTGGCTCATGGTTGCATTGATTCTTTTGGTACAAAAAATAACGGCATATCATAGCTTTATTCGATATGTTAAGGCTGGATTAAATCCGGTTTCCAATGTTGAGCAATTAGACCGGCTTTCAGTTATTGCGGAACAGACTGGCAGGAAAAGACCAGTAGAGCTTTGTGTCAATCCGTTGGTTTCGTCCCCTCTGCTGATTGGATTCTTCCGGCCATGTATTGTTTTGCCAAGCGCAGATATTCCGGAGAAGGACTTTCAATATATCGTATTGCATGAATTAACGCATTACAAACGGCGGGATATGTTTTATAAATGGCTGGTACAAATTACCGTCTGTCTGCACTGGTTCAATCCGCTTGTTTATTTAATGAGGCGTGAAATCACAAAGGCATGTGAATTTTCTTGTGATGAAGCGGTTCTTTCAAAAATGGGATATGATAACGCACAGGATTATGGAGAAACTCTGCTTGACGCAATGGCAGCAGTCGGAAAGTACAAGGAATCTCTGGCCGCTGTTACTCTTAGTGAAAACAAACAATTATTAAAAGAAAGGTTAGGTGCGATTATGAACTTAAAAAGAAAATCAAAAACAACTTTATTTTTCACAAGTGTGCTGACATTGTGTATTATTTTAGGTGTGGTTTTTGTTGGTGTTTATCCAGCTGCCGCCGCCGATCAACCGTCAAATGAGCCTGCGGTATCGGGCCTGAATGAAAATGTAATATCGCCCACACAAGAGAAAAACAGTTCGCATAATGAAGTGTTTTCCTCACAAGCAGAGCAATATTATGAGGACGACAATTTACCTTTGTTTGAAATTGCCTTTTCCCGATTGGACGAGAAAGCTCAAGGCGAATGGCTGGATAAGATTTATGCAGATGACAGAATCCGTTTTTGGAAAACTGCGGTCAATATGCTGGACGTGGATTGTGCTTTAATTCAGCAGTATGCGGAAAAAATCTATGATGACGGTAACATTTCCTATTTCTCCACCTTGACCTCGCGCATGAGTGAGGAAACATTGGAAGAATGGATGGGCATAGCAGCGGATGATGAAAAGTTTAATTTCCAATCCATCTTATCCAATGCACTGGGGCAGGGCAATAAATTTGATACGCTGTCTGAAACCCAGAAAGCGGAGTATCAAGCGGTAGGCATTACAGTTGACGGCAATAATCATTATTATCAGGGGCAGCTTGTCAACATCTTTTTGGATATGCACAGGCTGGCCGTAAACCCGGCCGGAACGGTCAATATCAGAATCACCCGTAGCGAGGATGGAAAAATATCAGATGTTGCATATATGACCGATACAGAAGTAACGGAACTGCTGGGAAATATGGAAGAACCCAATGATTTATATGATGCAGAAATGGAAGAACTACTGAATGATATGAACGATTTTGATAATAAATAAATCGAAGTTACAGCCGCCCAACGGTAAATAAAAAAAACCGTTGTCTCGGTGGCTAATCATCTGTGCGCCCAAACAAAATCCAGTAGCCTTTACGGCGGTTTTGAAATAAAAATTTCAAGCCGCCGTTTTCTTTTTGAAAAATGAGAATGTGGAGGGTGTGTTAATGTCGCCCTTTTTCAAGGATATGGCGGTATCAAATGCTTAAAAGCATTGGGAGGTATCGCTGTGTCCTTATTTCTTTTTCAACTGTCTGAACCGTTAAAAAAAGCCCGCCCCCTTGGAAGGATAATTCTGGCAATCAATATGAAATAATTCAGTCCAGAAACAATAATTCTATTTCATGCGCCCGAATGGCTCTATGCTGTCCGGACGCATTTCTGTTTCTATGGGACAGCCTCGGGCCAACTTGGCCCGAAGCCCGGTCCCGGTGCCGTTCCCCGCCGCCTCCGTTTTGGCAGCCCATTCACCAAACACCGAAACGGAGGTAAACATGGCTATCATCAATCTTCGGGATTTTTACCCGTACTATACAATGGATTCTTTTATCGAAGTGCCTGACGAGGTAGCGGAGGCAATGGCAGAGTTTGACCGCAAGGAGGCGGCCTACCGTCTGCGTACATACCGCCACAAGGCCTATTATTCCCTTGACCGGGAGGACGGCATTGAGCACTCGGCTTTGTTCGTTGCCCTCTCCCCATGTGAGATTTACGAGCGCAAAGTCACCATGCAGGAACTCTATGCGGCCATTTCCAGCCTGCCCGGCAAACAGGCCAAACGTATCTACGCCCATTTCGTCCTCGGCATGAGCAAGACCGACATTGCCAGGGCCGAAGGCGTGGACGAAAAGGTGGTGCGCCTGGCAATCGAGCGCGGGCTTCGGAACATGGAAAAATTTTTAAAAAATAATTTCTAAGGTGTACCGAAAAAGCCTGAAAAATGAAATGGTATATGAAAGGCGGAGGCGCCCCGGGACAAACTGGCCCGAAGCGCGGACGAACCTTTCTGGCAGATTGAAAACTGAATAAAAAGATACCCGGATACGAAGGGTGGATGTGCCAGGCGACAGGCCCGCCGTGACTT
>OFFY01001917.1_pt1 | contig 15957 bp, 13 predicted proteins | sample 1521481 | NCBI WGS metagenome assembly OFFY01 (sample SAMEA3504117, study PRJEB24116) | mouse gut metagenome | biome: mouse gut; feature: mouse-associated habitat; material: faeces | place: Denmark | collected 2011
TCCATCCTCATCCAAAATGCTCGTCGTGCTGCCCTGCACATCCTTGTTATACAGACAATAATCAAAGTTTCTGTTCTTCGTTTCCTCGGATGCAGCACCGTCTTCTGCCTTTTCTCCCGATGTTCCTCCTTCTGATGTCGGTTCCCCGGGTAACCTGGCTCTTGCTGTCAGATTCCTTCACCTGATTCCCGTTCACGTCATACTCATAAGTAATCGTTCTTTCCTGCTCCCCGTCGCGCTCTGTCACTGCTATAAGCAACTGGTCAAGTCCGTTGTAGGTGTAGGATGTCTGTGCGCTCCCCTTCACTTTCTTCGTCCGGTTCCCGGCCTTGTCATACCCGTAGGAAATAGTCTCTTTTTTATCCCTGTCCTTATGGTCGGTCACTTCCGTCTTCGTGAGCTGCCCCAGAGCGTTGTAGGTGTATGCTTTTGTGATATTGACCTTATCATGCTCCGTCTTCGGCGTATTGTTGACTTCTGTCTTTTCCGTGAGCTGGCTATTCTTGTCATACTTGTATGCATAAGATTCCAAAACCTCAGAGCCATTCTTATAAACCATGGAGGTTGCACGGTCAAGCTTATCATAACTGTAGGTCTTGGTGATGCATGTATTTTCCGCTGCTCCGCCCGAGAATCCCGGGTACTCCTTCACTTCCGACACTTTCCCCTGCGGGTCATAAGCGTACTCCCGGATAAGGAGCTTATCATCCCTCCCTTTTATCACTGCCCTGACGTCGGTGAGCCACCGGTTCCCGTCGTAAGCATACAAATGAAATTCGTAGCAAGATATAAATCGGGCAACTCATTTTAATGACATTATCATTCGATATACATAATCAACATCATCTAGACCATACAAAATTCCACTATGATATTTATCGCTTGGTCTCAATAAACCGCCTACCGTAAGTATTGGATTTATCTTTCCAACATATCCGACTCCTCTTTCCCAGTATTTATTTTCTGCATCTCCAAAATGTATGCTACCCGCTTTTCCTTTATATAACACTTTAGCAATAACAGTAATATCGCTTATCATATACTTTCTCGTATATTCCCAGCATAATATCTTTATTATTATTTCAATTTGATTACTCCTGATACGATAATATACATTTTTAGAATAGTAATAACGTATTAAAAATTGACCCATAATTTCATAAAATGCAATCAATATCAGAACTATATTAACCACAACATCCAAAATGGAATTGGTTAATATATTATTCCAAAAACAAATGAAACAAATGATTACTATCCCTACAAATATATGTCCTATGTCTTCTTTCAAGAAAAATACCTTCTGGCATCTTCCTTCCCAACATATTTTTCCCTGAAACATATCTTACCTACTTTACTTTTATTTTTTTTGCAGAATAAATCTTAAACTTCTTGGGGGAAAGATTTGCAAGAAACTTCTAAGTATGTTTTACTTGCTTTTTTTATTGTAATAGTCTTTCCTTTTAATTTAGTTGAGTACTTTTTCCCTATCTTATCCTTTTTTAACATGTTGTTTAAATTATATTTTTTGCTAGTTACCTTACCTCCTAATTTACACTCTATATATTTTCTTTTCACAGAAGTTGCTACTCCTGCACTACCACTGATAACAAGTGATCTGCTCTTTCCAGAAACGTCCACTCCTGCTGATAGAGAGTACTTTTTTCCTACAGAAACAACTCCACCAATTGAAGAGCTAATTCCACTTGTGACTTTCTGAACCGAATTATAATTGACATATAAACATCCCACAATTGAACAAGATGCACTCCCAAAAGCTGTATTTACAATCCCTCCCACTGTCATTAAAATTTTAGAATCTCCTTTTCCATCAATAGCTATAGCTACAGTCTTATAATATCCTAGCAGAAATGCATAACTAATTTCTACCCCTACACTAAATACAAAATGCCCGCTAGGATCCACATAATTAATCGGATTATTATTGCAATATGCATACAGATGTAGCGTATCCGGCTCATTCAGCTCTCCCCGGTATGTATCCTCCGTTAAAAACCGCCCATTCTCCGGGTCATAATACCACCTAAGGTATTCCCTAATACTTTAAAATACCGGGCACCCCCTTCCATAAAAACATCTTCTTCCCCACTGGCTAAATCCGTCGCAAAGACAATCCTCCTACAGAGTGGCAAAGCAACCCATATCTCCATTACCCATAAACTTAGCCGCAACAATCATGCCTGACTTTTGTATAAGGTCAATACATCTCTTTCATCGCCTCCATTGCACCTTACAATATCAATATCATTATATTTAACCATTATTATCCCGTTCTCATGGGCATATTTATTGAGCACCTTTAACTCTACAACTCTTTCGTCACATTTTTTGATAAAACCTGTCCATGTCCCATGTGCTGTAATCATGCTAATTATGTATTTTTTCTTTTTTGAATAGTTTAGCAAAGATAATAAAAGCGGTTTTTTCCTTTTTATTTTCATGTCTTCTTGAATTGTGTCATTACATAGTGCCTCTATTTTATTTTCATATTTCCCACTATGCCCTATTCCACATATTGAATCCATTCTTTTCCACACATATCCGTCATACTCCCCATCCACAGAGATATGCCTGAACAAAATTTCTTTTTTATTAAATCCATCTATAATTCCAACCCAATTTCCATCCACACTTTGTTCACTGTCATAATCATATATGCTTGTAACAAGATTATGGCAACAGCAATAATTTATTATATCCATCAGCCCTTTTGCATTATTTCTCTTATATTCTCTGGCATTTAAGAGATTATGACCATTTCCCCCCCTACACAACACATCCCTATTTCTTCCTTCTCTTGTATCTGCAAATAAATATAATATCTTATTTATATTGGTAACAGAACATCCTTGCTCCAAACCAAATTCGTCTATCTTTTTAATATGAATCGTTTTATCATCATAATTCTTTATATATCCTTCTATTTCAGTTTCTGTTGTAAATACTGTTACAATTAACTTTTCAGTTTCTGCAAACTCCAAGATATTATATATAAGCCTTGATTCCTTATACTCCATATCCTTTCCAGTATACTTCTGCCTTTCAAATAATGAACGAATTCTTTCTATTTTTTTACCCTTGTAATTCATTCTCCATATACGAGATGACATTAACATTGCATATCCATCATATTGCCCTCTTTCATTTACACATTTCATAATAACTTCTTCCTCATTGTAATGCTTTATGTATCCGCACAAAAATAAATCCTCATCATTTTCATCATACTTTACAATAACCATCTCTTGATTTTCACAGCAAGCTTTCACTATTTCCATCATCGTCTCATACCTCTTACTTATATTTTCAATTAAATATTTATAAAATCTCCTATGCATTAACATATAATATCTAATTTTCATGACATAGGAGATTTCATATTATGTCATGGTATTCCGTCCCTTTGCATTAATTCCATTTATTTCTTTTTTCCACTTTTCTTTGATTTCTTTTTATTGCTTCTATCTTTCCAATTTTTTTTCTTTCTTTTTTTATCTCCTCCCTGTTCTCTCTTTCTTCTTTCTTCTCCTTTTTCATGCTTTTCTTTTCTTCCTCTTCCATTAGCAGTAGTTCTATGACCTCCTACCGGAATGATTTCTTCCTCTTCTTCAACTTTACTTTTTCGTTGGCTTATCTTATGTTTTATAGCTTTTCCTGATTTCGGTATAGTTGCTTTGGCCTTTACTTTACTCTTCTTTAATCTGACTTTTATGCCCTTTTTATTAAGGTGATAAATTCCTGCTATAACAATACCAGTAACTATGAAAATGCTCCCACCTACAACAATTGCAGTACCTGTCCCAACAGCCATTGCACCACTTCCAACTATATATCCATATCCTGCTCCTGCAAGTGCTAATTGCCAATGCCCACTAGGATCCACATAATTGATCGGATTATTCTTACAATACACATACAGATGCAGCGTATCTGGCTCTTTCAGTTCTCCCCTATATGTATCCTCCGTCAAAAATCTCCCGTTCTCCGGGTCATAATACCTCGCATTCAGGTAATAAAGCCCCATCGTCTCGTCGTAGATTCCTCCCGTATAGCAGATTTCATTCCGAAACGCACTGTTCCCGTTAATCTCCGTCTCCCCGAAGTCATCATACTCATAGGAAAGCTCGCCTGCTCCATCCTCATCCAAAATGCTCGTCGTGCTGCCCTGCACATCCTTGTTATACAGATAATAATCAAAGTTTCTGTTCTTCGTTTCCTCGAATGCCACACCGTCTTCTGACTTTTCTCCCGATATTCCTCCTTCTGATGTCGGTTCCCCGGATATCTCCACAGCCCGCTCCGCCAAAATGACATTTCCTTCTAGCCCAAGGAGGTTTTGAACAGCTTTCGTCTCTTTCTTCCCTTCCACCGTATACGACACCACGCCGTCCTGATAGAAGTAATGGGTTTCCTTCGCCCCCTCGCTCTTTCTGACCCGTTGTCCGTCTCCGTTATAAAGGTTCTCTTGTGTGATTGTCTTTATTCGGTTTCTGCTTTCTGTAGTGTCTGTTCCTGCTACTTCGGATGTCTGTTCCATTTCCGGTTTTGCCACATCCCCCGGCAATGCCTCCGGCTCTGGCATCGTGATCACTGCCTTACTCAGCCGGTTCTCCGCGTCATACTCGTTCACCGTCGTGGCCTGACTCTTGCTGTCAGATTCCTTCACCTGATTCCCGTTCACGTCATACTCGTAGGAAACTGTCCTTTCCTTCTCCCCGTCGCGCCCCGTCACTGCCGTAAGGAGCTGGTCAAGTCCGTTGTAGGTGTAGGTTGTCTGTGCGTTTCCCTCCGCCTTCTTGATGCGGTTTCCTGCTTTATCGTATTCATAAGTGACAGTCTCTTTTTTATCCCCGTCCTTATGGTCGGTCACTTCCGTCTTCGCGAGCTGCCCCAGCGCGTTGTAGGTGTATGCTTTTGTGATATTGACCTTATCATGCTCTGTCTTCGGTGTATTATTGACTTCTGTCTTTTCCGTGAGTTGGCTGTTCTTGTCATACTTGTATGTGTAGGATTCCAGGACTTCAGAACCTTTCTTATAAACCATGGCGGTTACACGGTCAAGCTTATCATAACTGTAGGTCTTGGTGATACACGTACTTTCTCCCGCGCCCGCCGGTGTCTGTGTACCTGCGGATTCGTTTTCTGCACCTGCGGTCTCTCCCGGCACTGCTGTTCTTAAGAATCCCGGGTACTCCTTCACTTCCGACACTTTCCCCTGCGGGTCATAAGCGTACTCCCGGATAAGGAGCTTATCATCCCTCCCTTTTATCACTGCCCTGACGTCGGTGAGCCACCGGTTCCCGTCGTAAGCATACTCAAGCCCTGCCACGCCGCCGTCCTTTACCAGCGCGTAGCGCACACCTGTCACCTTGTCCTCCGCGTCATAAGTATAGGTGATCTTATGTGCCGATACCTGGTCTTCTGTCGGCTCGCTCTCAGCGTCCACCTCCGCGCTCCATGCCGTCCTCCCGAATCCGTCATATCCAGTATAGGTATAACGGTAAGGCATGAGGCTCCCGTCCTTCATCCGGGAATCCACCATCTTTGTCTGGCGGTACTGATCGTCGTAGGTGTAGTCCGTCTGTAACTGCTGCTTTCCGTCACTGCCGTACATTTTTGCCGTCGTCAGCAGATTCCTGTCGTCATAGGTGAAGGTCTTGTAAGCGTCGTTCTCATAGGTTGCCTTTGTCTGGTTCCCCTTCGAGTCGTACTCGTAAGCGGTGGCAATGCTTTCCTGGGCGCTGTCGCCGTGATCCGTAGTGGAGCGAATGAGCCCTGCTGCGTCCTTTACCTCCACACTCGTGTGCCCTTTTGCATCTGTGATTGTGGTGGAGGTGGTTCCCCCTGCCGCGTCCGTCGTGTACTCTGCCTTGGTTGTAAGCTTTCCTCCCTCTGCGTCCTGAATGACCTGGGTGACCCTGCCGGAATCGTCATAGGCATACTCCGTCACCACACCTTTCGGATCTGTTTCTTTGATGACATTTCCCTTGTCGTCGTGCTGCTGCTTTGTGACGATGGTGTCCTTGCCGATGGCGTAGCTGCCGTTCTCCACGGAAGGATTTACGATGGCTGCTGTCTGAATGCCTTTTTCGTTATACAGGGTCAGGGTTACTTTCCCGTCTGCCTTTCCTGCCTCCGTGCCGTTGCTGTATGCCGCTACCTGGTTGCCGCTCTCGTCATAGGTGTAATCCGTATAGAGGCCTCCTGCCTTTTCCCTCACTATCTTCCCGTCTTTGTCGTAGTATTTTTCGGAAGAAGTAGTTCCGTCTGGGTAGCTCTCCTTTTCGATGTACGCATTTTTCACAGTACGCTCTTTTATCCCGTCCTGAATGGTCACATCGCCGTAGGAATAGTCTGTCTTGTAAGTGATGGTGTCTCCCTTTGTGACCTTGCGCTCCACGATGCGGTTGATGGCGTCGTACCGGTACTCGGTGGTGATCCCTGCCGTGTCCGTCTCTTTTATGACTGTACCGTTGCCGTCATAGACGCAAGTGCTTGTCTGGGTCTTTCCGTTCAGCGTCACAGCCGTCTTCGTAGTTCTTCCTAAATAATCATAAGTATACTCTGTCACCTGCCCGGTGGACTCGTCCGTACTCTTGAGCGGCCTCCCCATAGGGTCGTAGGTGTTCTTTTCTTCACTGACGACATCCGCGCTCACTTCCTTCTCGTGGAGGATATTTCCGTCGTCATCGTAGGTGTATACGGACTTTGATACTTCCATCCCGTCCTCTGTGACAATAGATTCCAGGATGTTTCCGCTGTCGTCATAGACATTGACGGTGACGGTCTTGTTTGCCGCGTCGGTAGCGTCCGTCTCTTTTAAGGCGTTGCCTTTGGCGTCATACTCTGTCGTCTCTTTGCTCAAAGGCGTTCCGTTAAGTTCTGCGTCCACCGCTTTCGGGGAATCCGCGGTCCACTCGCTGGTGGTGTCATACTTGTAGGTGGTGACGGTTCCGTCCTCCGCCTTCTCGCTCTTTACGTTTTCGTCCGCATTGTAAGCGGTCTCCGTCACTTTTTCCTCAGTCTTTATTTCTACCTTCCCGTCCGTGATGGTCTCATAGCCGATAGTCTTCTTTGTCTTTGTCACCAGATATGGGTTGCCGTCAAATCCGTATTCATACGAAGTCGTGCCTCCGTCTGCGGCTGTCTCTTTCAGTGTCTTCCCGGACTGTGGCTCATACTCTGCGCTGGTGGTGTAGATGTCTGTACCGGATTCGTTTTTCTTTGTCACGGATGTTTTCCCGTTCTGGAAATCCAGCAGATAGCTTTCTTTGTTGGGGTAGGTGACTTTTTCTGCTTTTTCTCCCTGGTAGCTGACGGAGTACGCTTGCCCTTTTCCGTCTGTGACAGATGACAGTTTCCCTTCCGTGTAGCTGTACTGAAAGCCTGTACTTTCTTTCTTATCCATAGACAAGCGTGATATCTCTGTCAGCCTGCCGTCCTCATAAGCATAGGAAACAGAAGTAAAATCCGGAAGCGCGATTTCTTTCAGCAGGCCGCTTTCTTCCTCATAATAAAGCACGACTCCATTCCCTGCCTCTGTCTGCACGCTCCTGAGCCTGCCGTCCTCCTGATACCGGTAGAGAAGGAATGTTCCGTTAGGCTCTATGGCTGCCGTAAGCCGCCCGCCCTCGTCAAAACGGTATAGTGTGCCGTCCTTTGTCTTTACGGTATATGCGTGAGCCTGCGTCACGGTCTCTTCTTTGCCGTCTCCGTCCCCCGGCTCGTCCGGTTTGCCCATTGAGCCTAAGTTTCCATGGTTTTTCACCGTGTATACGGACGTTCCGATGAACTTACTGTCAAGCTCCGCCTCCCCGACATTTTCCGCGGATGCCGCCTTGGCTCCCCCGCTGCTTTCGGCACCGTCAGCCGCCAGAAATGAGCGCATGACCCTTGCTGTCAGGGGCAGCGCCGTCTCCGCCGACTGTAAGGTGAAGTCTTTCGTCTCAGCACAGCGGTAGCCGTCCATACCTTTTTCAAAAGTGTAGACGGTGCCGTCACTGTCCAGAAACCGTACCCTTCCCGTTTCGTCCATGACAAGCTCTTTATGCAGGGAATCTGTCCACCCCTTTCCGCACATGCCTGTAAGCCCGGACTGGCTGTTGTAATTCCTTGTCACGTCAAAGGACAGCTGGCCTGCCGGAATCTGTGCATCCTCCTGGCTGTACCCCAAATTTCCGCTGCTGTTCTCTATCATCCCGCTGCCGGTAGGCGTGGCAAATTCATAATACCCCATGTAATCCCGGACGCCGGTTCTTTTCTGGTACTCTCCCGCATCTTCAGCTTCTGCGGACAGCACTGTGTCAAGCAGGACGGCATCTTCGATATTGCCCGCCGCATCCGTCCTTACAGCCTCCAGCCTGTAGTAGTATTTTTTGCCGGCTCCGCTGCGGATGTCCGCCCAGTGCATCTCTTTAATCTTATCAGCCGCCATGGATGCCTCGTCGGCGGCGAAGTCCTCCTGCTCCCCGCGGTAGACTCTGTAGTATACGTTGTCCGTAAGGGTGGACTCTGAACGCCATGAGAGGATATTTTTCCCGTACTCCCTGCGGATCTTGAGAGATTCTTCCTGGGGGAGGGTTCCTCCAAAGCCGAGCCCTTTCTTATTCAGGTAATATTTCAAAGTGTAGGACTTTTCGTTCCCGGCTTTGTCCACTGCCCGCAGGACGATAGTATGCTCCCCGCTTCCCGCAAGAGTGCCTTCCGGCAGCTTATATGTGCCGGACGCCCCGGTGCCCACGGCTTTGAACGCGCCGCCGTCCACTCTGCACTCTACCTGCTTGAAATATGCGTCAGACGCACCGCTCCATGCGATTACCGGGGTCATATCGTCAGAAGGCGCCTCCGCTGTAGTTGCCGGCGTGACCGTAGGCTGGTTCATGGCCGGAGGGGTTCCGTCTATATAGAAGATGCATCCTCTCTCTCCTCCTGCGATCCCTCCGTTGTCCACGCCCCGGACTGCCAGCTTATAGATGCCGTCGCCCCAGCCTGAGCTTGCCGCGATGGCTGCGCTGCCGCTGCCTGCCGTGCCAAGTTTCGTGGATGCGGAATAGTTCACTGCCGCGCCCGTCTCCGCGCCGGACGCATTGCACCTTGCCAGGCGGTACTGCACGTAGGCCAGGGATTTTGAGCTGATTCCCGACCATGCCGCCCGCGCCTGGGTTCCTCTCTTTACGAACTGAGGGGATACCGTCAGAGCAGCAGGTGTAGTAGGTTTATCATAGTATACCACGGAAAGCTTTGGCCTTAAAGAGCTGGTTCCATGCCTGGAGCCTACAAATTCGCAGTAATGCCCGCTCTCGCTGGCTCCCTTCAGCATGATTCCATAGTTTGGAAACGAACTGTTGGCGATGCCTCTTGCAAATGCAGTGAGGGCAAGCTTTCTCTCCGATTTATATTTCCCTGTTGACTTTACGGTGCTGTAGAGAGTGTCATATCCCGGGCGGTTGTTCCATGTAACCTTGCCGCAGGTCCAGCTCTCCTTCACCCGGTATGCCTGCACGGTCTGCCCGCTCCCACTGTTGGCTGTCTCATACAGAGTAAGCACCGCGCTGTCCACATAATACCCTTTTATCTTTGTCGTCAGGTCTACAAACTTCAGATAAGTACGGTACACTCCCTTGGAGCCTTTTCCTGCATTGATGACTTTCACGCCGCTGTCGTAAAAATTTATCCCCTTGTACTTGGTGCCGCTTAAGACATAGACATCCCCCACATTTGCCTTTCCCGTCCATGTGGCAGTGGGGTCTATGGTCACCGGGTACATGCGCCCGGGGGCATCCAGATATTCCTGTCCTGCCGTCACTGTGACGTGATAGAGGCCTTCTTCTGCCCCGTCTGCCGTCACCTCACAAGTCAGCGCCTCGCTGTAAGCTTCCCCCGTGGCATCGTTCATATTCGGCGGGGAGATGCATCCCACGATTTCCTCCGTATGGCTGTCATACAGCGTGATGCCCTCGTCAAGCTGGTTCTTTCTGGCGGACATCCCCGTGAGCCGGAGGTCATAGGAAAATTGATTTCCTTCCGGGCGTTCCTTCAGCACGATCTCTTCCTTCACCCCCGAGGACATGGAGGTGTACTCATAGGACACCGGATTCTGCTCAGATTCGTACACTGCCTTTAGCGGAACCTCTGCCGTGTCCTCATATCCGTTGGTGTATTCTTCCTCTTCCACCTGGACTTCCCTGAGTTCTTCCGCCGGATTCATAGACAGGGCGTACCCTTCGTTCTCCAGAAGGATAGGCGTCTCGTCCGTCAGCTCATCCGGGAAGTAGTGCTTTTTGTCTCCTTCCGTGTTCTCGTAGGCATATCCTTCAAGCTCCTCCCCGTTCCCGCTTGTCTCCTGGGAGACTTCCGTGAGGGCGGGGTCATAGTCGATGAGCTTTCCGTCCTCATCCCTGTAGCGTACCGCTTCCTCATAAAAGACGGTCATCTTTTTGTCGTTCCCTACGTCAAAGGTTGTGGATGTCTCCGTGTTCTCCCCGAACCTTGCGTCCTCCTCGGACACCTGGTAGGTGTCTGCCGCAGGCCCTTCCTCTTCCGGCTGCATTTCCCCGGCTGCATCCGTTCCGGCATTTTCCTGCAGGGCATTCTGTTTCGTTTCCTGTGTTTCCTGTGCCTGTGCCGTTTCCCCGTCCCAGGGGATTGAGGTTGCTGTGAACGCGGCAATCAGTATCGCCGCAACCAGGCGTTTCCAACTCTTCTGTCTCTTTCCCTTATTCATACTTGTACTCCTTTTTTAATATCTTTTTACGCTGCTGAATTTTATTACGGTTTCCGACTTGCTCCCCTTATAGCTTGTGATTCTTGCCTTGACCCGGTACGCGCCCCTGGATACCCGGCAGGTTCTCCGAAAGCTGTAGTACGTTCCTTTTCTGCTGCCGTTCCAGTATTTGACCGTCGAATAGCTTCCGTTTGCATTTTTCTTCTGAAGATATATAGAGATGCTTATCTTCGTGACCTCTCCGGGCATACCGGAGGCCCTTGCCCCCACTGTCGCGGTTCCGGACGATATGCTAAGTTCGGCCAGCTGCCTCACATTTGCAGACATGGGCATAATCCCTGCGTCCGCGCTGTCCGCTGCCGTTACGGCATCCTCGTTTCTCCTGGCCGACGGCTCCATAGCCTGTCCGGTCACACACAGCATCGCTGATATGCATATGGCCAGCCCCATTGCCGTAAGCCCCTTCATGATAGCTTTCTTCTCTCTTCTAATTCCTTTTTCCTCCTTCGAAACATGTCTCTGCACTCTATAACGCAGCCAAACTCCTTTTTGTTACATTTTTGGAAAAAATTTTTTAAAATTTTATCTTTATGCAAAAAAAGAGCATTTACAGCAAATTTTTCACTGTAAATACCCTTTTTCCCATGTCTTTATTTTTCTTTCGGCCTCAGCGACTCGCATATCTTCAACAGTTCCTCTTTGCCAAAGCTGTTCGCTCCCGCAAGGTAAAGCGTGTTTTCCGATTCCCACCAGATATGCACCGTGCCGTCTTCCTTATAGCAGATCTTTCCGTCGTACCCTAAGATTTGAGCCTTTTCTTCTCTAACATACTCATTGTCCTCCCCAACTACCATGCCGTCCTTCACCTGCTCCTGGTCGATGATGAATCCGGTATTCTCCGGGTTCTCATAGCTCAGGAACAGATAAGTATCGCCTCTGTCTTCAACCGTCAATTCATACCCTTTTGGTATGTACGCCGGATAAAGCGGTACGAATTCCCCGACCTTTTCCTCCGGGGCGTAATATCTCTTTTCTGTCTCTTTCTTATGTATCACCTGTGTGTACTCATAGAGCTTTTCCTTAATCCACTCCATGCCAAGCGCGTCTGTATTGACGGATACTGCGATGGAGCCTGCCAGTATGAGGGCGATCGCCGCCGCAATCCGGGCGCCTGTCCTTATCGGAATCCCGTATCTTTCTTTCTGGCGCATGCGTGCCAGCAGTTTTTCCATGCGCTTTTCAAAGGACTCGGAAAACTCATGGGTAAATTCTCCCTCCTCCGGGTACGCTTTCATGATCTTTTCTTCCAGGCCCGGCATATACCGGTACAGGAATTCATCGTCCACCCGCATCTTACCCACATGCATCCACCTCCATTTCATCTAAAATTTTCTGCAGAAGAAGTTTTCCTCTCACAATCCGCTGCCTGAGAGCGCCTTGCCGGATGCCCAGGATCTTCCCGATTTCCTGATTGGAGTATCCCCACACATATCTCATGCAAAAAATCTCCCGGTATGTTAAAGGCAGCTCCATGATCGCCTGCTCCACACCCGTAAGCCCGGACATCTCTTCCACCCTCTCCCTTGCGGGAAAATATAAGCTCCCCTCTATCTCCTCCCAGGAGACAGCCATCTGCTTTTTTTCCCTGCGGCAGATATCCTTACTCGCGCTCTCAACTATAATAACGATGAAATGTTTCGTTTTGTTACAATCTATATCATTTATTTTTTTTAAATGTTTCGCAAGCCTTATAAACGCCTCCTGGACTGCCTCCTCCGCCAGCCCGTCATCCCTGAGGATTTCTCTGGCGCAGTAAAACATCAGCCCCCGGTATTTCTCGTATAACTGCCGGAACTTGCTCTTCTCTTCCGGCGTGTCTACAAGGCTAAGACATATCATCAGCATTGTAAATGTCCTCTTTTTTATCTCTCCATCATACTGATCGACTCAATCCCGACACTGCCGCCCCTCACGACCTCGATGCTCTTAAACTCCTCTTTCATCAGTTTCACCACCGCGTCATTCTTGGTAGCCGTCTGCACGAACTCCAGAAGCAGGCTGTCCTTCCCATAGTCGATAACTTTAGCTTTAAAGGTTTCCGCTATCTGGAAACACTCCACCTTATCCTCCGGCGTACATTTTTTCACCTTAATGTACATTATCTCTTTCATCCTCACGAAAACATTCGTAAAGTCGATAACCTTTATAACCTCCACAAGCCGGTTTAACTGCTTTTTTATCTGCTCAAATGTCTCATCGTCGCTGACTGTGGCTATCGTCATCCTTGAGATGGTCGGGTCTTCTGTCGTTCCTACCGTCAGGCTGTCGATATTGTAGGATTTTCCGGAGAAAAGCCCGGATATCTTTGACAGGACGCCGTCCTGGTTCTCTACATACAGGGAAAGCCACCTCTTTTTCATTCCGTTTCCGTTCATCTGCCCTCTCTCCTTCCTAACAGTCCATAATCATCTCTTCCAGAGTTCCGCCGGGCTTGATCATCGGATATACCAAGTCTTCCGGGTCAATGTCAAACTCTAAGATGTATGGGATTTTCTCACTCTTCATTGCCTCTGCAAATGCAGGCTCTATCTCTTCTTTCTTTGTGATGCGTATGCCCTTTGCCCCATAGCTTTCTGCCAGTTTCACAAAATCCGGCGTATATTCCGGACACGGCACTTCACCGCATTTCCCCCTGCATGCCGCTCCGGAGCGTAAGCATGTCATGGAATAGCGTTTCCCGTAAAAAAGTTTCTGCCACTGGCGCACCATGCCCAGATTGTTATTGTTAAAGACGCAGGAGATAATCGGCAGCTCCTCAAGGACCGCTGTTGCAAGCTCCTGAATATTCATCTGCATGCCTCCGTCTCCGGATATGGAGATAACCGTCTTGCGGGGATTTCCGATCTTCGCCCCGATCGCTCCCGGAAGTCCGTATCCCATCGTTCCTAAGCCCCCGGACATGATGAGCTGTTTTTTTTCTGTAATCTCGGCAAACTGCGCCGTGAACATCTGATGCTGCCCTACGTCCGTCACGATAATCGCCTCGTCAAACATGCGGTTAATCGTTTCCACTACGTCCTGCGGCGTCATCACCGGTTTCTCTTTCATCACGAGCGGATGGTCCGCTCTCCATCCCTTGATTTTTCCGAACCATTTCTCCGTATCGCAGCTTTCTACGTATTCCAGCAGTTTTTCGATCGCTTCCCTGGCATCCGCCACGATCGGAACATCCACCTGCACGTTTTTGGAAATCGCCGCCGTATCTATGTCAATATGCACAATCTGCGCTTTCGGCGCAAAGGAATGGAGCTTTCCTGTAATCCGGTCATTAAAGCGGGTTCCGATAGAAAACAGCAAATCGCACTCGCTCACCGCCATGTTGGACGCATAAGCGCCATGCATCCCCAGATTCCCGATATAGAGAGGATGGTTCGTAGGTATCGCCCCCCGCCCCATAACAGTCGTGACAACCGGAACATTCGTCCTCTCCGCAAGTTTCGTAAATTCCTCTCTCGCCCCTGATATGATCACGCCGCCCCCGGCAAGAAATAAGGGCCTCTTCGCTTTCCCAAGCATCTTGATGGCCCGCTTAAGCTGGCCGATATGGACTCCGGTGCTTGGCTTATACCCACGGATGTTTACACTCTCCGGATATTCCGGGCTTCCAAGCTCCGCCATCACGTCTTTTGGAAGGTCGATAAGCACAGGACCCGGCCTTCCCGTCCTCGCTATGTAAAAAGCCTCCTTGATGATGCGCCCCAGATCTTCCCTCTTTTTTACCACCACGCCGTATTTCGTGATGCTTCTCGTAATCCCTACGATGTCAACCTCCTGAAACGCGTCGTTCCCGATGAGATGCCTTGCCACCTGCCCGGTAAAGCATACAAGAGGAACACTGTCATAGTAAGCCGTCGCAAGCCCCGTCACAAGATTCGTCGCGCCCGGCCCGCTGGTCACAAGGCACACTCCCGTCCTCCCTGTGGAACGGGCATAGGCGTCCGCCTCATGGACAAGGGCAACCTCTTGTCTTGGCAGGATGACCTTCGTAAAATCCTGCTTGTACAGCTCATCGCTGATGTCAATGGTGCACGCCCCAGGATAGCCGAAGATGGTGTCCACCCCTTCCTCCCGGAGAGCCTTTACCAACAATTTGTTCCCGCTGATTTTTTTCATCCTTTTTTACCTCCTTATACACATCGGCAGCACACCTGTTTTATTCTTTTTGCAGCGCACATCAAAACGCCCTAAGCGAAACCGCTTAGGGCGAATATCATATCCGTGTTACCACCTAAATTCAGGGAAACTCCCTGCACTCATCCGGTACGGGAGAAATCTCTTCCTCCGATACCGCTCTCCGCTAACGCTGAGGCTGCGTTGGAATCTACTGACACAGAAACTTGCTTTCATACATGCAAGTCCGCGCGTTCGCTCCACTGCTCGAGGGCTACTTCCATAAATCCTTCACGGAGACTTGCACCTTACGTCTCCTCTCTTCGCATCAGGAATCTATGTACTCCTCCCTGTCATAGCATTTGTCTGATAAATTGATTCTATTATAGAGGATGCAGGCATTGATTGTCAACTGGTAATATTCTTCTTGGATTTTCTTCAAAATTTTATCTGTTGATTTTCTGCATCTTCCTTATAATTGCCTGCCAATGCATGCGGTCTTTTAAAACCCGAATTACCGTTATCGTGAAATCCTCCACTACAAAAAATATTAAATATGTGCTGCATGGCTTAAAATAAACACTTAAATCCTCAATAACATATCCCGTAGTTTCATAGCTTTTTGGAAATGAATCCAATTCTTTAATCGCCTTCTTTATCTTGTTCGAGAAATTTTCAGCATATTCACGATACTTAAATGTATCAAGAATATATTTTTTTATTGATTTAATATCCCAAAGTGCATCTTTTGAAATAACAATGCTATACTTCTTCGGTTTTTCCACTCGCATTATATTTTATCAATTTCCTCCCAAGCCTCATCTACTGTATAAACCTCACCTTTTTTCATACTTTCAATTCCTTTAGAGAGTTCACTATATAATGCGCCTATGGCTGATTTCTCAGAATATTCTTTTTTCATAACTTCCTTCTTTCTAATAGCTTGTGCCGCTAATGCCATAATGACTCCCTCCTTTTATTCTCTAACTAGCCATGAGCAAAACTCCACACATTCAGTATTTATGCGGATTTGCGAGGCATGG
>OFFY01001925.1_pt1 | contig 15899 bp, 17 predicted proteins | sample 1521481 | NCBI WGS metagenome assembly OFFY01 (sample SAMEA3504117, study PRJEB24116) | mouse gut metagenome | biome: mouse gut; feature: mouse-associated habitat; material: faeces | place: Denmark | collected 2011
TAATTCTCTTATGAGTGTCTCAGAATATCATAGCGGCTATATCTGTGTCAAGATTTTGGGCAAATTTTTTAGTATTCCCTGTGGACAGAAACTTTATTCATATAATTAAAATCGGATGGGAGATTTTTATCCCCCATCCAATAACCCATTGAAAAAACGTCAATCTTATTTTGCTGTTGCCGCTTTCTATCATATACTGATTTCCGTATGTACGGATATATTTTTCTTTCAGTTCTGGAAACAATCGGTCTAACTGTTCATAGAAATACTCTCGATTTCCTTCTCGGAGAGTCAGCCCCATTCCAAAGCAAATAACGCCATAAACCTTTGCCTCAATACACATATCCAAAATACCTGAAATATTATCTTCCGTATCGTTAATAAACGGCAAAATTGGCGTCAGCCATACAACTGTCGATATCCCTGCGTTCCTTAACTTTTTCAATACTTCCAAACGCTCCCTTGTCGTACTTACATTCGGCTCAATCTTTTTGCACAAATCTTCGTTGCAAGTAGTCAAAGTCATTTGCACAACGCACTTGGACTTTTCATTTATTTTCTGTAAAAGGTCTAAATCTCTCAAAATGCGGTTTGATTTTGTTATGACCGTAAATCCAAAACCATGCTCATATATTAAGTGCAGAGCCTTTCTGACATTCCCTATTTCCATTTCCAGCGGAATATAGGGGTCTGTCATAGAACCTGTGCCTATCATACACTTTTTTCGCCTATGAATTAGAGTATATTCCAACAAGTCAATCGCATTTTCCTTGACTTCAATATCCTCAAAAGCGTGTTCCATGTGATAGCATTTGCTTCTGGAGTCACAATAAATGCACCCGTGTGAGCAGTCTCGATATAAATTCATTCCATTTTTAGCAGATAATATCCCTTTTGCTTTCACGAAGTGCATCGTATGTCCTCCCTGCATTTAGGCACAATTTTTCCTATGTGCTTTCAGTTTTTTCATTGCCCAATCATAATGGCTTGCTGTAACGCTGACAAAATAAGAACCCAGAGTGCTTCCGCCTACCCATTTATAAACGCCTTTCGAAAATAATTCCTCGTTTGAAAAAGTTTCCGCCAGTTTTATTACTTCGTTATGGGATTTCTGGAACATATTCTTTGCGTCCTCTAATGATGTAGACTGATGCTTTTTCCAAAATTCCACATTCATATCTCCATAGGTTTTCCAATTATACGGCTCTGGAAGAAACGGTTTATTATTCCCGTTCTGATTGGAATGTACCCAGTTTAACAAAAGCTGATGCCATTCATAGAGATGGATGAAAATATCACGAAGATTTTTATCTCTTTTCCAATGAGCTTCTTTCTTTTTTTCATCACCCGAAAAATCAAAAGGCGTTGATAATTCTTTTTCTGTTAATCCAGAAACAAGGGTGTTTAACTTTTCATAATTAGCGGCTGCAGCTGTTAGTAAATCTGTTTTTGTTGCTGGTCTGCCCATATTTATTTTCCTTTCGTTTTTATAATACTATGTTGCTATTTCTCTGTATCTGTAACTTTATATCTCAAGATAGTTTTCAAATTGGCTTTATCTGTACGGTTAGCATGATTCAAATATATTTCACGGTGTTCTTTTCCCATACGCTTATATCCGTGTTCCATACAATATCCGTCCATAATCTCAAATGACGCAGGCTCATCATCAAATGCTCCTTTATGCAATATTTGAATGCATCTGCCATCGCAGATTGTTTCAAAAGAAATATCTGTCAGATACGGAATAGTTTTCCTCGCCTTTACTGTCTCTAACGCATGATCAAACATATCTCTGGAAATAAAATCCGGTTGTCGTATCATGATGCCGTACTGCAATTCTTCTTTTGCCAAATATTCTTTTTCAGAATCCATGCTCCATATTCCCTCTAAAGGATATACGGTATAATCTGTTATTTCGTTGTTCTTTAGGGCAACCGCTTTATATGCCATCTTAATTTTATAAGCTACCGAAAACAGGGCGGCAATCTTATCTGAAAAAATTTCATCATTAGGATTTCCTCTGCCAGAAGGAATGATATATTTCTGAATAGGAATATCAAGCACACAAGGTTTTGTTTTTACACCATATATTTCTTTCTCATGCTTTTTCCATTTATGTTTTATTTACAGTCCTCACTTTCTCAAATCTTACGCTTGTTCCGCACCCCGCTGTAACAGCGTGATAATCTGTTCTATTTCTTTGGAGCAAAGATGGTTTTTCCCTTCCGTATGCACCGCCCTGTCAATATCCGAAAGGCTGGAAATGACATAACCGCTGTCCACAGGACTGTTTTGATGAAGCAGAATCACATATCCGTCCACCCATACCCTGATCCGATGGGACTGAAGGTAATGCGCCAGGAGATAAACCTGCCTCTTTAACTGCCTGATTGGATTTTTTACCTGCTTTGCATACATATTCCCCGCATCCGTAATCTTTATTTTCTGCCATTCATAATCGTCTTCATCCCCCATCAACTGGCCGCTGTAATTCTTGACCTCGAAAATAAATACCCCGAATCTGTTGACAACAATGCAGTCCATCTCCGCCTGTCTGCCGTCATACGTTATTCCTATGTTCGTAAGCAGACAGTCATCTTCCTTAAGAACCCGGCGAATGATTTCCGCCGCAATTTCCTCCCCGTACCTGCCTGCGCGTCTGTCTGCGGATTCAAATGTCCAGTCTAAGGAAGACAGCCATTTTATAAATATGGCGGCCAGACAAATGCACAGAACAGCCAGCACAATCCCCATTATAGCGGCCACTGCCCATTTCAGCTCCATATATTTCCCTCTTTCCCGTTTCTTTCGTCTTTCCCTATTCTCTCCATTTAGAAGATAGTCGGCTTTATGCCGTCATTGCAGCCATGATTTTACAGGCAGGAATTCACAACAACAGTTTATCCACCTGCCAGATTATTTCTTGCTCAGATATATCATATGGCATTGGGTCAATATCTTCAAAGCAGCAATTTGAAGCATTAGAATGATTATCCGTCCACTCTAATACCCAAAAGTCTGTTAATAAAGATACTTTGAAAAATTCGCCATTCATTGTCCAGCAAATACCTGACGGGTATAATTCTAATTGCTTTGCTCCAAGTTCACGGAACCTATTTTCAGCAACTGCTTTTATATCTGCTTTTTTCATAAGCAACACCTTCCACAACTTACGATTATCCTTGCTTTTTCATAAGTCGATGTTTGAATGCCCTAATCCTTGCGCCATAGCGGCTGGAATATAACAAACCCACTAAAAGCATTCCGACTGCAAATCCCTGTACAATATCCAATCCTATCACAACTGTTGGGTTATTATAAAGGCTTGTGTCTTTCATAATGATATAGGCTAATACGAAAAGCAATGCTATTCCATTACATATGCGTACACGCCTATTGCAGTGTTCCGCTTCTGTATTTGTATAATCTGCTGCCCGCAATACAGTTTCTTTCATTTCTTCATCCATATTCCCGCTTTTCCTTTCTCCATTTAGGATTTCCCGCAGGCCGACTTCATAATAATCTGATAGTTCAATCAAAATATCTAAGTCTGGCATATTGTTGCCGTTTTCCCAACGGGATATTGTTCTGTTTGATACATGAAATTTTTCCGCAATTTGTTCTTGGGTAAGTCCTTTTTGCTTACGGAGTTCTTTTAAGAATTTTCCAATTTTTTCTTGATTCATTATTTTCCTCCTTTCAGAAAAATCCTATCAGAACTGCCTGATAAAGAACAGGACACAAAGCGGGAAATGCCTTACTTTACTACCCGACAAGGTGTGTCTGCCACTAATGATTCGTGCATTTTCATTTACCGCCGGATTTGAAGTTATCGAACTGAATATCTGCGGGTATATAATTACCGAATTGTCATTTTTTGTGCAGATAAAATATATTAACCGTTTTATAACTATTACTATTTTTCATAAATACATAAGCACTGACCGTCATCCGTATATGCTGCAAATTTATCAAATCGCGGAGTAACAATATAAAAATCCTCCAACAATCCATCAACTTCATTAAGTACATCAGTTATAGTATCTATACATCCTTCATAAACCCAACCATCAGAAAGAATTAAATAAACCTTTCTATTCCAATCATAAGATAACCGTTCTTTTATTTTTGCAGGCATACCTTCCCAACCAATCGTTTCACTAACACAATCTATCTCTTTCAGTTCCTGCCTAAAATGCAGCCAGCAATAACTTAGTTCAACTTTTGGGTACTCCGGATTCTCTGTTTCATTTGTATCCCTAATCAAATCTCTTATTGCAAACGCTTTTTCTTTCAATTTTAAGGAAACGCTTTCATCAGCGTTTCCTTAAATGGAACATATTATTTGGGGTCAGCTTCCTCGTTGAGGGGCTTATAGTTGCTGTCCATGTAGTTCTTTTTCCCGAAGGGAACGTAATTTTCATCCAATAAAATCAAGTTTCCGTTTCCCAAATCAGGGAACTGCCGCGCAACCTCCTTGAGCACTTCCCATTCGTTTCTGGTATTTTCTTTGTTGTCTTCCTCCACTTGTCTTAGCGCTTCTTGAATAGACTGCTGATCTGCCGTTCCCCAATAGAGAGGATGGGGCTGGAAGGAAGAATGGTAATCGCCGCCCTCATAGCAGAAAAAACAGGAGCAGGGGATTTTTTCAAATAGAATTTTTTGCGCCCCGTCAAGCTCCTTCACCTCCAGACAGTAGCACCCATTTACGGTTGCCGCACCATCCCGTGCGGTCATGTTTGCGATTGCCATGATAGTAAGGGGTTCCGTTTTCACGATCATGCCGGGAACCAAAAGCCCCTCCTCGTACATTTCCCGTAAATATTCGTCAGAAAATTTTCCGACAGCCCGCCATAGGAAAAACAATGCAAGAAGGAAACAGATAACGGCAGGAATCCAGCTTTTAAATAAAGAAATTCCTGCCATGCACAGGAAGCACACGCAGATTATCGCGGAGCTTCTCCGCTTTTTGACGACGGCTTTTATTATTTCATCCTTCTGCCGTATCCGGCTCACATCTGCATGGATGCCGGATTTTACACTTGCCTCAAATTGTGAATAATCGACCATTTTTTCCTCCATTTCTTACGTTTCTGTAGATTGCTAATATTTTTTATAGATATATTCAGTAAAAATCCGATAAGAACAATATACAATCCAGACCACCCAGGTTATCTCCCACTTGTGTGATATTACAGAGATCATCAAATAAAGAACAGCAACGGTAATAGCAATAATCCAATTCGCTGTTTTTTTCTTCCTGGTTATTTCATTAGCTGATACTTTTACAACATCTGACAACAGACTTTCATATTCGTTATCAACGCTGTTTTCTGTTCTTTCGCCTTTGAATAATTCTGCTATGGTAATCCCCAGGGATGCAGCTAATGGTTCAATAAGAGATACATCTGGAAATCCGATACCCCGTTCCCATTTTGAAACAGCTGCACTTGATACTCCCAATTCATTCGCTAAATCCTGCTGCGTGCGATTTTGTTCTTTCCTGATAGCAGCAATCAGACTGCCTGTTTTTTGAGCGTTCAATATTTTCACCTTCTTTCCGATTTCATAATATCACAAGAAACACCATATTCAAGAAACGCTCCGTTGAAATGTTAAACGCTGCATTGGATTTATGCAAAAATAACTTCCCCTTCTACAATCCCCCTTGCACAAGCACGTATGTTATTTATTCTTCCTGTCCGTTCTGTATTCAAACAAAACAAATACTTGAAAGAAACTAAACGCGACAGCAATAAATTTTCTATTTTTTGAATCATAATTATCTTAAATATTAAATATTTTTACCCATTATTATCTATTGGCCAAATAATTTTATTTTACCCAATACAACTTCCCATTTGTCGCTCGCCATAACCTCCCCATAACTGTGATTTTTCACAAGTCTTTCGTCTCTGCGTCTTATGCGTCTGGCTCTGTGATGAGCTATCAGAAGTAATGAACGGGTCATTCTCCCAAAAACAGACGGGGCAAATATACCCACAATCTTCGTTCGCTGGAACATTATAGGTATAATATCCGCAACAAGGACATTGATATTTTTTCATTCTGTTTTTCAATCCTCCAAAATATTTCGATTCGTCTAATACTGAATTTCCCTACAAATTGGAATAGTTACTTTTGCTTTAACATCTTCTTCAAACCCGCCAACTAAGCTCAAGATAATTTTTCCCTAAAAAGAGGGTATGAATATTTTCTCGTTCACTTACACTCATGGCTTTCCTCTATATTCCGATTTATCTCTTTAAATACTTTAAAACTCTTTCATTAAAGTCTTTTGCTTCTTCATAAACTGCGAATCCATAATCTTCATATAAATATAATTTACTATTACTAATTCTATCTGCTATTTCTTTTGAAGAATTTACTCCTACAACACTATCTTGTTTCCTTCCAATTATTAAAGTATGACATTTAATTTTATCTAAATCATCATATGCATTATGTGTTAAACACGAATTAGCTTGAATAATAAATCTTTTATAATCTTTTGGTTTGCTAACTCTCCATAGAATATTATAATATTTTCTATATTTCTTTAAATGCTTTTCGCTATAAGATTTTTCGGCTGTATCTAGTACTCCATCATCAATCCATTTGCGGAAACGGCTGTAAACGGTTTCCCAGGGGCCATAACGTGCCGGGAGGTCACGCCAGGGTGCCCCGCTGCGGGCGATCCAGACGATCCCATTTAGGATCGTCCGGCTGTCTTTTGCTGGCCTTCCCTGTTTCCCCTTCGTTTCAGGGGTGGAGAAGGTCCTGGATGCAGTTCCATTCATCATCGGTTAATTCGTATCGCTTCATCATAGTAATCCCCTTTTTTCTTTCATTATAACATAAAACCCAAAATCAAAATATATGTTTTGTACAATTTTTATTTCTCAAACACGCTCAGTCCTGGTATTATAATTAAATTTTTATTTGCTACACCAAAACTTACATAATCCATATTACTTTATTCTATTTTTATATTATTGTTTTTTGTATTATAAAACATTACTTCAACTCACTTTCAAATTTTCTTATTTTGCAACAAATCTATAAATCGCATAAATTACCCATATAAGCCAAGAATAAGTCCATGCATCAAACACATTACTTATTGTTAAATATCCAACGGCAACTATATTGCTATTATCCAATTCATCGTTCTTTTTTTATCCATTTCAACTCCTCCAAAATAAACCTTGATTTGCCTCTTTGCCAATCACTTTTTACGTCAATAAAAATATCACCCCACTTTGTTGACTGCAAGTTTAATTGTTACAGAAGCTCCACTCGGAGCAACATTTGAAAGTTCTAAACATCCGCCGTGTTTCTGGCTAAGGACACGGCTTGTAGCCAATCCCAATCCCATATGTTCATCCGTTTTATCCTCAGAATAGAGAAAGGTATTCTTTTTGCGGAGCATTGCCTTTGAAAATCCTTTGCCGTCGTCTGTAATGGTTATAGTAAGTACATCATCAATAAATGTGTATAGGAAGCTCACTTTGCTATTAGCATACCGAATGGCATTAGAAAAGATATTCTCAACAATACGGTAAAATATTTGCTCATCTAATTTTACTTGACATTCGGATACTGTAGAATGATATTCAATCTCCAGGCTATGCTGTTCTGCAATAAGCGAAAGGCTTTCTGTAGCATTTTTCAAAAAAACTGGTAACTGAACGACAGAATACTTTGTTTCGGTTTCTTCAATGGTATTCAAATCACGAATATAGTCTGTATAACGCTCAAGTCGTTTTGAGGTGATCGCAAGGTTGGATAGTGTATGCTGCAATTTCTCATCATTCAGACTTCCATTTGTAAAGCATTGCTGCATATATTCGACATAGCCCTCTATAATCGCAATCGGATTTCTGAGGTCATGTGCCACTGATGCCTGTAAAATTCTCCGCTGCTCAATCATATTCCATAGCTGTCGGTTGTTATCATACAAAGCTTGCCGCATTTCTTCAAAAGCTGTGCAGAGCCTGCCTAATTCATCGTTACTGTTATAAGCAACCGTAAAATCAAGGTCTTGCCCCTTTATATGCTTTGTTGCATCTGCAAGTACCTGAATTGGCGGCGATAGTTTTTTCCGATAAAACCACCATGCACATAACATGATTCCTATGACTGAATAGATAAAAGGAAGCCCTACCATAGAAATGCTTATTGCTCTATATAGTAACTGTTGTTTCGGGCGAAGTGTGGAGAAGCCGGATTCTATTCTCTCTATTGTAAATTCTGTATCCTCTAACTTTTCTTCTTCCGATTTAGCGGGGGTAAGTATAGACACTTTAGAAGGTTCATCAAGTATCAATCTTTGCTTTGCCTCAGATACTGTCCCGTCTGCCATAATAGTCTGTGTATGCAGCCAAATTTCCTGTGAGTCGGGAAGGATATTCTTCTGCATACGATAACAGATATAAATTGTCAAAGCAGAGGATGTAAAAACTATTATCATTGTAATGGCAACCGTCCAGATAAATGCACTTTTAATAGATTTTACTTTCTTCATTTTTTCCATCTATATCCCATCCCCCAAACGGTTTCTATATATTCCTTGCCCGTAGCTTCCGTCAGTTTATTTCTGATTTTTCGGATATGCTCTTTAATAACATTGCTGTCGCCCTCAGCATTAAAGCCCCACACGGCTTCGTATATCCGTTCTTTATCAAATATCTGGTTAGCGTTACTCATCAGAAACTCGGCAATATCAAATTCACGATTTGATAAGTTCAGCTCCGTTTCTCCATAAAAAATTTTGCGTTCAGCAAGATTTACAATTAAGCCTTGTGAAGATACGATTTTAGGAGTACACTTGCTTCGCTCATCCCTCCGCAGGTGAGCCGCCACCCTTGCGGTCAATTCTTGTAAACTAAAAGGCTTGGTTATGTAGTCATCACCGCCGACCTGCAAACCGTTTACCTTGTCCTGTTCTGTAATCCGAGCTGTCAAAAACAAAATAGGGCAGGTGACATTATTACGGATAATCTTGCATAGCTCCAATCCGTCCATTTCGGGCATGTTGATGTCAAGCAAAATTAAATCTGGATATATATTCAGCATTGATATTGCCTGCTCCGCATCTTCCGCTACAAAAGTCTCATATCCACAATCCTGCAAGTGGCTTGATAATAATTCAGTCAGCATTTTTTCATCATCAACAATGAGTATCTTATATGCCATAGCAAAAACCTCCTAATCTAAAATAGTATAAAGCTTAAAAGTCAAAAAGTGGTCAAGTTCCTACTTTTTTTCGAATATCAACAGGCTTTTGCGCATCTTTCAGAATGAGCCATATCCGATAGATGTTTATTGCGCCCTCAATCTGATTTTTTTAGATATCCGCCGTACCCACCGAAGTGATACGTTCTGTTTTTTCGCTTTCCTGGGCTGCCATATATTCAAACATATCTGACTACCCAACGTACCATAATATTATATCTATCAAAAAGAACTATAACAAGTATAATCTTATGCAGTCAATTGGATGCTTTTTTGATGATGCGGAACTGACTATCATAGTGGGGACAGCGCAGGGAATATGTAAGGCAAAAGAACAGTCAGAGGATTGACCTCTGGTTTTCCTTTTGCTCAATCACTTGCTTCTTGCGGGCAAGCTGCACACCTATTTTACTGACCTCAACGAGCAGGCACAGAATCGCTATTGGTGTCTCGTTCACCAGATGGCGGAGAATGAGAGCGTGACCGAGAATTTGAAGCGTCAGTCACAGTGGGAGTGGGAGGTGCTGTTCCCTGTATATTTGGCCATTTTCCAAGATAGGAGGTTTTCAAAAATGCGAATGGCTTTGTTCCTGTCCATAATTGATCATCTGCCTTTCCTGTGCTAAAATGTAAGTAAAATAGCAGGAGGAATGGTATGCCCAAAATTATGATAATCGAGGATGACCCAGCCATTCAGGAAGAGTTGACGCTGCTCCTGGAAAACGAGGGGTATACAACTCTGGTAATTAAGAGGTTTACAGATATACCCGCGCAAGCAGCGCAGGAACACCCAAGCCTTATCCTTTTGGATATTGGACTTCCGGGTAAAGATGGTTTCTCTTTGTGCGCCGCATTGCGGAAGGCCGTTCCTGCGCCAGTAATTTTTGTTACCAGCCGGGATGCTGGTGCGGATGAGGTACGGGCGCTGAGCCTGGGCGGGGACGACTACATCACCAAGCCATACAGTGTTCCCGTTCTGCTGGCCCGGATCAAGGCGGTTCTGCGCCGGAGCGGCGGCGGACCGGAACAGGCTGATTTACTGGAGGCCGGTGAACTGCGATTGAGCCTGACAAAAGGGGTTGTGTCGTCCGGTGGAAAAGCCATAGAACTCAGCCGGAATGAACTGCAAATTTTGGCTTGCCTGATGGTTCATACCGGACAGATTGTTTCTCGGGCCGATCTGATTGACGCCCTGTGGGACAACCAGATTTACATTGATGACAACACCCTCAGCGTGAATATGACCCGGCTGCGGGGAAAGCTGGCGGAGATCGGTCTGCCGGACGCCATCAAGACCCGGCGAGGAATGGGGTATCAACTATGACCCTGCGGGAATTTTTGTCGGACCGACTGAAGCGTATCGCACTCCAAGTGATTTGCGCCGGACTGGCAACGCTGTTCCTTTTCGCCACGGGAACACAGCCAGGAGTTCTGGTGATTTTGCTGATTGTGTTTCTGCTGGTTTTCCTGACGGTAAATATGTTTGATTTCTTTCAGCAGCGCGCCCGCCTGCTGGAATTGAAATCTATTCTGGATGGTCTGGACCGTAAATACCTGTTTACGGAGTGCGTTCCGCAGCCAAAAGGGCTTTTTGAACGGCGGCTCTTTGACCTGACCCGCCTGGCTGGCCGCGATATGACTGGTGCGGTATCTGACACTCAGGCATCCCAAAGGGAGTACCGGGAGTATGTGGAACGCTGGGTGCATGAGATCAAAGCCCCTCTCACCGCCGCCCGCCTCATTTGTCGGGAGTTGGACGGGGACACTCGCCGGAAGCTCACAGCGGAACTCAGTCAGATCGAGACTCATGTAGAGCGGGCATTGTTCTACGCCCGTGCGGAGAACCCGGAGCAAGACTGCCTGATCCGGCAGATAGAGCTTGAAAAAATCGTAGCTCAGGCGATTGAGAACCACCGTTCCCTATTGATCCAAAACGGTATTCGGGTAGAGATGAAACATATGAACTGTGCCGTCTATACCGACGAAAAATGGGCGGTCTTTATTCTGGGCCAACTGCTCCAAAACGCTGCCCACTATCGGGGACCGGAACCGGTCATTACCCTTTCAGCCAAGCCTCTTGGGAGACAGACCCAGCTGATTGTTCACGACAACGGCATCGGTATCCCGGCGCATGAACTTCCCCGTGTGTTTGAGCGTGGCTTTACCGGCAGCAACGGACGGATTCGAGGCGGCTCTACCGGCATAGGTCTGTATCTGTGCAGGAAGCTGGCGGTTTTCCTGGAATTGGAACTGCGCATGGATTCACAGGAGGGGGCTGGAACTACAGTAACGCTGACTTTTCCCGCAAAGGAAAACCTTACAAAATTGTAAGGTAAATCAATATGACTTCGATACAACGGCCTTCGCTTTTGGTGTACTATAGAGCCATAAGCAAAGGAGGCAAACGATATGCTGCAAATACAACACATTGAAAAATATTACGGAAGCAAAAACAATGTCACGCAAGCCTTGGATCGAGTAAGCTTCGATGTGGAGGCCGGGGAGTTCTTGGCCATTATGGGTGCATCAGGAAGCGGAAAAACCACTCTGCTCAACTGCATCTCCACCATCGATACCATCAGCGCTGGGAAGATTCTCCTGGACGGGGTGAGTGTAGCCGACTTGTCCGAAACCGAACTGGCCAAGTTCCGTCGGGAGCGGCTGGGTTTTGTCTTCCAGGACTTTAACCTGCTGGACACCCTCACCATCGAGGAAAACATCGGCCTGGCTCTCTCCCTGAATCACCAGGACCCGGAACGGTCCAGAGCCGGGTCCGGGATATCGCCCAGAAGCTGGGCATCACCGACATCCTGCCCAAGTTTCCCTATCAAGTGTCCGGGGGACAGAAACAGCGCACCGCTGTCGCCCGGGCTATGGTGGCGGGACAGTCTTTGCTGTTGGCAGATGAACCGACTGGGGCGTTAGATTCCAAAGCCTCCAAGAACCTGCTGGAGATCATGACTACCATGAACCGGGATATGGGGGCCACCATCCTCATGGTCACTCACGATGCCTACAGCGCCAGCTATGCCAAACGGGTGCTGTTCCTGAAGGACGGACGGGTGTTCAACGAGCTGCTCCGGGGGGATCGAGGACGGCCTGTATTCTATCATGAAATTCTGGATGTTCTTGCTGCGTTAGGGGGTGATGTCAGTGACATTATCTAAGCTGTCCCTCCGAAACGCCCAGAGGCAGGCCAGGGATTATCTGGTCTACTTTGTCACCATAGTCATGGCGGTTGCCTTGCTGTACGCCTTCAACGGCCTGGTGTTCTCTCAGGAGGTTCAAACCCTCTCCAAAAGTCTCTCCAGTCTGCGCCTGATCCTCGTCCTGGCAAGCATTGTGGTGGTATGCGTCTTTGGCTGGCTGGTGAGCTATGTCACGGGTTTTATGCTCTCCCGCCGTGGCCGGGAGCTGGGGACTTATCTGCTCATCGGCCTGACCAACAAGCAGGTGGCCCGTCTGTTCTTCTTGGAAAACTTAGTCGTTGGCGGCTGTGCCCTAGTGCTGGGGGCAGCCCTGGGCAGTCTGCTCTATCAGATGCTGCGGGCCATTTTATTCGCCCTGTTCGGTCTGCCTTACCAGTTTACTTTCGGATTCTCCCTCCCCGCGCTGGGGCTGACGGTGGCCTATTTTGCCTTGATCTACCTCTTTGCCCTGCGCCGGAGCCGCAAATATATCCGCAGGGCGAAGATTCGCGACCTGATCTATGTTGATCAGGTTAACGAGGGCATGGTCGTCCAGACGGGTAAAATGCTCCGTTGGATTTTTTTCGCCTCCATTGTGCTGGGTGTGGCCGGAACCTGTCTGCTGATGGCGGGAGGGTCCATCTTTGGCATCATTGGGGCGGTGTGCGTGACTGCGTTCCTGTTCGGTTTCTTTCTTAGCTTTGCCTCCGGTGTTCCTGCCTTTTTTGAAAAACGGCCCAGCCGGAAATACCAGGGGCAAAACCTGCTTGTGTTCCGCACACTCACCGCCAAGCTGGCCACTATGGGGATGCTCATGGCCATCATTTCCCTGATTTTCACCGCCACTCTCATCTCCGAGGGAGCAGGGATGATGTTCCGTGGACTTTTCGAGAGCCGGGCGGCAGAGAGCGGCTGCTTTGATCTGTATCTCGGCAGTGAGGACGGCACACCCCTCAGCCAGGACTATTTCAGCTACATCCGGGCGAATATCCCAGTGGAACAGTCGCTAAACTACAGCGTTTACCAGACTGGAGACAGCCGGGTTCTGGACTATGTGGAAGAAAATGAGAAGGACTATTTTCGTTACTATGAGCGGGATCCGGTGCTGCGGTACAGCGACTATGCGGCGCTGCGGGCCATCGCAGGATATTCGCCGGTGGAGCTGGAGCCGGGGGAATATCTGATCCACTGCTGGTCCTATTTAAAAGAGCATCTGGCAAACTATCCCCAGCCCCTATCCGTTGGGAGCGCCCAACTGACCCTCGGCAGGGTGTATACAGAACATCTGATGCAGGACTACAACGCAAGCAATGGGACACAATTCACTCTTGTCGTGCCGGACGATATTGCGGAGGACCTTCCGGTGCATCACTATGCCTATGCGGCGAAGACGGCCCAGTCGGTGACCCTAGAGCAGTTCGACGGCCTATACGAAATCCACTCCAAACTGGGGGAACAGGATCATACGCGGAGCTATGACACCATCCGTGCCAAGGCGCTGGAGAAGTCAGACGCGGCGGCCTGGACCGCTGACATCGCATTCCCCCTGTTCTACTTGGCCCTGGCCCTCACCCTCGGGCAAACGCTCATCTCTATGCGTACCCAGCAGCAGGGCTTTCGCTCCTCGCTGAACGATAACATCAGCGTTATCACCAGCTGCGATGAGACATTGATTCCCTTCGACGAGTTGGTCATGGCCCAATACGACAGAAAGCGCCTTTCTCCGTCAGCCGCCGGCCAGCATGCCCCCTCTTTCGAGGATCTGTCGGAGGGCTACCGCCGCGTCGTCGCCGATATTGCCCCTTCGCGGGCTCAGTTGGAAGAGTCGTTGGCCGCCATTGAATCGATGCGCCCGACCCTCGCCGATAACAATGCCGAGGAGGCAGCCCATCAGGCTGTGACCGCGGCCCGGGCGCGCCTGAACATGCTCGATGCCGGCGTGGCTATCATCGAGCAATCTCTCATGGCCACCGAGGCGTTCCTCGATTGTCAGGGAGGATGGAGGGCCGTCATCAACGCTGACGCTGCTGCTCGGGAGGCGACGGCACTGCTGCGCGAGATGTCCGAGGCCAATGTGCGCGCCTCGATGGAGGAGAGCGACGAGGCCGTAACGCAGCTGAATGACGCCCGAGAGCTCTTCACCAAGGCTCAAGGTGCTTATCCCGGCCTCGATCTGGACTCTTTCATCGCCTATGTGGAGAAGCGCCTTGAGGCGCAGCAGGCCGCCCTCGCCTCCGACCAGGCCTATCTCGATCGCGATAAGGAGGCTCTGGCCGAGGAGAACGACCGCTACAACGCCCTTGAGGCCGAGGCCGCGGCGCTGGCCCAGGATCTGGGCGACGATCCCGATCAACGCGTGGCCAATCGATTCTATGAATCGATTGAGGATCAGGTGACAGTTTATGAGGCCGAACGGCTCAAAGCGGGTAATGCTGATACGTTTCTCCGTGATTATTTGGGCAAGAGCGTCCAATAGCGTATACTAGTAATAATTGTGTCAACAGACCTCTTTGAACGAGGAAAGGCAACGTACATGGCCGAGCTAAACGAATGCGTCGCATACTTGTCTCAGGAAATCGGCCCGCGTCCGGCGGGAACCGAGGAAGAGCAGCGTGCGGCTCTCTATATCAGCGAGACGCTCTCTGCCGAAACGGGCCTGCCCACCACCATGGAAGACTTCCAGTGCAACCCCGACAGCACCCTCCCCCGGGCCCTTGTGGGCGGAGTCGCGGTGCTCATGCCCCTGGTGGCCACTATCTTCTCCGTAGTCTCGGTTGCCTCTATTGTGATCGGGTTTCTATGTGTGCTCCTCCTGGCTGCTGAGATTTTCGACAAGCCCGTACTTTCACGCCTGCTCAATCGGGGAGCGAGCCAGAACGTCGTGGCGAAGTACGTTCCCTTGAAGTCGGCGAAGCAGGCGAGTCGCCGGCGCAAGGTCATCATCGTCGCCCATTATGACAGTGGCAAGATCCGCCGCGATTTGAACAGCGCCGTCATTACGGCGCTTCCCCTTCTGTATTGGGTTGAATTCGCTGCTATGGTGCTCATGCCCGTGCTGCTGCTCGTTCGCATGATCGTGACCCCCGTCGATGGCGCCCTCATCGCCTTCAACGTTATCCTGGCCGTCGCTATGGCTGTGGCGGTGCTGCCGACTCTCTCTTTCGCCCTGGAGAAGCTGAGCACCTACAACGACGGGGCGAACTGCAACGCCTCGGGTGTGGCGGTGCTGCTGGATGTGGCCGCTCGCGTGGCTGCTTCCCGCGATATTCCCGACGGGGACGAACCACTGATCCACGGTGCTGCCGCAGCGGCTTCGGCAGGGTTGGTGCCCGAGGGCACTGAGCTTGTGTACGATGTTCCCTCGAACACCGACGAGCTGGACTCTTCCATGGAATCGGCGGCCGAACGTCTCGCCGCCGCCAAGGCAGCGGTCGCGGCGCTCTCCGGCAAGCCGGTGGACGAAACCGAAGC
>OFFY01001937.1_pt1 | contig 15821 bp, 11 predicted proteins | sample 1521481 | NCBI WGS metagenome assembly OFFY01 (sample SAMEA3504117, study PRJEB24116) | mouse gut metagenome | biome: mouse gut; feature: mouse-associated habitat; material: faeces | place: Denmark | collected 2011
CGACAACGAGATCGGCTACTCCAACAAGGTCCTGGAGCTCATCGAGCACATGTACTCCGTCGACCACAAGTAAATCGCCCCCTTTCAGAGCGCCGCAGCTGCGGCGCTCTTTTCTTGTCGATCTATGGCCTCATTATAGCATAATCAATAATCGAAATCTGTCGAATTATAGGTTAGAATAAATAATAAACAAATTTAAATAATTTTCCTGTTTTTTCTTTCGTTTTTGTTGATACTGGTCTTGAGGTGAGCGCGATGTCCTATGAGACCAGGATGAAAGAGTGGATCACTGACCACGATATCCGGCAAAAGGTTTTGGCAAAAGAATTCCATGTGACTGAAGCGGCATTGAGTAATTATTTGACAGGCCGAAGCACGATTACCTTGGATGTTCTGGTAAAGTTTGCAAAACGCAGCGGTTTGAGCATGGATTACTTGGTTGGTCTCAGCGACGAGCCTATACCGCCAATGCCGCTCACAGAATCGGAACGTCAGTTGATCGAACATTTTAGAACGCTTCACCCAACACAAAAAGAATTGATTGTCAAAAACATTGCAATCATGCAGGAACAGAACCAGCGCGCGTAAGGCCCCCTTCGCAAGGGGGGGCTTTTTCGTTGCGGCGGGGCGAGAGAGCGGACCCGCCCGGTCATCAGGATCGGGCGGGTCCCTTTTTATGCGTTCTTCGCCATGCGGCGGCAGGCCAGGGAGGTGGCCAGGAAGTACCCTCCGTAGACCGCCAGGAGCACCCCGGCAGTAATCATGGAACTGGCCGCGCTGTCCACTCTGCCTACGCTGGAGATGATGTCGTTGGCGGCCTTCATCCCCACAACGGAGTGGACCACCGCCAAAAGCAGGGGCAGGAGGAAGGCCAGGGCCACCTGCTGGGTGGCGGAGCGCTTTATCTGCTTCTCCTCGGCCCCCAGGCGGCGGAGGACGGCGTACCGGCCGGTGTTGTCGGCCCCCTGGCTGAGCTGCTGGAGCGCCAGCACGGCGGCGGCGGCCAGCAGGAAGGTGAAGCCCAGATACAGCCCCAGGAACAGGGCCAGAATTTTGTTGCCCACCATATCGGCATAAATGGACAGCCGGGTCTCCATCCGGACGGACAGCCTGTCGTTCAGGGGCAGAATGAGCTGGAGGAGCTGATCTTCCGTCTCTTCCTCGCCGTCCCCGGCGTAGTCGGCGGACCAGACCTGGCGGCGGACCTCCAGCTGTTCGGCCATCTCGTCGGAGACCAGAACACAGGACAGCCCCAGGTTGCCCGTGCTCAGCTGGGAGCCAAACACGATATACTCCGAGGGAAGCGGTCCGTTGTAGGCCGGCTTGCCCTGGCGGGCCATGAGCGCGTCGTAGTCCGACACCCGGAGGGCGCTGCTCTCGTCCGTCCCGGTGACCGCCTCGTCGTTGTAGTAAAACAGGGCGTCATAGCTCCAGTCCAGCTTCTCCTCCGGGTCAAAGCCCCCCTCCCGAAGGAGGGCTTCAAAGTCGATCAGCTCGGTATCCCCCGACTGATTCTGCACCGTGATATCAAAGGGGGCGTCTTTGTCGGTCATGGCGGTGAGGGTGGAGTTGAGGCCCAGAGAGCTGGCGGTGATGCCGATGGCCAGCAGCAGGAGGATGCACACCACCGTCTGGGCCAGGTAGGTGGTGTGGACCTTGCTGATCCACTGCCGCAGGGTAAAGACGTTCAGATTTTTGAAGTACAGCCCCGGGCGGCCCTGGACGAACTTCATCACAAACCCGGACAGGGACCGGAAGATGAGCAGCGTGCCCGCCGTCCCCAGTCCCAGCATGGGGAAGCACAGGAAGGGAATCGCCACGGCCAAAGCCATACCGAAGATGAGCAGAATGGCGTAGGCGGCCAGCAGGCAGATCACCCCCAGGACGAACTGAAATACCGCCACCCCCAGAGGCCGGGGCTTGAGCACCTCGTTTTTCCGCTCCCCGTGAATCAGGTCGATGAGCTTGGATTTGGACACCTGCACCCCGGACAGGGCCATCACCAGCAGAAAGATGACGCCGAAGTAGAGCGCCGTCTTGCCCGCCGCCTTGGGGGAGAAGGTCAAAGCCAGCATCCCGGACACGTCTATCTCAAACATGGACAGGGTGAGGGCGGACATGCCGAAGCTGGCCGCCACCCCCAGGGCCAGCCCGGCAGCCAGGGAGACAATCCCGATGAGGCCCGTCTCCAGAAAGAGCAGCCTTGACACCTGCCCCTGGCTCAGGCCCAGCAGCAGATAGGTGCCCAGCTCCCGCTTGCGGCGGCGGAGGAGAAAGCGGTTGGCGTATAAAATCAGGCAGGCCAGCACCACCGCCACAAAGACGGAAAAGATATCGACGAGCATCATGATGGGCTCCACCATGGGGTTTTTATTCCGGGACAGGTAGGCCATGGCCCCCTGGCCGTCGATGGAGTTGAAGGTGTAGAACAGGCACACGCCGAAGGTGAGGGTGAGCAGGTACACCCCGTAGTCCCGGAAGGACCGGCGCACGTTGCGCAGGGCCAGCTTAGAGAACATCGGCCATTCCTCCTCCCATCGCAGTGACCACCTGGATAATCTTTTTGAAAAAGGCCTTCCGGCTGTCGTTTTCCCGGTGGAGCTCCAGGAAAATCTGCCCGTCCCGGAGAAAGACCACCCGGCGGCAGCAGCTGGCGGTAAAGGCGTCGTGGGTGACCATAAGGATGGTGGCCCCCAGCTCCCGGTTCAGCTCGTCCAGCCGGTCCAGCAGCAGCTGGGAGGACTTGGAGTCCAGGGCCCCGGTGGGCTCGTCGGCCAACACCAGGGCCGGGCGGGTCACCATGGCCCGGGCGGCGGCGCACCGCTGCTGCTGCCCCCCGGACATCTGATAGGGGTACTTGTCCAGGCAGTCGGAGATACCCAGCAGCTCGGCCGTCTCCCGCACCCGCTTGTCGATCTTCTGGGCGGGGGCGCGAATGATGGACAGGGACAGGGCGATATTTTCGTAGGCGGTGAGGGTGTCCAGGAGATTGCAGTCCTGAAAGATGAACCCCAGCCGCTCCCGGCGGAACCTGGCCAGCTCCTTGCCCTTGAGCTTTGTCAGCTCCTTGCCGTCGATGACGATGGACCCGGCGGAGGGCCGGTCGATGGTGGACACGCAGTTCAACAGGGTGGTCTTGCCCGAACCGGAGGGGCCCATCACCCCCACGAACTCCCCGGCCTCCAGGGACAGGGACACCCCGTCCAGCGCCCGGGTCAGCGACCCGCCCTTTCCATAGACCTTTTTCAGGTCGGTAACCGTTAAAATCTCAGCCATAATAAAGCTGCTCCTTTCCTCGAACTGTACTAGATCATATCATACAGTTTTGAAAATGCCAGAAAGGAAATATGAGGATTTCATTAAGGTTTCTTTAAAAACAGAAAAATATCCCGGACGCAGAGGTTTTCACCGCGTTTTTTGCCGGTGCCTCTTAAACCGGCCCGCTCTTGATTTTCTCCTGTAAATATGCAATACTATATAAAAAGAGAGGGGGTGGGACCGTGCTGGAGGTGCGGCAGATCTGCAAAAGCTACAGGGGACGGCAGGCGCTCTGTCCGGTGAGCTTCGTCCTGCCCCCGGGGCAGTGCCTGGGGCTGGCCGGACACAACGGCTCGGGCAAGTCCACCCTGCTGCGGCTCATCGCCCAGATTGAGAAGCCGGACAGCGGCGGCGTACTCTACGAGGGCCGCTCCGTTCTGGGAGACCGGCAGTTTCTGCGCAAAATGCTGGGCTACGTCCCCCAGAGCCCGGAGCTGGCCCGGGAGCTGACCGTGCGCCGGCAGCTCAAGCTGTGGCAGGCGGCCTGCGGGCTGTCCGGCCCCCTCCCGGAGGACCTGCTGGACCTGCTGGGGCTGGCTCCCCTGTTAAAGGCTCCCATCCGCACTCTGTCGGGGGGAACGGCCCAGCGGGTGAGCATCGCTATGGCCCTGTCAACCCGGCCCCGGGTACTTCTGATGGACGAGGCCGCCTCCGGCCTGGACGGCGGCTATGTCCCCAGGCTGCTGGACTGGCTGGAAAAGGTCTATCTGCCCGGCGGCGGCAGCCTGATCTGGTGCAGCCACCACCCTGGGGAGCTGGAGCGGCTGTGCGGGGCGGTGCTGACTTTGGAAAACGGGCGTATGGCCCCGATGTAGGGGGACGGCTTCCCCGCCGCCCCTGTGTGAACCAAACGGAGGAAATGGAGGATTGCATTATGACTTGCAGAAACTGCGGACAAGAGATCCACGAGGGGTCGGTATTCTGCCCCCACTGCGGGGCGGCCCAAGCGCCCTCCCCTGAAAGTCCCTGGAACACCCCGTCCGGCTCCGCCCCGGCCTGGGAGGGCCCCGAAGGCGGTGGAAGGAAGAAAAAGACCGGCCTTTTCATCGGGATCGGCGCGGCCGTCGCGGCGGTGATCGTCCTTGCGGCGGTATTGGCCGGCGGCCTGTTCTCCAACCCCAAGAAGCAGGTGGAGGCCGCCTTTGTCAAGAGCGCCGCCGCCTACGCCCAGGCGGAGAAGGCTCTGAACATGCCCGACATCAACCAGTGGCAGAGAGACAAAAACGTCAGCCAGCGCCTGACGCTGGAGCTGAAAAGCCTCAACGGCGACCTGATCGGCTACGACCTGTCCTCCCTCAACGGCCTTGCTCTGGGGATGGCCGCCTCCTACAGCGGCGCGGACCGCCTGATGTCCCTGGAGCTGGCGGCCCTCTGGGGTGAGGAGGAGCTGCTCGACTTCTGGATCAAGGCGGAGGATGATGCGCTGTACTTCAACTCCCCCCAGCTCACCGGCGATGTCCACTACGGCGTGAACACCGAGACCCTGGGGGCCGACCTGGCGGCTATGACCGGGGACGACTCTGTAAAGGACCTGAGCTTCAACCTCTTTGATTTGGTGGACATGGTGCTGGAGAGGGTGGATCAGGAGAAGCTGGAGCAGGACCTGAAGGCGGCCAACAAGGCCCTGTGGGAGGAGGCGAAGGTCAAAAAGTCCGGTACCAGGACTCTGGACCTGAACGGGACGGAGACCAAGACCGCCGCCTACCGGGTGACCTTCCCCCAGAAGGCCTTGGAGGACTACGCGGACGCCCTGGTGGAAGTCATGTCCGCCATGAGCTATTATGACCTTTACGAGGATATCTACCGCTCCATGGGCATGCCCCAGGATCAGATCGATGAGATCATGGACGCGCTGGAGGAGCTGGACCCCTACGACGCGCTGGCCGACGACCTCAAGGACGCCATCGACGAGACCGGCGACCTTGAGCTGGAGGTCTGCCTCAGCGGCGGGCATGTGTCCGCCTTGCTGTACGAGGGCGAGATTGACAGCACGGACCTGTCCCTGGCCCTGTATCTGGGCGGCGGCGAGGCGTATGTGGACGACCTGAGCCTGGAGCTGGAGGTGGACGGCGAAGCGATAACAGTGAAGTCCACCGGCGACCACGGCGGAAAGAGCGGCGTCTTTACCGACAAGACCACCATCAAGGGCGACCCTCTGAGGGCGGCCTCCCTGACCTCTATCACCTCCGAGCTGCGCTACGAGCCCAAAAAATCCAGCGGCAATTTCAGCTGGAAGCTGGCCATCCCCGGCGCGGGCTCCCTGGACATGTCAGGCACGCTCGCCATGGAGACCGACTACGTTCTGCTGAACCTGGACAGCGTCACCCTCAAGGTGGTGGGGATGGAGGTGTGCTCCCTGGCCTTCGAGTACTATGTGGACTGCCATCCCGGCGCGGCGATTGTCGAGGACCCCAAGCTGATTACCCAGATGGACCAGATGGAGCTGCTGACGGCGGCGCTGGATATCCAGAGCAGGGCCGAGGCCTGGGCTGTTGAGATGGAGGAGCTGTTCACCTCCCGCCTGCCCGATGAGCTGCTCTACGGCCAGATGGGCGGCGTCCTTTACTAAAAAACGATGGGGTATTTTGCGCATTGCTTTAAACTGACCCTGGGCAGGCTCTGCCAACAGCGCTGGCTGCTGACAGGGCTGGCCCTTTTATGCTTCCTGCTCCCCTTTGGGGCGGGCCGGGCGGCGGAGGTTCTGCTGTCCCGGGGGGTGGACTTTCAGGCTGTCACCCTGGCCGTTACCGCCCCGGAGGGGGACGGCGTCCCCCAAAAGCTGGAACAGTTCATGGGGGGCATGGAGGATATCGCCCAGTATTGCAAAATTGTCTCCATGGACGAGGAGGCGGCCCTGGCCGCCCTGGAGCGGGGGGAGGTCACCGCCGTGCTGGCCTTGCCGGAGAACTTCATCCGGGGAGTGATGTGGGGAGAGAATCCGGACCTGCGGCTCATCGTGGCCGGGGACCGGCCTCTGGAGTCCTTGCTGCTGCTGTGGGTGGGCCGGAGCGCCTGCGACATCCTCTCCGCCTTCCAGAGCGGGGTGTACGCGGTGCTGGACCTCTATGAGGAGTCTCCGCCCCCCGGTCTTGACCGGGAGGACGTGGTTTTTGATATCAACCTGCGCTATATCACCCTGGCCCTGGACCGGACGGGCATGTTCCGGACCAGGGAGATTTCCGCCGTCCGGACTTTGCCCATCCCTCTTCACTACGCCCTGGCCCTCATCTCCTACTTCGCCCTGTCCGCCGCCCCCCTGTTCGTCCCCATCTACAGCGGGGACTGGCTGCGCCCCCAGCGGCGGCTGCGGGCGGCGGGCCGGGGGACGGCCTTCGGATACTGGTCCGGGGTGATGGCCGGAGCGGTTTTCCTGCTCCCTCTCCTGCTCCCCTCCCTGGCGCTGGCCGGGGGCGGAGCGCCTCTGTCTCTGACGGCGTCCGCCCTGGGCATGGCATTGTACTGCTCCCTGTTCTGCTCGGTGTGCTGTCTGGCCTCCCGGAGCGCCGCCGGGTGCGGGGCGGCGGCCTTCACAATTTCCCTGGCCTGGCTGGCCCTGGCCGGCGGGATCGTCCCCCCGGTGCTGCTGCCTGGGCCAATGCGGAAGCTGAGCTGGCTGTCGCCGGTGGCCTGGCTGATGGAGCTGGCCGCCTGCCCCATGGGCTATGAGGCCTCCCCCTCCGCCCTGATTCTCCTGGCCGTCTCCGGGGCGGCCATGGCGGTTTCGGCCCTGGTCCTGTACCGCCGCCGGACGGACAGCGGGGAGGTGGGACTATGAATTTCTCCTTTACTCTGTTCAAAACGGCCCTTCTGTCCCGCTGGCGGGCTGGGCTTCTGCTCCTGCTCCTGCCCCTGACCGCATTCGGGGCCAGGGCCCTCCTCCCCCCGGAGGAGGCGTCCGCCCCCGTCCAGGTAGGGGTGGTGCTCCCGGAGGAGGGCGGGGAGGCCTTCTGGGAGCGGCTGGAGAAGCGCTCCGGTCTGGTGGCCGCCTTCCGCCGCTCCGGCCTGTCCCGGGCGGAGCGGGAGGTGGCAGCGGGCCGGTGGGACTGCGCCCTGGTCCTGCCCGAGGACTTTGAGGACCGTCTGACCCGGCTGGAGGTGGACGGCCTGTTCACCTTGGTCACCGGCCCTGGCTCCGCCGTCTATCCCATGGTGCGGGAGACGGCGTCCGCCTGCGTGGCGGAGCTGATCTCCCCCGGCATGGCGGAGGAATACCTGCTGGACAGCGGCATTGTGGAGGCAGACCGGCTTGAGACCGTCCGTCCCCGGCTCCGCCAGGTGCTGCTGGACCGGGACCGGGTGCTGGTCTCCATGGAGACGTGGGACGGCCGGCCCCTGGACCCCCTCGTTCTGGCGGACAGCGGGGTATCCGGACTGCTGTCTGGGCTGACCGCCATTCTGCTGCTGATCTGGGCCCTGCTCGCCGCCATGGACCTGGGCCGGTGGCTGGACGCCCCCTTCGCCCGGCGGCTGCGCCCTCTCCGTGGGGCGTCCGCCCTTCTCCTGCCCCGGCTGGGGGCGGCGCTGGTTCCCGCCCTGTGCGCCGGCGCGTTGGCTCTGCTGGCGGTGGACCGCCCCCTCCCCTGTATCCTGTCTCTGGTCCCCTACCTGCTGTTCTGGGGGGCGGCCGCCCTGGCTCTGGCCCAATGCCGCCCGGTGTGGAGCGCCCTGCCCGCGGTGATCCCCTTCGTCCCGGTACTGGGGGTAATCCTGTCTCCGATGCTGCTGGACCTGTCGCTGCTTTTCCCCGCCCTTGGGCCGGCAGTCCGCTGGAACCCCGTTACCCTCTATCTCCGCGCCTGCGGGGGCAGCTGGTCTGACGCTCTGCTGCTGGCGGCGGCCGGCGCAGTCCTCCTGGTCCTGCCGCCCCTTCTGGAGCGCAAAAGAGCATAACAAAGCGGCCCGGCGGACTCCCCGCCGGGCTGCCAATATGGTAAGGAGGAAAAAGAAGAAAACCTCTATCCTTGGTGGAGGCGCCGGTCAGGCGCTTGACTGGGGGCCGTCAGCCGTCCCCTCATCCCATACTATGCGCTTCGCGGCAAACGGTCACAGCAGAAACAGCCACACCGCCCAGCCCAGGGAGGCCAGCACCGCTCCCAGCGCCCCCCAGGCCGGGGCGGGGACGCGCTCCAGCCGCCGGTTCCACACCTTGCCCTGCCTGATATAGCCGTCGGCGGCCTGCCGGGCCTCCCGCAGCACCTTGTCGGCGCTCACCCCCTCCCGGGCCAGGGCCTCCTCCTTGACGATGAAGATGGCCTCCTCAAAGAGGCGGGGGTCGGGAGATTTCACCAGGATCACCTGCCGGGTGATACCCTTCACCATGATAACCACATCCTTTGCCAGTGTTTTCCTTTAGTCTGCCCCGGTCCGGTCCGGAATATCCCAAAAATGTCCATATCCGGCAGACGGTCAGGACAGCAGCAGCTCCAGCTCCTCCAGAGAGATACCCGGCTGGAGGGCCATGCTGAGCCCAAAGCCGATCACCTTGGCCAGGTCGTTCACCTGGCTGTCGATATCCTTGGGGGTAACGAGGAGGTCCTTCCCCTCTCCCAGGTCGGGCAGGCTGTCGGTGCCCAGCAGGTCGGCGGCCAGGGTGGCCCCGTCCACCACCGTGGGAACGCCCACGGCCACAACGGGTACGCCCAGGGTATCCCGGGTGAGGCCCATACGGTGGTTGCCCACCCCGGAGCCGGGAGTGATGCCCGTGTCGGCGATCTGCACCGTCCTGCACAGCCGCTCCAGCGACCGGGAGGCCAGGGCGTCCACCGCCACCACGCAGTCGGGCCTTATCTTCTCGCACACCGCCCGCACCAGCTCGCCGCTCTCCACTCCGGTGGTGCCCATCACCTCGGCGGCCAGGGAGGCCACCGGCCGCAGGCTGCCGAAGTGCTCCGGCATTTTCCGCACCAGATGGCGGGTAATCAGCACATTTTCGTGTACCTTCGGGCCGATGGCATCGGGGGTGATGGCCCGGTTGCCCAGCCCCGCCACCAGCACCAGCCCCTTCTCGGGCACCCCCTCCAGCAGACCGGACAGCTCCCCCGCCACCGCCCGGACTGACCGCTGGAACACGCCCTCCTCCCGGCCGGCCAGCCCCTCCAGGGTGAGGGTGACGTAGGTGCCCCGGGGCTTGCCCAGAGCCTCCTCCCCCCGGCCGTCCAGTATTTTGACGGTGTTCACCGGGATGCCCTCCCGGAGAGCGTCCCGGGCCTCCACCCCCGGCAGAGCGGTCAGGCCCCCCGCCCCCTCCTGCCACAGCTCCCTGGCCTCCAGGGCCAGGTCTGTCCGCCTCATGCGCATTGCTGTCCTCCCCCTTATGCAATATGTTGTGGAATAATTTTCTTATCCGCCCTAGCTTTTGCCGCTTTTGAAAAACTATCCGGAGAAAATAAAAAAATCGAAAAAAACAGTTGATTTTTTCCGTGAGCGATGGTACAATACAAATCTGCGTGGGCGCATTGCCGTCCAAAATCAAAATAAAATCGGAGGAGGTGTTTGGTTTGCCGAATATCAAGTCTGCCAAGAAGCGCGTTCTGGTGTCTCAGGCCAAGGCCGCGCAGAACAAGGCCGCGAAGTCCGCGCTCAAGACCGACATCAAGAAGTTTGAGGCCGCGGTGGCGGAAGGCAACCGCAGCGAGGCCGATGCCGCTTACAAGGTGGCCGTCAAGGCGGTGGACAAGGCCGCTGCCAAGGGTCTGCTGCACCGCAACAATGCCGCCAACAAGAAGAGCAAGATGACCGTCAAGCTGAGCAAGCTGGCTTGACCGCAGTACACGTGGAAAGCCGTCTGAATACAGACGGCTTTTTTCGTATTTGTTTCGACGGGGACGTGTGGTAGAATCAGGACCGTGGAGGTGGACGCCGGATGAAAAAATTTTTCTCTCTTCCCCCGGTCTCCTTTGTGATGGAGACGGCAGACCTCTATATGTCCATCGGAGCCCCCCGGTCGGCGGCCGCCCTGTCCTACTTTTTGATCCTCACCCTCTTCCCCCTTCTGGTGTGCGTCAATTACTTCATCGGCCTGTTCCACCTGGACCTGGAAAACCTGCTCCGCTCCCTGGACCAGCTTCTGCCCGCCGGAGCGCTGACCGTGATGGAGGACTATCTGGGCTATGTGGCGGGCAGCCAGTCCGACGCCCTGCTGCTGGCCAGCATCATCACCATCCTGATTTCCGCCTCGGCGGGGCTGCGCACCCTGCTGGCCACCCTGGACAGCCTCCACGGGACGAAACACGTCCCCATCGTGGGCCGGGTGCTGCTCAGCGTGCTGCTGTCCGCCCTGTTTCTGCTCACCATCTACCTGTCGGTGGTGGTCATCTTCACCGGCGAGTGGTTTTTCTGGCTGCTGGAGGAGCGCCTGCCCCAGGGCATCGCCCAGCTGATCCCTCCGCTGTCCGGGCTGTGGCGGTGGATGCGCTACCTGCTGCTGTTCTGCTTCGTGCTGCTGCTGGTGCTGGTGGTCTACCGGGCGGGCACCCCCCGGAAGGCCATGCGGACCCGGATGGTGGTGCTGTCCTCCCTGGCAACCGCCCTGGCCATCGCGGCGGCGTCGGCGGTGTTCTCCTGGTTCATCGGCATGTCCTCCCGCTACGCCCTGATCTACGGCTCGCTGGCCTCCCTCATTATCCTGCTGGTGTGGCTCTACCTGTGCGGCTGCATCCTGCTGCTGGGGGCGGTGGTGGGCCGGGTAATCGAGGACCGGCTGAGCCCATAGAAACCATCCTGCATGCGGCCCGAAGTCGGGCCGCGTTTTCTCTTTCCAAACGCCTGGAATTGTGCTACAATTCACATGAGAAGTTTTGCCGCTCCGCCGCCGGGGCGGCTGATGGGGTGACGGTATGAACAAATTGATCCGCCAGCTGAACCGCGATATTTTGCAGGCCCTGGCCGCCCGGCGGCCGGGGGGCGTTTTGACCAGCCGCAAGGTCCTCCAGCGGCTGATGAACGCCCCCGCCTGGGACGAGGGGCTGTCCGCCCTGTTTCCCATCCGGGAGCGGCTGAGCTGCGCCCGCATCCTGGAGCTGTGCGCCCCGATCCTGAACACGCTGTGTCCCGTTCCGCCCAAGGAGGGCTGGGGGAAGTTCACCTACCAGTACGTCTGCCGCCTCATGTTCCCGGAGGGCGGCTTCGCCCCAGAGGCGGAGCGGTGCGGCGAGGGGGCGGAGTTCTATCTGGCAGCCCTCCAGGTCCTGCTGGACCACGAGCGGGCCGTTCTGCCCTTCGACCCCATGCTGGACTTTCAGTTCCTCGCCGAGGAGGAGTACGAGGCCTGCGACAAGGCCAGGGAGTACCGCCGCTTCCTGGCCGCATGGCGGGGAGAGTTTCTCTACGAGCTGATGCGCCTGGGGATGGAGTTCACCCCCTTCAAGACCCTGAGCCACATCGCCGGGGTCCACCACATCGCCATGACCGCCGCCCGGGGGCTGGCACAGGCCGGGGTGGATGTGGACCTGGCCCTCATCTCCGGAGCCGCCGCCGCCCACGACGTGGGCAAATTCGGCTGCCGTCCCGGCGAGCGGGTGCCATACCTCCACTACTACTACACCGACCAGTGGCTGCTGGAGCGGAAGATGGAGGACATCAGCCACATCGCCTCCAACCACTCCACCTGGGATCTGGAGCTGGAGTCCCTGTCGGTGGAGTCTCTGCTGCTCATCTACGCCGACTTCCGCTCCAAGTCGGAGCGGGACAGGGAGGGCAACGAGATCGTGGTCCTCTACCCCCTGGACCAGTCCTTCCAGGTGATCCTGTCCAAGCTGGACAACGTGGACCGGAAAAAGCGGCGGCGGTACGAGTTCGTCTACGGCAAGCTCCACGACTTTGAGGACTACATGCGCCGCCTGGGGGTGGACGTGGACCTGACCGGCCGGCGGCAGGAGCCCGCCCCGGCAAAGGACCCCGCCCTCATGGGCCCGGAGGAGACCCTGGACAGCCTAATCCTCCTCTCGGTGGAGCACAATCTGCAGCTGATGCACATGCTGTCCAACGAGCAGAAGTTCGGCAATATCATCGAGGCCGCCCGCTCCACCAAGAGCTGGCAGCAGCTCCGGGCCTACCTCAACGTGTTCGAGGAGTACTTCACCTACCTGTCGGTTCGGCAGAAAACCCAGGCGCTGTCCTTCCTCTATGAGCTGCTGATGCACCGTGAGGGCGATATCCGCCGTCAGGCCGGCGCCCTCATCGGTCAGATCGTGGCCCGGTTCCACCTGGTCTACCGCAAGGAAGTGCCCGCCGACGCCCAGAACGACCCGGCGGAGGAGGTCCCCTTCACCCTGTGGAGCCAATACCTGGACATGATTATCTTCCCCGACCACAAGACCACCCCCCAGCAGCGCTCCCACATCAGCTACACCTTGAAGCTGGTGGTGGAATCCATGCTGAATCACGCCCGGCCAGGGGACATCCCCCGCTTTCTGGACTCCCTTCTGCGCTACTTCAACGACCCGGAGCACACCGACGACGATACCGCCTTCACTCTGCTGGACGCCGCCCGCTACCTGCCCCCCAAGCACTACGGGGAGGAGACAAGGGAGAAAATGGTGGATTTCGCCGCCCACTTCGCCGCCTCCGGGGATCCGCGGGTGGTCACCGCTGCCCTCCAGTTCCTCCGGGAGACCGTGCGCAACATCCCCCGCAGCCACCCCCAGATGGCCCGCATCGCCGACCTGGTGGAGTCCATTCCCTCCGGCCAGCTCACCACCGTATTTTTGAAGTGCCGCATCCTCCGCCGGGCGGGGCGGGACGTGTCCGCCCTGGAGAACACCCTGTACCGTACCGATATCACCAGCGAGGTCTTTCTGGACAACCTGAAGATCGCCACCCCATGGATTGTCAAGGTGGCCGGCGTGGAGCTGCTCCGGGATCAGGTGGAGCACGGGGTGGAGTCCCATGTCCTCCACATCGCCACCCACTTCTCCAATCTGGTGAAGGTGTCCGAGCGGGTGGTGGTGCGGCACACCGCCGGCTCCGCCCTGGTGCATACCCTGTCTCTGCTCCGCCGGGAGCAGCGCAACGAGGTGGTGGTGGAGCTGGGCAAGGGGCTGGAGATGGGCCAGTATGAAATTTCCAAGTACATCCCCCAGTACCTGGGGGAGGCCGCCCTCTACCTCCACCCCAGCGAGCTGGACGAGCAGGTGCTGTGGCTCAAAACCCTTCTCGGCTCCCCCAACGACTCCGCCGTGGCCGGGGCGCTGAACACCATCGCCGTGCTGCTCCAGCACTACCCCGCCTACCAGCAGCGCTTTCCCGAGAAGCGGGAGGTCTACGAGGCGCGGCGGCAGGAGCTGCTGGGCCTGCTCCTCCAGGGGCTGGCCCACTACCGGGAGACGGTGCGGCAGGAGGCTCTGCTGGTCACCGGCAAGCTGCTCTTCGACAGCCCTTCGCTGACCATGGAGGAGAAAGCCCGTCTGTTCTCCCTCAGCTACCGCAAGCTGCTCTTTCTCACCCAGGAGTCCTCCTCCCGGCAGGACGGCCTCACCTTCTTCTACCGGGCGGCCGCCCTGGCCCACATCAACCGCTTTATCGCCCTACGCCGGCTGGACCACGGCCCCTTCACCTTTGAGAAGCCCCGGAAGATCGCCTTCTTCCCCGGCACCTTCGACCCCTTCACCTTGTCCCACAAGGGCATTGCCCACGCCATCCGTGACCTGGGCTTTGAGGTCTATCTGGCGGTGGACGAGTTTTCCTGGTCCAAGAAGGCCCAGCCCCACCTGATCCGCCGTCAGATCGTCAACCTGTCCATTGCCGGCGATTTCCACATCCACCTGTTCCCTGACGATATCCCGGTGAACATCGCCAATCCCGCCGACCTGCGGCGGCTGACGGAGCTGTTCCCCGAGCAGCAGGTGTACATCGTGGCGGGCAGCGACGTGGTGGCCAACGCCTCCGCCTACAAGGCCGAGCCCGCGCCCTTCTCCGTCCGCCGGATGAACCACGTTATCTTCCGCCGGGCCGGAGAGGCCGAGCTGCACGCCCCTCTGCCCATCACGGGGAAGGTCATCCAGCTCCAGCTTCCCCCCCACCTGGAGGATATCAGCTCCACCCGCATCCGAGAGAACGTGGACCTGAACCGGGATATTTCCAACTTTATTGACCCCGTGATTCAGGACTTTATCTACCAGAACGGCCTGTACCTCCGGGACAGCCAGGACAAGCCCATGCTGGGGGCCGGCGACCTGGAGTTCCAGTGGGTGGGCCAGCCCGACCCCATCCTGCTCAACAGCCTCACCGCCGGCCTGCCCGACCGGGAGACGCTGCGCACCGCCATCTCCGACCAGGGCGACTGGGTGCTGCTGCTGCGCCGGGCGGGGAGCGGGGACATTTTGGGCTACATCGCCTACCGCTCCCTCACCACCTCCCAGCTGTTTACCGCCCTGGGGGACACAGAGCTTGCCAACCGGGTCCGCCTGCGGGCGGCGGGCAAGACCATTCTCATCACCGCCCTGGCCGCCGATGGCAGCCACCGCTTCAAGGACTACCACCAGCTGCTGCTGTGCGAGCTGCTGGCCCGGTCCCTGGAGGAGGGCTGCGTCTATGGGGTGTTCCGCCCCCACGACGGCCGCATTGACGACCGGCTGGAGGATGTGCTCCTCCGCACCGGCTTTTTAGCCCGGGAGGCGGGCCGGCCCCTCTGGGAGACCGACATGCACGCCCCCACCACTCTGATTCAAAATCTGGAGACCACCATTCAGGAGCCCCTGGCCCAGAACCACCGGGTGCTCTCCGCCATCCGCCGCAGCCACCAGAGCCTCCAGCGGGCCCTGGCCAGGCTCTACCCCGGCTCGCTGATGCTCACCCTGTCCGCCGACATCATTCACCAGCGGCTGCTGGAGAAGATCACCTCTTACAACAGCGTACCCGCCGTCCCCACCACCCCCCGGGTGCTGGGGGAGAACATGTGCGTCCCCTATGGCAAGCTCCTGCGGGGCAAGACGGTGCCCAACACCGTCACCAAGACCATCCACACCGACCGGGTGTACTCCCCCGACCTGTCCGAGAGCGTGATGGAGCCCTTCCCCTACTACGCCCCCATCCCCAGCCAGATCAGAACCATCAAGTCCTTCGACCGGCCGGTGATTCTGGTGGACGACCTGATGCACCCCGGTTTCCGCTTCAAGACTCTGGACCCCATTCTCCGCCGGGAGGGGGTGCCCATCCGCATGGTGCTGGTAGGGGTGCTGTCGGGCTATGGCAAGGACCTGATGGACGCCTGGGAGCGTCCGGTGGACTCGGTCTACTATGTGCCCACGCTGCGCCAGTGGTTTATCGAGGCCACTCTCTACCCCTTCATCGGGGGCAACACCGTCCGCCGTCCCGGATCTCCAGTACCTGGTCTGCTGCCCGGCATCAACCACATCCTGCCCTACGCCAAGCCGCCCTACCAGAACGAGTGCGGGCGGGAGGCGGTGTTCCGGATGTCCAAGGCCTGCCTGGAGGGCGGGCTGGACGTGATCCGCACGCTGGAACAGGAGTACCGCATCCTCTACGGCCGCAACCTGACCCTGGCC
>OFFY01001940.1_pt1 | contig 15810 bp, 16 predicted proteins | sample 1521481 | NCBI WGS metagenome assembly OFFY01 (sample SAMEA3504117, study PRJEB24116) | mouse gut metagenome | biome: mouse gut; feature: mouse-associated habitat; material: faeces | place: Denmark | collected 2011
GAAATTCGTAAATGTCAGAACAAGCAAAAACACCGATTAAAATTACGGAAACCATACTGCGTGACGCTCACCAGTCTCTGATTGCTACGAGAATGCCTACCGATTTCATGCTTCCCATCGTGGAGAAGATGGATAAGGTGGGATATCATTCCGTGGAGTGCTGGGGCGGCGCAACCTTTGACGCTTCCCTTCGTTTCCTGAAGGAAGATCCCTGGGAGAGGCTCCGCAAGCTGCGCGACGGATTTAAGAATACCAAGCTGCAGATGCTCTTCCGCGGCCAGAATATCTTAGGCTACAGGCCCTACGCGGACGACGTTGTTGACGCGTTTGTACAGAAGTCCATCGCAAACGGCATCGACATCATCCGTATCTTCGACTGTCTCAATGACCTGCGCAACCTGCAGGAGGCCGTAAACGCTACCAACAGGATGAAACAGCAGGAAGGCCGGGGCCATGCCCAGATTGCCCTGTCCTACACCCTGGGCGATGCCTACACCCTGGAATACTGGGCGGACACCGCGAAGAAGATCGAGGAGATGGGCGCTGATTCCATCTGTATCAAGGATATGGCAGGCCTGCTGGTGCCTTACAAGGCTTCCGAGCTGATCAAGGCCATGAAGGAAAACACTAAGCTGCCCATCCAGCTGCATACCCACTACACCTCCGGCGTGGCCAGCATGACCTACCTGAAGGCAGTGGAAGCGGGCGTGGACGTCATCGACACCGCCATGAGCCCTCTGGCCCTGGGAACCTCTCAGCCCGCCACCGAGGTGATGGTGGAGACCTTCCGCGGCACGCCTTACGACACCGGATTTGACCAGAACCTGCTGGCGGAGATCGCCGACTACTTCCGTCCTTTCCGGGATGAGTGCCTCAAGAACGGCCTGCTCAATCCCAAGGTTATGGGCGTGGATATCAAGACATTACTGTACCAGGTACCCGGCGGCATGCTTTCCAACATGGTGAGCCAGCTGAAGGAGCAGAACGCGGAAGACAGATACTATGATGTGCTGAAGGAGATCCCCGAAGTGCGTAAGGATCTGGGCGAGCCGCCCCTGGTTACTCCTTCTTCCCAGATCGTGGGTACCCAGGCTGTGTTCAACGTGCTCATGGGCGAGCGTTACAAGATGGCTACCAAGGAGACCAAGGCAGTTCTGCGCGGCGAGTATGGCCAGACTATCAAGCCCATGAACCAGGAGATCATCGACAAGGTTATCCCCGGCGAGGAGAGGATCACCTGCCGCTATGCGGATATGCTGGAGAATGAGATGGATAAACTGGAAGCAGAGATGAAGGAATGGAAGCAGCAGGACGAGGATGTGCTCTCCTATGCGCTGTTCCCCCAGGTTGCCATGGACTTCTTCAAGTACCGCCAGGCACAGCAGGAGAAGGTGGACATGACCCAGGCGGATACCAAGAACGGGGCTTATCCTGTATAAGAATGGGAAGGAATTGGCTCATAGTTTATGCTGCATATCAATGAAATTTGCAGTAAGTTACAACAAAGCCGCTATGGTTATGGTGACTTTCAGAATGCCAGCTATATATTTGCTTGAAACGGATTAGTATACTCGTGAACGCATTTAATTGCCGCTTACTGCACCAGCATTGTAGAAGCGTTCACTCGTTATACAGATAGAATGGTAATTGTTTTCGTTCGTGAGTATAGATTCTGGCGGTTCTGAGTATACCTGGAGTGGTGAACTGTGGTTTTGTTTCAGGGCATCACCAGAAGAGAATACAAATGGCAGGAGGTGCCGGCTTCAGGCTCACAGGCAGGGCGTGACGGTACTTCTTGCCCTTTTCTGTAATAAGAAGCGATGACACATAAAGGAACGGTATAAGAAGCGATGACACATAAAGGAACGGTATATCTGGAAACATCACGTCTCATCTTACGGCGCTTCCGAAAAGAAGACCTGGAACAGATTTATTATAATTGCTGGAGTGACATTGAGGTCTGGAAATGGACAAATTATGCGCCAATGAGCTGTATTGCGGATGTGATAACAAACGCAAATATGTTCACGAACAACTGGTTGGACGCATATGAAAAGAGTAACCGTTATAGTTGGGCCATTCAGCTAAAGGAGACAGGCGAAGTGATTGGACGATATTTTGGAATGCATCCGGACGATGAGCTGCGCCAGGTCGAATTAGCATGTGAGATCGGGCGGAGATGGTGGAATCAGGGCCTGATGACGGAGGCAACTAAAAGGGTCATCGAGTTTTACTTTAAAGAAGTCGGGATGAACCGAATCTATGCTTGGCATGCAAATGAAAATCCGGCTTCCGGTAAAATGCAGGAAAAGGCCGGCATGAAGTGGGAGGGGATATTGCGGCAGGGATGTAAGTGTAACAATGGTATATTTGACAAGGTAATGTATGCAATATTGGCAGAAGATTATTTTAGTCAGATTGGCTGAAATTCATCGTTTTCACGCAGTGCTGCTGACAGCTTTATTAACGAAGCAATATATTGAAGTTTTATTTCAGAACAAAGGAATTATCGAGCAGCCTCCATATGTAGATATTCAGTCCAGTGGTTTTGAAAGAGGGAAATTATGATACAGTATGTGAAGGGAAATATGTTTGAATGCAATGCTGATTGCCTGGTAAATACGGTAAACTGCGAAGGATATATGGGGAAGGGCGTTGCCTATCAGTTTAAAGTGAGGTTCCCGGAAAACAATAAATCGTATATTAAGGCATGTAAAACGGGAGAATTGACCGTCGGAAAAGTTCATCATTATATGGAAGATGGCATTACCATAATTAACTTTCCCACTAAAAATAAATGGCGTGAAAACTCAAGAATAGAATATATTGAAAAAGGAATGAATTTTTTTGTGGAGCTGCTTCCGCAACTGGATGTCAGGAAAATTGCGATTCCTCCGTTAGGATGTGGGAATGGAGAAGCTGGGCGGACGTAAAGGGAATAATCGAAATTTAGTGCAAAATGGGGTGTCTAAGAACAGTGTTCAATTGGTAGATGACTTTAAACGGTGGTCTGAAGATAAGGCGAACAGATTTTCTGACAAAGATATTTTGGAGTGTATTGCTTATTTAGAAGAAACATCGATAATATCACTGGATAGATGCGGAAACTATGAATTGGCAGGGAATGCTTTATAATGTGTGTGCAGGTTATAAATCTATGAGTTATTTTTTGACGATACAATGCAGGGATTGTTACAGGCAGTTGAAATCGAAAAAGGAAATGTTCCCCTTGTTAAGAGAGGGGGAACGGCAGCATCTGCCTATTATATACCAAACGGAGAAAAATTAGTTAATCAATTTATAGATATTAGAAAAAGCAAAATGTGTGAACAGGAGAGCAGGATTTGAGCAGAGTAATCGTTGTAGGCGGCGGGGCCGCGGGGATGATGGCGGCATTGGCGGCTGCGGAAAAGGGCTGCCGGGTATGTCTGATCGAGAAGAATGAAAAACTGGGGAAAAAGCTTTTTATCACAGGAAAGGGCCGCTGCAATGTGACCAATGCCGCCGACATGGAGACGCTCTTTGCCAATGTCCGCAGCAACGCGAAGTTCCTCTACAGCGCCTTCTATGATTATGACAACCGGGCGGTGATGGATTTCCTGGAGAAGGCGGGCTGTTTTTTGAAAATAGAGCGGGGGGAACGTGTTTTCCCCGTATCGGATCATTCCTCGGATGTAATCGCCGCATTTCAGAGGGAATTGAAGAAACGGAAAGTGGAAGTCCTTTTGAATACGGAGGTAAAGGAGCTGCTTCTGGAGGCCGGTGAAGAGGCGCAGGCGGAAGCGGTGCAGGAAAGAGGCGGAGAAGCGGGACAGGTCGGAGCGGCAGGAAGCTGTCAAAAAGAAGGACAGGCCGGGGCGGCAGGAAGCTGTCAGAAAGCGGGACAGGCCGGGGCATCAGGAAGCAGAATGAAGGGAGTCCGGCTGTCCAACGGCAAAACCCTGTACGGGGACAGCTGCATCGTCTGCACAGGCGGAATTTCGTACCCTTCTACAGGTTCTACCGGAGACGGCTACCGTTTTGCGGAAAACGCAGGCCATCAAGTGACGCAAGCCCGGCCATCCCTGGTTCCTTTCAATATAAAAGAAAAATGGTGCGCCCGTTTGATGGGGCTGTCCTTAAAGAATGTCTCCCTGCGCATGATTTGTGACGGCAGGGAAGTATATGAGGGCTTTGGGGAGATGCTTTTCACCCATTTCGGTGTCAGCGGCCCCCTTGTTTTATCCGCCAGCAGTTTTTACGGCGTAATCGGCGGGAAGGGAAAGAAAAAAGCAAGGGGATACGGAGAAACGGAAGCGGACACAAAGCTTTACATCGACTTAAAGCCTGCCCTTGACCTGGAACAGCTGGACCGCCGCCTGCTGCGGGATTTTGAGGCAAATAAGGGAAAGCAGTTCAAAAATGCCCTGGGAGGGCTCTTTCCTGCCAGTCTGGTTCCTGTGATGGTGGAACTTTCCGGCATCCATCCGGAAAGAAAAGTCAACGAGGTTACCCGGGAAGAGCGCAGAAGCTTCGCCGCCCTGATTAAGAACCTTCCGCTGACAGTCACGGGGGTGAGAGGCTTTGAAGAGGCCATCATTACCCGGGGAGGGGTGTCGGTAAGGGAGGTCAATCCCTCCACCATGGAGTCCAAAAAGGTGAAAGGACTGTATTTTGCAGGGGAAGTCCTGGACGTGGACGCCCTGACCGGGGGATACAATCTGCAGATCGCCTGGTCCACGGGACACTTGGCGGGCAGTTCCCAGTAAGCGGATGCTGTCAGGAACTGCCGGGATTCCTTACCAGGATATATGCCCATTATCATCCGTAGAGGGGCGGTAAGGGAGGTCAATCTCTCCGCCATGGAGCCACAAATAATGATGATAATACAGTGCGGATAATCTGAAAAATATAAAATACCGGAGAGGAATGAAGATGGGATCCTTAAAACATAATAAAATGATTTACCTATGCGTTTTTCTGCTTCTGGGGCTGCTTTTGGCAGGCAGGAAAAACACTTTATGCGGTGGATTTGCCGGCAGAAAAGGTAACCGGGACGCTCAATCAGGAATCGGGCGTGGATACGCTGCAATATGAAAATGAGGACACGGTGCTTGGAATAACCATGAGTGGTGATCTGTTTGCCATTCACCCCAAAACCGGGGGGATTGAGACAAGGAGCCAGGCCATGTTTGCACAGTACGGCGGTATGCAGCACTGGATGATCGGGAAGGACCAGATTCTGGCAGGGGCTCTTTCTGTCTTCAAAGGGGGTGGAGCGGAAGCTTGCCGGCTATGAATACGGCCTGGAGCCCCAAAGCAGCCTGTGGGTGGGAGACGGGGGCAGCCCGGGAATTCTGGCATGCTGGAATCAGGAGACCAGAAAACTCGGAATTTACTCCATTTCCGACGCTGAAGAGGAAGAAGCTGACTACAGTGAAGTGGTAATAATGCGCGGATTGGGGAGGGAGTCTATGACACCGGACAGGTACGGCAGTGCATTATGTTTGCGGAAAAATACGGCGAAGAGCATTCCGCGTCCGATGGCAGCACAGAAGGAATACTGGGCAGGGACTATATGTTCGAAGAAAGAGCGATTGCAAGTCCCCTGGCTCTGGCGGATATTCTGGAGTATTATGGGAAAGATGCCGTTTTGATGGGATATCCGGGAATGGAGGGAGGAAAGGTCATCCACTGCAATTTAGGGGCCGTGAGCATAAGCAAATCTTCCGGACGCAAAGAAGGGGCCTGGGCCTTTATCCGTTTCCTGTTGGGAAGGGAATACCAGCTTGCTATGGAGGGAACGGGGGTTCCGCTTTTGAGGGAAGCGTATGAGGCTGAGGTTGCATATTACCAAAAGCCGGTGACTTATCAGGTCTATCTGCCGGAGGCGGGAGGCATTATTACGGTAGAGAGGAATCATACCCTTCCCCGTTCGATGTCGGAGATGGATGCGATGAGCGATGAACAGGTCCGGCTCCTGGACAGTCTGGCGGAGGAAAACACGATCGATATCTGGGAAGCGGAGCCGGAAGCCGTCAGTATTATCATGGAGGAGTCGGAAAGCTATTACAGGGGTGATAAGGAGATAGAGCAGGTACTGGAAGTGATTCAGAGCAGGCTGAACGTCTATTGGGGAGAACGCAAATAAGTTTCTGATGGAGAAAGACTTGACAAGGAGGATATGAAAAATGAGCTTTAATGTAGCAATCGACGGCCCTGCAGGGGCAGGAAAAAGCACCGTGGCCAAGGCGGTGGCGAAGGAGATGGGGCTGATCTATGTGGACACCGGCGCGATGTACCGTGCCATGGCGCTGTACATGCTGCGGGAGGGCGTGAATTTACGGGATACAGCGAAGATAGCCGAAAAGTCCACCCGGGCGGACATCACCATACGCTATGAGGACGGCGTCCAGGTGGTTTGTCTCAACGGGGAAAACGTAAACGCGTACATTCGTACAGAGGAAGTGGGGGAAGCGGCCTCCGTCACAAGTCCGGTTCCCCAGGTGCGGGAAAATATGGTCAGGCTTCAGAAAGCTCTTGCCGCCGGCAGCGACTGTATCATGGACGGACGGGACATCGGCACCTGCGTGCTTCCTAAGGCACAGTTAAAAATTTATCTTACCGCCAGCAGCGACGTGCGGGCGAAGCGCAGATACGACGAACTGACAGCCAAGGGGGAAAGCTGCGATCTGCAGCAGATCAAGGCGGACATTGAGGACCGGGATTACCGTGATATGCACCGGGAGCTGTCTCCTTTAAAACAGGCGGAGGATGCCGTGCTGGTGGATACATCCCATATGTCCCAGGAGGAAGTCATATCGGAAATCAAGAATCTCTGCAGGCAGGCCAGGGAAAAATAAGAACGGCGGAGGGCAGGTACATTATGGAAGAAAACCGTTTCATGGAAGAAAAACATTTCATGGAAGAAAACCATTCCATGGAAGTAAAACTTGCGGAGCACATCGGTTTCTGCTTTGGCGTGAAGCGGGCGGTGGATACCGTGTATGAACAGATAAAAAATGGGAAAACTATTTATACCTATGGTCCGATTGTAAACAATGAGGAAGTGGTGAAGGACCTAGAGGCGAAGGGAGTCCGGGTACTGGAGACGAAGGAAGAGCTACTGGAACTGGCCGGGGCCGGGCAGGTTTCAGGAGCAGACAGCGGAAACGATAAGGGAGAAAATCCCAGCGTCGTTATCCGTGCCCACGGTGTTCCGGAGGAGATCTACTCCATCCTGCAGGAGAAAAATCTGGAATGCATTGATGCTACCTGTCCCTTTGTGAGACGGATTCAGAAGACGGCTGAAGAGGAGAGCAGGAAGGGAAAGCATATTATCATTGTGGGAAATGCGGGCCATCCGGAGGTGGAAGGCATCATAGGATGGTGCAAAGGCGGTGTCACAGTGCTCAAAACCGAGGAAGAAGCCCGAAACTTAGCCCTTCCGGAGGGAAAAAGGGTATGTGTGGTTGCACAAACGACATTTAACTACAATAAATTTCAAGGCATAGTTGAAATTTTGGAAAAAAGAGGTTATAATGATATTGTTGTAAATACTATCTGTAACGCTACGGAGGAACGACAGCGTTCCGCCAGAGCACTCGCGGCAGAGGCTGACGTAATGATTGTAATAGGCGGTAAGCATAGCTCCAACACACGGAGGCTGTTCGAGATCTGCAGTGAGGAATGTGCGCATACCTATTTTATACAGACACTGGATGACTTGTGTTTAGAATTACCTAAAACTGCTCGACTGGTGGGTATTACAGCGGGGGCTTCCACCCCAAACAAATTAATTGAGGAGGTTCAAAATTATGTCAGAATTAACTTTTGAACAAATGTTGGAAGACACTATTAAGACAATACACTCAGGAGATGTGGTCGAAGGCATAGTCATCGATGTGAAGACAGATGAGATTGTATTGAACATCGGATACAAGTCCGACGGTATCCTCACAAAGAGTGAGTATACGAATGATTCCAGTGTGGATCTCACAAAAGTAGTAAAGCCCGGCGATACGATGGAAGTGAAGATTCTGAAGGTTAATGACGGCGAGGGACAGGTGGTGCTGACCTACAAGCGTCTTGCTGCTGACAGAGGCAACAAGAGAATCGAAGAAGCTTATAACAGCGGAGAAGTTCTGAAGGCGAATGTGGTACAGGTGCTGGAGGGCGGATTAAGCGTTGTTGTGGAGGAAGTGAGGGTGTTTATCCCTGCCAGCCTTGTATCTGATACCTACGAGAAGGATCTGACCAAGTATATGGGACAGGAGATCGAATTCGTGATCAGTGAGTATAATCCCAAGAGGCGGAGATACATCGGTGACCGCAGGCAGCTGATCACAGCCAGAAAGGCCCAGCTGCAGAAGGAGCTTTTCGAGAGAATCCATGAGGGTGACGTGGTGGAAGGCGTTGTGAAGAACGTGACGGATTTCGGCGCATTCGTAGATTTAGGCGGTGCAGACGGACTGCTTCATATTTCAGAGATGTCCTGGGGACACGTAGAGCATCCCAGAAAGGTATTTAAAGTAGGGGATAAGCTGAATGTATTGATTAAGGAAATCAACGGAAGCAAGGTAGCATTGTCTCTTAAGTTTGAAGATCAGAATCCCTGGAGAGATGCGGCGGATAAATATGCCATCGGCAATATTGTAACCGGAAGAGTTGCAAGGATGACGGATTTCGGAGCTTTCATTGAGCTGGAACCCGGCGTGGATGCGCTGCTTCATGTATCGCAGATTTCCAAAGAGCATGTGGAGAAGCCGGCGGATGTACTCAGGGTGGGAGATGAAATCACGGCGAAGATTGTGGATTTCAACGAAGCAGACAAGAAGATTTCTCTGAGCATTAAGGCTTTGGCTGCTTCTGCTCCGGTGCATGATGACAACGAGGAAGAAGTATCTGTAGATATCGAGGCGGCAATTACAGCCCAAACGGAGGACGATGTCCAATCATGACAGGTTTTTCTGCCATGCCATATGATTATGAGTATTTTAAGCGGGAAATTCTGAAATTGACAGGAATTGACTTAAATGCTTATAAAGAGAGTCAGATGAAGCGCAGAATTGACGCACTGATTTCCAAAAACAAGATTGAGGGCTATGAGAAGTATGTGCTTTGTCTGAAGACGGATCGGCGTAAACTGGAAGAGTTTGTGAATCATATCACCATCAATGTGTCTGAATTTTACAGAGATCCTGCCCAATGGAAGGTGATGGAGGAGAAGGCTGTTCCGGAGCTGATCGTCAGATTCGGACGGAATCTGAAAGTGTGGAGCGCTGCTTGTTCCACAGGAGACGAGCCTTATTCATTGGTGATGGCCTTTTCCAGGCATTTGCCGCTTGGGAGTATCCGGATTCAGGCGACGGATTTGGACAGGGAGATTATTGCCAGAGCGAAAGAGGGAATATATCCGGAGAGGAGTATTATGTCGGTCCCTTCAGATTTGAAGAGAAGACACTTCAGGCAGGAGGGAGACTCTTTCAGAATTACACAGGATATTAAAGCATGCGTGGACTTCAGAGAACATAATCTGATAACGGATGTCTATCCGACCGGCTGCCATTTAATTGTCTGCCGTAATGTTTTGATCTATTTTACGGAAGCAGCGAAAGATGAAGTGTTCCGCAAGTTTTATAGATCCCTGGTCAGGGGAGGGATTCTGTTTATCGGCAGTTCGGAACAGATTCTCAACCACAGCGAAATAGGATATGTGAGAAAAAATGCTTTTTTTTATCAGAAGCCATAGAAGGAATGTAAATCAGGATAAGCGGCTGCAGGCTTGATAACAAACAGGCAACCGCTTTTTTTCATGATAAGAAAGAGACGGATAGGTCAATAGGTGACGGCCATCATATTGAGAATATGGGAGGCATATTTGGAAAATGCTTCCCGATCCTTTTTCAGCTCGTCAGTCAGTTCGAAGAAAAGCTCGCGGCTCTTGTAATCCCGCTTGAAAAAGGGCGAAAATACATAATCCCACTGCGGCAGATAATTTGACTGCTTGCGGGTGTAGCAATTGGCAGGCGAAGCCGGAATGCGGTATGCCTTGTCTACAAAACCGGCCACCGATTTGTGTAGAGCCACATCCTCTGTGGGCAGGTAGTAATAATCCTGATAATTGGAGTAAAAATATTTCAATTCTTCTTCAAAAATCGGAATTTTCAGGGAGCATTCTTCCGCCTCGCCGCGGAAAAAGCAGTGGTTGGCGCCGGCGGATATGGGTTTGGGAAGCGGCGCGTCCAGACGGAACCGGATAATCAGCTCCCGGCATCTGACCCCGCTGACATTTCTGTAATAGTTTGCCTGTACCTTTCTGGCCTTTATGGGCTGATTGAACAGGTCATAGTAGGCGAGCATGGGAAGGAGCTCCAGCATTCCCTTCAGATCGTCTGCATTGTGCAGGAACAGGGCATTTTCGGAGAACTCGGAAGGATTCTTGATATATTCGTGATAAATTCCGATCATTTCGCTGCCGGAGAATACATCCTTACGGTTCAGGCCCAGAAACTGTTCCAGGGTTTTTTGCTTACAGTTGGGGAGCTTTAAAAAATATCTGTAGGGAGAAATCCTCCTGTACAGATCGATACCGCGGTAATCGTCGAAGCTGCAGGGCAGAGAGAGCAGGGCACATTTCTGCGTAATAAAGGGCAGGTCAAAGTTATTGCCGTTAAAATGTACCAGACAGCGATATCTTTTGGCAAAATCAAAAAATGCCTTCAGCACCTCCGATTCCTCATCATAGCTTTTTGCCATCCATTGGATCGTATGCCACTTTCCTGCAAGGAAATAAGCGCAGCCGATTAGGTACAGGCAGGAAGATTTCGCGGTAAAACCGGTAGTCTCGATGTCAAGGAAGAGAATCCTCTCCAGGGGGCAAAGTCTGTCCAGGGGATAAGAGATGGAAAAGTTATCCAGTGTTTCCTCGGAAATTCGCATGGCAGCCTCCGTTTCGCAAATTTGAAGTTGACGTAATGTCCTTCTGAGTCAATATAATACCATAATTACATGCGCCCCGGCGCATATGGAATCAAAAGTTGACTCAATGTTCTTCTGAGTCAATATTATAACATAAATTTAAAATTTCCAGTAGTATTTTGTGAAAAAAAATAGTATATTTATAGGTAGGATGAAGAACGAAACGACATAGCGGAAAGGACTTAAGAAAAGATGGCAAAGTTGACATTTGTAGGTGGAATACACCCCTATGACGGAAAGGAATTGTCCAAGGACAGACCCATTCAGGATGTATTGCCGGGGAAGGAGCTGGCTTACCCGTTGTCTCAGCATATCGGAGCTCCGGCCAAGGCCCTTGTGGCAAAAGGAGACCGGGTTCTGGCAGGGCAGAAGATTGCGGAGGCCGGCGGATTTGTCTCGGCGCCGGTTCATGCGTCCGTATCCGGTACGGTGAAGACGATTGAACCGAGACGGGTAGCTACGGGCGACATGGTGATGAGCATCGTAGTAGAGAACGACGAACTTTACGAGGAAACCCGTTTTTCACCCCATGAGACGCTGGATGCGGTAAAGCGGGAGGAGATCGTAGAGCTGGTCAGAGAGGCGGGCATCGTGGGGATGGGGGGCGCCGGATTTCCCACCCATGTGAAGCTGTCTCCTAAGGAGCCGGACAAAATTGACGTTGTGATCGCAAACTGTGCGGAATGTGAGCCCTATCTGACCTCGGATTATCGCAGAATGCTGGAAGAACCGGAGAAGCTGGTAGGCGGCCTTAAGATTATTCTCAGGCTTTTTCCCAATGCCCACGGTATTTTGGCTGTCGAGGACAACAAACCGGACTGCATCGCCCTGCTGAAGCAGGTAACGATAAATGAGCCAAACATCAGCGTGAAAGCGTTGAAAACAAAATATCCGCAGGGCGGCGAGCGGCAGCTGATCTATGCTGTCACGGGCAGAAAGATCAATTCCACCATGCTTCCCGCGGATGTGGGATGTGTGGTGAATAATGTGGATACCATGGTGGCTGTATACAGGGCCGTCATGGAGGGCAGGCCTTTGACGGAGCGAATCGTTACGGTGACAGGCGACGCTGTGGCGGCTCCGGCCAATTTCCGTGTACGCATCGGGAGTACATACGAGGAGGTCCTGGCAGCGGCGGGAGGATTCAGAGAGAAGCCGGAGAAGATCGTCTGCGGCGGCCCTATGATGGGATTTGCCATGTTTGGGCTTGACGTAGCCGTCACCAAGACTTCCACAGCCCTGCTTGCGCTGACAATGGATGAGGTGTCTGCCATGGAGCCGGGTCCCTGTATCCGCTGCGGACGATGTGTGGAAGTCTGTCCCGGAAGGATCGTTCCCAGCAAGGTGGCGGAGTATGCGGCACATTTTGACGAGGAAGCCTTCAAAGCCGCTTACGGAATGGAATGCTGTGAGTGCGGATGCTGCAGTTTTGTATGTCCGGCCAAGAGGCCCCTGACGCAGCAGATCAAATCCATGCGCAAGATCCAGCTTTCCAAGAGAAAGAAATCATAAAATATCATATAGGAGAAAAGCAATGAGCGAATTGTTTAAAGTATCGTCCAATCCGCATATTCGTTCCAAAGTGGCAACGAACGGGCTGATGCTGGCAGTAGTGATTGCACTTTTGCCCGCTGCCGGCTTTGGAATCTATCATTTCGGACCAAGGGCGCTGGCAGTGATGATGGTGACCATGGGGAGCACGGTTCTTACGGAATACTTTTACGGATTTTATACGAAGAAACTGACTGTGACAGATTTGTCTGCAGTGGTGACCGGATTGCTGCTGGCGTTGAATCTGCCGGTTTCCATACCGCTGTGGATGGCGGCGCTGGGAGGTGTCTTTGCCATTCTGGTAGTGAAGATGCTCTTTGGAGGACTGGGGCAGAATTTCATGAATCCGGCCCTGGCTGCCAGATGTTTCCTGCTGATTTCTTTCCCTACGGCCATGACGTCTTTTGACTATGACGCCTTCACGGGAGCAACACCTCTTGCCGCATTGAAGGCGGGAGAAAACGTGAATCTGCTGGACATGGTAGTGGGGCGGACGGCCGGGACTATCGGGGAGACCTCGGTGATTGCCATTGTCATCGGGGCATGCCTGCTGCTTTTGCTGGGCGTGATCGATCTGAGGATTCCGGCTACATACATAGTGACTTTCACCATATTTGCGGGTTTGTTCGGAGGACATGGCTTCCATCCCGCCTATCTTGCCGCGCAGCTGTCCGGCGGCGGATTAATGCTGGGAGCGTTTTTTATGGCGACAGATTATGTGACCCGGCCCATCACTGTCAAAGGGCAATATATTTTCGGCATTTTCCTGGGCCTGATGACCGGTATTTTCCGAATCTTCGGTCCCGGCGCAGAGGGCGTCTCCTATGCGATCATCCTGGGCAATCTGCTGGTGCCCCTGATTGAAAAATATACCATGCCCGTGGCCTTTGGGCACCGGAAAGGGGGGAAGCACAGTGAAAAATAAGAGTGATATCTCCACGATGCTGAAAGAGGCAGGAATCCTTTTTGCCATTACGCTGATCGCAGGCCTGGTGCTGGGAGTCGTCAACGAACTGACCAAAGACCCCATCCGGATTCAGCAGGAAAAGGCTGTTCAGGAGGCATGCAGAGCGGTATTTGCGGATGCCGCGGCGTTTGAAGAATTGGAATACACACCGGAAGAAACGCTGGCCGGGGAACTTTCCGGCATGGGCGTGAAACTGGGGAAGGTCTACCGGGCCCTTGGGGGAGAGGGGAGCATGCTCGGTTATGTGGTGGAATCTGCTTCCACCGAAGGATACGGCGGCAACATCGTCCTGTATCTGGGTGTAACCATGGACGGAACATTGAATGATATATCGATTCTGGAGATTTCGGAGACCCCCGGTCTGGGAATGCTGGCGCCGGAAGTGTTGGCACCCCAGTTCCATAACAGGAAGGCGGAGAGTTTTGTATACACCAAATCCGGTGCGGCCGCCGATAATGAGATCGACGCCATCACCAGTGCCACTATCACCACAAAGGCAGTTACCAATGCGGTAAACGGCGGATTGAAGGCGGCACAGGCCATGTTGGAAGGGGGTGTGGGACAATGAATAAGGCAGGAGAGAGGCTTTATAACGGAATCGTAAAAGAAAATCCCACGTTGGTGTTGATGCTGGGAATGTGCCCCACGCTGGCGGTTACAACTTCGGCAGTCAACGGCCTCGGGATGGGGCTTACTACTATGGTAGTATTGGCGCTGAGCAATCTGATTATTTCCCTGCTTCGGAATATTATTCCGGACAGGGTACGTATACCGGCGTTTATTGTCATTATCGCATCCTTCGTGACAGTGGTGCAGCTGCTGCTGGAGGCTTATATTCCCTTCCTGAATAAAGCGTTGGGCGTCTATATTCCGCTGATTGTGGTGAACTGTATTATATTGGGGCGTGCGGAGAGCTATGCCTATTCCAATCCGGCTATTCCTTCGCTGTTTGACGGCATCGGCATGGGTCTGGGATTTACGCTGGCGCTGACTGTCATCGGATTATTCCGGGAACTGCTGGGAGCAGGAGAAATCTTCGGTTATGATATTCTGCCCGGCAATCTGGAACCCATTCGGATTTTCGGGCAGGCGCCGGGAGCATTCTTTGTCCTGGCCGGGCTGGTGGCATTGCAGAATTATGTGAAAAACGGCAGGAAGAAGGCCGGCAAACCTTATGAGAAGATCGGTTCCGGATGTAGCGAGGACTGTATGAACTGTAAGGACAGCAAGGGCTGCACAAAGCGTTTTTATGATGAAAGCAAACCGTCAAAGGCAGCGAAGAAGACGGGAGCCGGGGAGCCGGAAGTGTTGGATTTGGACAGGGAGGATAAATAAATGAATATGGAATACGTAAAGGAATTACTGGTTCTGTTGATCGGATCTTCCCTGGTCAGCAATGTGGTGCTCAGCCAGTTCTTGGGCCTGTGTCCTTTCCTGGGTGTGTCCAGAAAGACCAATACGGCTGCCGGAATGGGTGCTGCGGTTATCTTCGTTATTACGCTGGCCAGCGCGGTAGCCGGTGTGATCTATGAGTTTGTATTGGTGAGATTTCATGTGGAATACCTGAAAACCATCGTGTTTATTCTGGTCATTGCTGCGCTGGTGCAGTTCGTGGAGATGTTTCTGCGAAAGGCCATGCCGGCGCTCTACGAGGCGTTGGGGGTGTACCTGCCCCTGATCACCACAAACTGTGCCGTGCTGGGTGTGGCGATTACCAATGTGCAGAAAGAATACGGAATTCTCACGGGTATCGTGAACGGTTTTGCCACGGCACTGGGCTTTACCATTGCGATTGTGATACTGGCGGGAATCCGTGAGAAGCTGGAGTACAATGACATTCCGGAGTCCTTTAAGGGAATGCCCACGGTGCTGCTGACGGCGGGACTGATGGCAATTGCTTTCTGCGGCTTTTCAGGCTTATTGTGAAGAAAAAATGAAAGCGGTGGAGCTGGAGAGGATTCTTGTGGAACTGGAAAACAGCAGGAGGTCGTGACTGGTACTGGGATGTATTGTTGCAGAACTGGAATCGGTAAAGTCACGAAGGCGCACGAGAGCAGATTTCATGAGATCTCTTATGAATGAAATCTGACTCTCCTGTGTGTGCGCCGAAGGGATTTTACCCTTTAGTGCCGTCGCGCAGCGACTGGAATAGGAGATAGAAAGATGAGTATAACAGGTATTTTGTCTGCCGCCGCCGTTGTAGGTGCGGTGGGCATCTTTGTAGGTCTGTTTTTGGGAGTTGCCGGTATCCGGTTTAAGGTAGAGAAGGATGAAAAGGAGGAGGCTATATTGGCTGCCCTTCCCGGCAATAACTGCGGCGGCTGCGGTTTTGC
>OFFY01001951.1_pt1 | contig 15730 bp, 18 predicted proteins | sample 1521481 | NCBI WGS metagenome assembly OFFY01 (sample SAMEA3504117, study PRJEB24116) | mouse gut metagenome | biome: mouse gut; feature: mouse-associated habitat; material: faeces | place: Denmark | collected 2011
GGCCGGATTCTCATAAACGGAACTTCCTCTCTCCAATTTATTTATATATTTGTCATAGGTAGTACGCCATAATGTATTCTTCTTCATTTTCCCTTACAATCTCAAAGCCAATTTTCTGATACATCATTGCCGCATAATTGGCTTTTTGAACGGAAAGAGAAACCCGGCTGTATCCATGTGCTTTCAGCAGGGCAAGAATTTCTTTCATCATAGCTGTTCCAATGCCAAAGCCCCGGTACTCCTTATAAAGGGAGATTGCCAAAGAGGGTGTTTCATCATCTATATGTCCGTAATCGTTCACTATTCGACACCAGACAGCACCGACAATCTTACCGTCAACCTCCGCCACCAATCCCCAATCGTCCTTTGATTTTCCGAAACGCTCAACATAAACCTGCAATTCGGGAGATGTAATGATGGTTTTGGGAGGAGGCTCGACGCCCTCTGGAACAAAAATTGCTTCATATAGAAAATTATCCAATAACGGATATTCCTGTTTTTGTATTTCCCGTATCGTTGTGTCCATGGCTGACCTCTTGATTTTGTGTTTCCTGCCAGTCCTGCAAGATTGCCTTGCGTTGTTTTTTTATTGGACATTAGTAATCCAATAAGAAAATCTTACCACATAAACGCCCGTTTTTCTACAAAATAAGTTTATCTGGGACTGACGGGAATTTGATTGCGTTTCAGCTGTCAGATGGGTATAATATGCATAAAGAAAGGAAAATGTGCATGCAGAAAAAGACACCGGATTATGATAATGTATTTAAGACAATGAAGATGAAACACAAAAGATTATTCGTCTCCGTCATCAATGATGTGTTTGGCAGGGATTATCCCAGAGATATAAAAGTAGAGATTTTACCTTCGGAGGGGTATTTGACGGAAAATGAAACAGCGGACGGCAGTAAGGAAATAGAGGAACAGGTTTCAGATTTCCTGATTAGAATAGAGAGTGAAATATATCTCCTGGAATGCCAGAGCTATGATGATGGTTCTATGGCTATCAGGATAGCGGAGTACGCTTTTATTGCAGCCAGACAGTTTGCCACGTGGGATATTGGCCATGTGACAATTCCAATGCCGGGATTTTCAGTTATTTATGTTAAAAGCACGGACAGGACACCGAAAACAACAACGATTACATTTACCTTTCCAGACGGGCAGACGGTGGACTATAAATCGGACAATGTAATTTTAGAGGAATTTACAAAGGAAAAAATTGTCGAGAAAAGGCTGTTCCCTTATATTCCGTTTTACATTGCAAGATATGAAAAAGAAATTGCATCAGAGGGCAATATTGAAAAGGCTATTGTGGAATTGGTGTATTTCAGGGATGAACTGTTACGTCTGCATCAGGAGGGAGAATTATCGGATGATGAGTTGATAGACCTGAAAGGATTTGTAAACACTATCATTACACATATCACAAATGGAAATAAAAATGAAGAAAGGCTGGTAAATATTATGGGTGGAACTGTTATTGAAACGGAATCTGATAAGATTAAGATACGGACGATTATTGAAATGGGGCAGGAAGTTGGCCTTGATGATTCGGAAATTTTGAAAAAGCTGCAGCAGAAAATTATCGGACTGCCTTTAAATCGGGCGGAGGCGTACTTGGAACAGTATGGCAAACAGCTTGTATAAGGTAAAAAGTTTTTAAGCAGTATATGGTTTCCCGTTTGAATTAAAAAGAGAGAAAAACAGATGAACGCAAGAGAGTATATGATTCTTATTAAGAGAGGTAAGGACATCTGAAATAAGGTCATGTGAATACATTGAAGATACGCAATTTTCTGATATATAACAGAATCGGCAAAAGACCTTTACTGGCGATTGAAGTGGATGGGTAGGAATATCACAGAAAAGAGTCCGCGCAGGCTATGCACGATGAAATGAAGAATCATATATTGGAGTTGTACGAAATTCCACTACTGAGATTTAAGACAAACGGCAGCGGCGAGAGGGAAAAAATTGCAGCGATGCTGGAAAAACTGCTTGGATGAAATCTGGCGTACTGAAACCTGGCGGAGGTATCGTAAATGACAGAGACAGTGAAGCAACACGGAAAAATCATGATAGAAACAGAGCGCCTGATACTCAGAGAAATGACGCAGGCTGATTTAGAAGCGCTTTGCAGAATTCTGTGTGACGAGGAAGTAATGCGCGCCGCCTATGAGAGTGCGTTCAGCAAAGGGGAGGCGCAGGGCTGGCTGAACAGGCATCTGAAAAGATATGCAGATTACGGCTTTGGTCTCTGGGCTGTGATATTAAAAGAAACAAATGAAATGATTGGACAGTGCGGACTGACAATGCAAAGCTGGGGAGAAAAAGAAATTCTGGAAATAGGCTATCTGTTTCAAAAGGCATACTGGCATAAAGGGTATGCCACGGAATCGGCAATTGCCTGCAAGGAATACGCCTTTTCAACTCTTAATGCGGACACAGTATACTCCACGATAAGAGATACCCATATTGCCTCCCGGAGGGTGGCTGCCCGCACCGGTATGAAGATTATTGACAAAGCTGTTAAGAATTTCAGGAATGTGGATATGGACTTTTTTCTGTATGGGTGCGTCAATCCGTCTTATTAAAAACGACAGTTTGCTCTTTCATGGATATTCTTCCAACCTGATATCCGTACTCTGCAAGTTCTTTTTTGTATTTCAGAAAAGAGTGGTCGATTGGTATTCCGGCAATATTCTGTATTTCCTCAAAAGTAAGCTTAAAGGATTTTCTTCCGTCCTGTTGTACATGTTTCCATAAAGCGTCATATTTACTCATTGCCTTTTGCCCCTTTCTGCGGTTTCTTTAAACATAAGGATGTCTGGCGGAGCTTGGCATCCGTTGTGTTTTATTATAGTCCGCCTTAAATATCAAAGCAATTCTTTTGCTGTGAAATGTTTTCCGAATGCTGTAGAATATGGGATATGGAAATGATATAATCAATTCTGCCAGGAAAATCAGGTTGAAAGGAGCGGCAGGCAATGAGCGATATCATGAAATTTTCAGATAGGGAGGAATTCAGGAAGTGGCTTTCCGGTAACTGCCTTTCAAATGACGGCATCTGGCTTTTGTTCGGCAAAGCCGGCGGGCCGAGGACCTTAAAAGCCGGAGAAGCGCTTGAGGAAGCCCTTTGCTTTGGATGGATTGACGGACAAATGCAGAGCATTGACGATAAAACCTATAAGAAGTATTTTTCCCTGCGCAGGGAAAAGAGCAAGTGGTCGGAGAAAAACAAGGCATTGGTAAAAAGTCTTGAGGAACGGGGGCTTATGACCGACTTTGGCAGGGGGAAAATAGAGGAAGCCAAAAGGAACGGACAGTGGGACGCGCCAAAGCCCATGGCGGTTACGGAGGAACAAATCGCCGCCGTATCCGCAATTCTGGAAGGGCATGAGCCTGCTTTTTCGAATTTTCAGGCTATGTCCCTGTCGGTGAAAAAAACCTATACGCGGGCCTATTTCGACGCAAAGACGGACACCGGGAGGGAAAAGCGAATTGCCTGGATGGTGGAGCGGCTTAATAAAAATTTAAAGCCCATGTGACCGCAGATTCTGCAAAACCGCAAGATTTATGAAAAGCAGCAGAAACATTTTTGCTATCATTCAGAGCGAAAGGAGAATGCCGTGATGCAGAATGATATTGAAAATGTAATTGCCACAATCGATTATATAGAAACGCATTTATCAGAAAATCTGGATTTGGATGGGATTGCGGAGGCGGTGAATTATTCGAAGTACCATTTGCACCGCATGTTTACAGCCACAGTCGGCATGACGATACATGACTACGTGCAGCGCAGGAGGCTTACAGAGGCGGCAAAGCTTCTGGTTTTTACGGACAGACCGATATTGGAAATCGCACTGATTGCCGGGTATGAAAGCCAGCAGGCGTTTACCGCCATATTTAAGGAGATGTACAAGAAAACGCCGGGCAGATATCGGGAGGAGGAAGAATTTTATCCTTTACAGCTGCGATATGTTCTGAACAAAAATCCTATGAAGTTTGACGACCCGAGCCTCTGGAAGCAGAGGATTACTTTTGCCGCGCCCGGGGATATTCCTGAGTGGATGAATCTGGTGCGGCTTGTTATCGACGGTTTTCCGCATCTGGACGAGGAAAAGTATGAGGCGGGGCTTCGGGAGTATATTGCCTGCAAAAGAGCGTTGATTTTAAAAGACGGAGACACAGCGGTCGGTATTATGGCTTTTCAGGAAGAAACGGGCAGCATTGATTTTCTGGGGGTGCATCCCCAATACAGGAAACAGGGGATTGCAAGAGCCTTTCTACAAAAAGTGCGGGAGGAATTTATGGACGGCGATGCCGCTCTTACCGTGACGACTTTCCGGGAAGGGGACAAAGCGGACACCGGCTGCCGCGATATCTGCAAAAAACTTGGCTTTGCGGAGGCGGAGCTTCTGGTGGAATTCGGCTATCCCACACAGCGGTTTATCAAGTGTGCGGTGGATGATAAAGCAAAGCCCCACGCCGCCGCCAAATGCCTGCAGGCAGTCAACCAGCCCGTTGCCCACGGGAAGAAAGCGCAACAGACGGAAAATCCTCTTGCCCGGGATTTTGATATCAAATCATTGCTGAGGTTTGCCTTGCCGACCATTGTGATGATGATTTTCATGGGGCTCTACACGATTGTAGATACTGTCTTTGTATCGCGGTTTGTAAATACCGACGCTTTATCAGCGATGAATATCGTTTGTCCTGTAATCAACCTGATTGTGGGGCTGGGCACCATGCTTGCCACCGGGGGAAGCGCGGTGATTATGAAAAAGATGGGAGAGAAGAAGGGGGATGAAGCGAAGGAGGATTTTACCTTTCTGATTCTGGTGAACGTCCTTGTGGGAATGATGATGTGCGTCCTTGGGTATGTGCTGATGGAAGATATTTTTGCCGGGATGCATCTTTCGGCGGAGGTGGAAGGATATTGTGTGGAATATCTGAGCCGTTATCTGGTGTTTACCGTTCCCATTCTTTTAATGAACAATTTTACGCTTTATATGATTGCCAGCGAGAAGGCAACCCTTTCTCTGGTCTGCTCCGTGACGGGCGGCGTTCTGAATATGGCCCTTGACTATGTGTTTATTGCCGGGCTTGGCATGGGAATCGGCGGCGCGGCGGTTGCAACGGGGCTTGGCTACTCTGTGACGGCGGTTGCGGGATTATTTGTTTTCAGCCGGAAAAAGAGCCTTCTGCATTTTAAGAAACCGGCGTTCCGTTTTAAGGTTCTTGTAAATGCAGCCACAAACGGATGCTCGGAGATGGCCACCGCCCTTGTCACCGGAATTATTACCATGATGTTCAACTGGACAATGCTGCATTATGTGGGAGAGGACGGCGTTGCGGCTGTTACAATCATCATGTATGTATTGATGTTTGCAAGCTCCCTGTATACAGGGTATTCCTATGGAGTTGCTCCGATGGTCAGCTATTATTACGGGGAACAAAGCCATGGGAAGCTGAAAAAACTGGTTGCGGTCAGCCTGAAAGTGATTTTGGCAATTTCCCTTGTGACGGTGGCAGTCTCCCTTCTGCTGACGAAGCCTCTGGTTTCCGTCTTTGCCCGACCGGATAATCCGGTGTATTCTCTGGCGGTGACAGGGAACAGGATTTGTACCATTGCCCTTCTTTTTATCGGGTTTAATATTTTTGCCAGCGGGATGTTTACCGCGCTGTCAAACGGAGTGGTCTCGGCTGTCCTTGCATTTTCGAGGTCTTTTGTATTCATGCTCATTACAATGATTGTACTTCCCTTAATCCTTGGCGTGAACGGAATCTGGCTGGCAACGCCGGCGGCGGAGCTGATGGCGCTTGGATTGTCCGTTTTCATGTTTTTCAAATACAGAAAGCGGTACGGGTACTGATGGCAGGTTGACGGTTCGTTACCGGAAAACAGCCTTTTCATTACGTCCGCCTGAAAAAGTAAAATTATCTGCCGATATATAAATAAATGAATAATTTATGAAACAGGAAAAGGCGGGTTTGTCAGATGGCAGGAACCGCTATATAAAAATAACCGATGGTAATGGAGGAGCGGGAAATGGGAATTAACGGTATCGGAACGGCAGGCTATCCGGTGGCAGGCTATAAGACAGGGAGAACACAGAGGAATCCGGCGGGAGGAAGCTTTGCGGAGCATGTGGAAAACGCGGCGGCCGCAAAAACGAGGACGCATATTGTTTATATGAAAACAGACGACATGCTTTACTCAGGCGGAAACGGAACGGGCTTATCCTTTTACCTTAAATATGCGGAAAACTCGACAGAGGATGACCCCACTGTGATTGCAAAGGGCGTTGACGAAAACGGAAAGGAATTTGAGCAGACCATTCATATTAACAAAATCAACCCGAACCTGGCGACAATCGTGGAGATGAGGGCGTTAGAAGCCTATGCGGGTGTGGAAAAGCAGTACGGCTTCAGCTCGCTTCCCATGGAAACCGGCGATATGGGACTGTATGACAGAAGGGATTTCATAAATATGTTCAGGAAGGCAATCAGCGACATGAACCTGCTGCGCCAGCCAAAGTCGGCGGCCTACTATCAGTACAGCATGCAGGCTTACCTGGATTTTATGTACAGACGGTAAAGGGGATTCTGTATTTGTGTAAAATATTACGAAAAAAGAGCGGGAAAGCAATTGGCCACCAAATTGTTCTCCCGCCTTTTTACTGAAACAAAAAAATGGCAGGTGAAGCCGCATATCCGCTGTTTGCACATCTTAAAAAAAGGTGGTATGATTAGGCGTGGAGGTGGGTTATGGATTTTGGAATGCCGTTTTTAATAGAAACCTGTTCTCAAAAGGAATGTATCAGCCTTTGCCGCCGCCTTGGCCTGCAGTTCATTGAGTGGAACATGAACTTCCCTCAGTGCCAGCCGGAAAACTTTCAGGCGGAGATGCTGCGCGAGGCAGGGGAGAGGGAAAACATTTATTATACGCTGCATCTGGAAGAAAATATCAATTTCAGCGATTTCAACCAAAGGGTACGGAGGGCGTATCTGGACACGGCGTTGGAGAGCATTGAGCTGGCTAAGAAAATCGGTGCTCCTTTGATTAACATGCATCTGGCTAAGGGGATTTTCATCACGCTGCCGGATAAAAAGCGTTACCTGTTTGAGGAGTACAGCGAAATTTACCATGAAAATATGCAAAAATTCCGCAAGGAATGCGAGTGCGCAATCGGGGACGCCGATATTAAAATCGCGGTGGAAAATACGGACGGCTTTGCGCCCTACGAGCAGGAGATAATCGAGGAGCTTCTTAAAAGTCCCTGCTTCGGGCTGACGCTGGATATCGGGCACAGCCATGCGGCGAAGAATGTGGATATTCCCTTTTATGAAAAAAACAGGGGCAGACTGATTCATATGCACGCCCACGACGCTGCCGGAGCGAAATGCCATCTGGCTTTCGGGGACGGAGAAATCGATTTGCGGCAGAGGCTTCTGATGGCGAAAGAGGCCGGGGCAAGAGTGGTGCTCGAGACAAAGACGGTGGAAGCGCTGGAAAAGACCAGAAGATACATGGAGGAGAATTTTCAGGATTTATGCTGACGGACATCAAACTTGCAGCACAGCAGAGCTGCGGGGTATTGCCTCTCGCCGGGGCGGCAGTCGGCAAATGCCGCCTGGCTCGTTGCTTCAAAAAAATGAAAGGAGACCGGATACATGTTGGAATTTAAGTATGACACACAGCTTTTAATTGAAGGAGAGGATTTGGACGAGGATGCCATTTCCGAATATTTTACGGAGCATTTTAAGGGAGACTGCCTGCTGGCGGTGGGAGATGAGGAGCTGATTAAGATTCATTTTCACACCAATGAGCCCTGGCAGGTGCTGGAATACTGCGCTTCCTTAGGGGAAATTTATGATATCGTGGTGGAGGATATGGACAGACAGTCCAGAGGACTCAAGGGATAACCTGCCTCTTTGAACCGATATCCTGTAAAAACAGCAGACAGGAAACGGCTTAAAGCGTACGGAACAGTATTTTGGACAGAAGGGTGAGAGGCATGACATTAGAGGAACTAAAGACAGGAGAATCGGCGGTTATCGACGTGGTAGGAGGAGAAGGGGAGCTGCGGCAGCACTTCCTGGATATGGGAGTCATACCCGGAGCGGAGGTGACGCTGATTAAGCTGGCGCCGATGGGAGACCCCATGGAGCTTCGTATCCATGGATATGAGCTGACCTTACGTCTGGCGGACGCCGCAAAGATTCAGATACACAGAGTAAAAGCATCCCGGCAGCTACAGGCAGACGCAGAGAAGAATAACGGCAAAAGCGGAAACAGCAGCAAAAAGGAGCACCCCGGATATAAGGCCCATCCCGGATACGGCGAGCTTGGAGAGCATAAAAAGAACGGAAGGGAATCGGGCGCGGTTCCGGTAAACGACGGGCAGGTGCTTTCCTTTGCCCTTGCAGGAAATCAGAACTGCGGCAAGACCACGCTGTTTAACCAGCTTACAGGCTCCAATCAGCATGTGGGAAATTTCCCCGGAGTGACAGTGGACAGAAAAAGCGGCCAGATTAAAGGGAAGGCGGACACGCTGGTCACGGATTTGCCCGGCATTTATTCCCTGTCCCCTTATTCCAGTGAGGAAATCGTTTCCAGACAGTTTATACTGGGGGAAAAGCCCAAGGGAATTATCAATATCGTAGACGCCACAAATATCGAGAGAAACCTTTACCTGACCATGCAGCTGATGGAGCTGGATATCCCCATGGTGCTGGCCCTTAATATGATGGACGAGGTTCGGGGAAACGGCGGCTCCGTCTATATCAATGCCATGGAGGAGGCCCTCGGGATTCCGGTGGTGCCCATTTCGGCGGCAAAAAACGAGGGAATTGACGAGCTGATTAACCACGCCATACATGTTGCAAGGTTTCAGGAGACGCCCGGAAGAAACGACTTCTGCGGCTCTGAGGATAACGGAGGCGCGGTACACAGATGTCTCCATGCGGTGATGCATCTGATTGAAAAGCATGCAAGGGATGCGGATATTCCCGTAAGGTTTGCCGCCACAAAACTGACGGAGGGAGACGAGCGGGTTCTTAAGGCCCTTGCGCTTACAGAGCCGGAAAAGCAGATGTTAGAGCAGATTATCTGTCAGATGGAGCAGGAGAGAGGACTGGACCGGGCGGCGGCCATTGCCGATATGCGGTTTTCCTTTATCAAAAATCTGGTTGAACAATGCGTGGTGAAGCCCAAAGAGAGCAGGGAAAGCTTAAGAAGCAAGGCCATTGACAGTGTACTTACCGGAAAATACACGGCAATCCCGGCTTTTATCGGAATTATAGCGGTGATTTTCTGGCTGACCTTCAATGTGATTGGCGCATGGCTTCAGGGAATACTGGAGGCGGGAATCGAGGCGCTTACCGGAACCATTGCGGCGTGGATGGAAAATGCAAACGTCAACGGGGCCCTGCAGTCCCTTGTGGCAGACGGCATTATGAGCGGCGTGGGGAGCGTTCTCAGTTTTCTGCCCATTATCGTGACCCTCTTTTTCTTCTTATCGCTGTTGGAGGACACCGGCTATATGGCGCGGGTGGCCTTTGTAATGGATAAGCTGCTTCGGAAAATCGGGCTTTCAGGGCGGAGCATTGTGCCCATGCTGGTTGGCTTCGGCTGTTCGGTGCCCGGGGTGATGTCGAGCCGGACCCTTCCATCGGAGAGGGACAGAAAGCTGACGATTCTGCTGGTGCCTTTCATGAGCTGTACGGCAAAGCTGCCGATTTACGGATTTTTTACAGCAACATTTTTCCCGAAATACAGCGGCCTTATCATGGTTCTGCTGTATTTCACAGGGATTGCGGTGGGAATTGTCACGGCCCTGATTTCAAAAAAGACGGTCTTTAAGGGGGAGGCGGTGCCCTTCGTGATGGAACTGCCAAACTACCGTATGCCGGGGGCAAAGAATGTGGCGCTGCTTTTGTGGGATAAGGCAAAGGATTTTCTGCAGAGAGCGTTCACCGTTATCCTTATGGCAACCATTGTTATCTGGTTTTTACAGACCTTTGACTTGCGCCTTAATATGGTGACGGATTCAAAGGACAGTATCCTTGCCCTTGCGGCCGGTTTCATCGCGCCGGTTTTTGCGCCTTTAGGCTTTGGCGACTGGCGGATATCCACCGCCCTTATCTCAGGCTTTATGGCAAAGGAAAGCGTGGTCTCCACGCTGACGGTTCTGTTTGGAGAGGCGGGAGTTACGCAGGTGCTTTCGCCGGTGGCGGCAGCCTCGCTTCTGATATTCTGCCTGCTCTATACGCCCTGCGTGGCGGCCATTGCGTCGGTCAAAAGAGAGCTGGGCGGCAAATGGGCGCTGGGAATCGTGGCTCTGCAGTGCGGGATTGCGTGGGTCTGCGCGCTTTTGGTACATATTGCGGGGAATCTGATAGTGTGATATGTTGTTTGGGCAGCCTACCGTTCTGACGCGGCAGTCTGCCTTTCAGTGAAAGCCGGGAAACCGGCGAAAAATTCGAAAATCAAATCAGGGATTGACAAAGCAGAAGAAAAGGTTTATTATTAAAAATAAGAAATGGGTTTTCACCGTACATCTTGTTACGGCTTGTTTCTTTTTTTATTGCCAGAATGTCGTACAGATATTTCCTGTTATTTTCGGCGTGGTTGATTAGTAGCCGGGCATGGAAAATATTGTACCTGAGGAGTACATTTTCCTCATAGACAGGCATTGCAAATCGCACATCATATCTGTACCATCCATGTATGGCATTCTTGCCGTGTTTTTCTTTTCGGTTTTCCTCATAAGTCGGATTTGAGGCAATCTGTATCAACTCCGGTATTGCGGTAGCGGCATTTGCCTTAGCTTTTGCGTTTGCACCCATCAGGCTTTTCCGGCTCTCTGATTCCGTGTACTCTTCGGGCAGTTCATTTCCAATGAAAATACGTTCTGAATTTTCCACAATCTCGTAGGAATCTCCGACATATCCTTTGAGGTACTGTTCTACATCATTCCAGTCAATCTGTCGTTTCCCTTTGAAACGAATATCGTGAATCAAAACCAGCTTTTTACCATCGACATCGGTTATGATATTTACATTTCTGTTTTCTATCATATATTCTGTTCCCTTTTCTCCTGACACAATCCGGCCCTTACGCCAGAAATGCAATCACGTTCTCCCCCGCATTGGCCGCTTCTTCAAAAAACTTCTTCAATTCATCGAAATTCGCCCACACATATTCAAAAAAGTCCGCTTCATTTTCATCGGACATCACAGGATAAATCTCGTTGTCAATCATATCCTGCATATGAAAATTTCCCCGGAAAAATCCTTCGTCCCAGGGCTTTAAGGCTTCATGCAAAAGTTTTACGGTTTCGGCCGGGATGAGTCTGGCGGGACCGTAGCCCATGTCCTCGTCGTTTATCGGCTCGCCGCCTAAAACAAGATGCCCTAAAATATTGTCGTCGGGAATATCCCATACGCATCCGGTTACAACGTAATGGATTGCGTGCCACGCCTTGTCAATGCATGCAAGGTTTCTGTCATTTTCTTCCCCGAATAAAATGCCCGTGTCTCCCTCGCGGATTTTGTTCACGGTATCTTCGCCTGCACGAAGATAGTATCCTATCATACTCATAAATTTTCCTCCATTCCGGTTCGGCAAAGGCCTTTCTGGCACGTCATCCATAAACCGATTTGTGCACCCTGTGGCGTATGCCGTTAAATTTTTGTGGTCTTTATTCAGACGGATATGGTATTATTCTAACATATTGAAGCTGTAGATGGAAAGAGGTGAAATACTTTGCTGCGCACAATGCGGATATCTGTAAAGCTGGCAATTATTTATATGTTAATTCTGTTTGTCTCGTGGATGATGATTTTCTTTCTGTTTGCCGGAATCAGGAGCAGGGAATCAAGAAACTATGCGAAAGCCCTGTCGGCGCAGACGCTGAATACCGTGGGCAGGAACGTGACGACAATCATTGACAATGCGGCATACTATTCCAGAATCATTCTTTCCAGCAGCGAGGTTACGGGCGCGCTCGAGGCAGGGGACGGGGAGAGGCAGAAGGAAAGCCTGTATCAGTTTATTTCTCTGGTAGATTCGGAAACCCATATTAACGGGATTTATATGTGGGATATGTACGACCATGCGTGCAGTATTGACAGAAATCATGTCAGGAGCCTGCGGACGGAAAATGTGAGCGGGACAAACTGGTATGAGGAAGTGATGGCGCTGGGAGGCTCCTACTGCCTGAAATTAAATGCGGACAGAGTTCTCACGCAGAGCAGCGCCCAGACCTGTGTTTCCCTGATTCGGGTGGTCAACAATCCCTTTGATTATCAGCCTGTCGGTATTTTAATGATAAATATTGATTTGGAAGCCTTTGTAGGCTGTTATGAAAGCGTGGATGCACAAAGCGTGCCCTGTCTGTATATTCTTGACCAGACCGGGAAAATTGTGGCGTCCCGCTCAGAGATTACATTGCCGGAGTTTCAGGCGGCTTTGGCGTCGGGAAGGGAGAGCTTTTTATACGGGGACAGAAAAGTATTTCCGGCAAGCCTTGAAGCAGATGGAATTGACTGGGTGATTCTTGCCGGAACGGTGACCGAAAACTCGCTGGATAAGTCTGCGGCGGGCGGTTTTCTGGTTGCCACTGTCATGATTTCTCTGGCGGTTTTCTGTTTTGCGGCTTTCTTTTTTACCAGGAGGTATGTTGCCAATCCCTTAGAGGATATGGCGGATTCCATGAACCGTATGGAAGGGAAAAAATTTGAAAAGATTTGCACCGACAGCAGAGGCGCGGAATTTTCCGCAGAAATGGGGATTCTAAAGGATACCTACAATCAGATGGTGGACGAGATTGACACGTTAATCGAGCAGGTATATGAGGAGGAAAAAATAAAGCGGAAAACAGAGCTGAACGCCTTGCAGGAGCAGATGAAGCCGCATTTCCTCTACAATACCATAGATGCCATGGGATATCTTGCCTTAAGCGGAAGAAGCCAGGAGGTTTACGACGCCCTGGAAGCCTTTGGAAGCTATTACCGTATACTGCTCAGTAAGGGAAAGGAGCTCATCACCGTCAGGGAGGAAATCGAGATGGTGAGAGATTATCTGGAGCTTTTGAAAATCAGATACGGGGACGAGCTGCATTATGTTCTGGACGTGGATGAAAATATCTGCGACGATTATATTCTGAAAATGATTCTGCAGCCTCTTGTGGAAAATGCGGTAAACCACGGAATCCGTCCCAAAACCACCAGAGGTATGGTGTGCGTGGAGGGAAAGGAGGAGGACGGGTATCTTTGCTTTTCGGTTGCGGATGACGGAGTCGGGATGAGCAGCGAAAAGATGGCGGAGCTGCAGAGGGAAAATCTGGACAGCAATGAAAAGAGCTTTGGCCTCCGGGGAACTATCGAACGGATTAAGATTTTCTATGAGCAGGATATCGGCTATGATATCCAAAGCACAGAGGGAAGAGGAACGGTGATTACGCTGCGAGTGCCTGTTTATTATGAGGGGGATGAGTCGGATGATTAAGGTGCTGATTGTGGAGGATGAGGCCGGAGCCAGGAATCTGCTTAAAATCATTGTAAACTGGGAAGAATTTCATATGAAAATCATGGGGGAAGCGTCCAACGGACGGGAGGCCTTATTTTGTATGGAAAAAGAGCTTCCCGATTTGGTGGTGACTGATATCAGGATGCCTGTCATGGACGGAATTGAGCTGGCGGAAGAAATTATGAAGAAATACCCGTCGGTGAAGGTAATTATTATTACCGCCTATGATGAATTTAAGTACGCTCAGCAGGCAATCAGGGCCGGAGCGGCGGATTTCATTTTAAAGCCCATGAAAAGGCAGGAGGTGCGGGAGGCGCTCCTTCGGGTAAGCGGACAGATAGAAAAGACAGAGGAAGGCGCTGTGGACGTCATGGAGCAGGTCAGGAATTATCTGGAGGAGCATTACTCGGAAAGCGAGCTTTCCCTGTCTCTGGTTGCGGAAAAATTCTTTTTAAATCCCAGCTATTTAAGCAGGGCGTTCCGCAAAAAGCACGGAATGACGCTGGTGGAGTGCCTTAATAAAATACGGCTTGATAAGGCCTGCGACTATCTGAAATCCGGCGACTTTAAGGCGTACGAGGTGGCGGAGAAGGTGGGAATCCCGAATCCTGACTATTTTGGGAGATGTTTTCGCAAATATACGGGTATGTCTGTCAATGATTACAAAAAGAAGGTCAAAATTGTGAGTGAATGAGTCAAAATTTTACGTTCAAATACGGAGAAAAAAATCTATACTGTACTTGTTGCATAAAAACCACAAAAGTTACAGGAGGTAAAAAATGAAAAAGAAACTAGCAATGCTTTTGTGCGCAGGTATGGTTATGGGACTACTTGCCGGCTGCGGCGGCGGAAACGGTAAGGGGGAAACTCCCGGGAATGAGTCGGCGGGGGCAGAAACAGGAAAGGATGCAGCTTCGGGCGGCGACGAGGCATCAGCCGGCAGCGAATCCGAAGATTCAGGGGAGGCGGTAAAGCTGACATTCTGGAAGTCGCCTCATTCAGACAGAGAGGATGAGATTTGGGCGTCCATGATTGCCGAGTTTAACAAAGAAAACCCCAATATTCAGGTAGAATTTTTGAATGTTGCATGGGATTCGGTTGTGGAGAAGGAAACGGCGGCCTTTGCGGCGGGAACGGGACCCGACATCAGCTTCCAGACAGAGCAGTTCCCTCTTTATGCCAAGAACGGCTACATATTGTCTTTAGAGGATTACGCCGACGAGGCAAAGCGCGCCGGTTATCCGGCGTCCGCCCTGGAGTATTGCTCCTACGACGGACAGCTTATGGGAATTCCTTTCGTGGCGCTTAACTCTGTAATGTTCTATAACAAGGATATGTTTGCGGAGGCGGGAATCACTGAGGTTCCCACTACCTGGGAGGAGATGGAGGAAGTGGCGAAGAAGCTGACTCTTGACAAAGACGGCGACGGTCAGACCGACCAGTGGGGCATGATGTTTGAGATGGACGACTACTGGCAGCCCCTTACCTATATTATTCAGGCCGGGGCAGACCAGTGGAACGAAAATCTGACCAATATCGGATTTAACAACGAACAGGGGATTGAGGGGCTTACATTCTTTGACAAGCTGTACAATCAGGATAAGGTGGTGCTTCCTCTTGAAAAATATTCGAGCAGAGACGAGGAGCGCGCTTATTTCTATAACGGACAGGTGGCAATGTTCCCTCAGCAGATTCATTATACAAACATTATCAAGGAGGCTTCCGACATTAATCTGGGCGCCTTTGCGATACCGGCAGGCCCGGCAGCCGACGAAGCCCATGCAAAATGGAATTTTGCAAATATCGGAATGCTTGCTATTTCCAGCCAGACCCAGCACCCCGACGCCGCATGGAAGTTTGTGGAGTTTATTACCCGACCTGAAATCGAAAAGACTTATCTGTCGGAAGTAGGATTCTTTTCTCCTCAGCTTGCGACCAATGATTTGATGTACGAGGGCGATGAGATTATGGCTGTTGCGGCGGAAGGAATCGCCTCTTTGCAGGTAAGCCCCGCATCCGATTATGCAAATGCGATGATGCAGAACCTGAAAATCCTGTATGAGAACGTGGCAAGAGGCGAGAAATCACCGGCGGACGCAATTTCTGGCATGTATGATGCCATGAAGGCAATCAGCGGCGAATAGAATCGTAAAACGGCAGCGTCAACTGCTATTGAAAGAGGTTTTT
>OFFY01001952.1_pt1 | contig 15730 bp, 15 predicted proteins | sample 1521481 | NCBI WGS metagenome assembly OFFY01 (sample SAMEA3504117, study PRJEB24116) | mouse gut metagenome | biome: mouse gut; feature: mouse-associated habitat; material: faeces | place: Denmark | collected 2011
TACGAAACTGCCCTGTCAGGCTGTCATTGGAAATACTCTTTTCAAACCGGGAAAGCAGGCTTTTAAATCCAAGCTTCTTTAAAAGCACATAAGCCTCCTCCGTATAAAAATCATGAATCCTGGCTTCCTCCATGGAAAATTCCAGAGGGCTGTCCACATTGATTGTGGCAAGGGTTTTGCTTAAATAAGCAAGCTCCTTATTATTTATCAAAGACTCCCGGACGGATTTTTTCGCGACCTCCTCCACATGAACATAAATATTGTCGAGAGAGCCGAACTGCGTCATCAGCTCCGCCGCCGTTTTCTCTCCTACCTTGGGCACACCCGGAATATTATCCGCCGTATCCCCCATCAAAGCCTTTAAGTCGATAAACTGAACGGGATTCACCTGATACTTTTTTTCTACATCAGCGGCATAATAATCTTCAATCTCCGTTTTTCCGCCTTTTGTTTTGGGAATCCTGATTTTTATGACATCGGTCGCAACCTGCAGCAAATCCCTGTCGCCCGATACAAGGGAGACAGCCTTCCCTTCCTTCTGCGCCCGCTTTGCCAGCGTTCCCAAAATATCGTCGGCCTCAAGCCCCGCCTGCTCCATCATTTTAATCCCCATGGCGGCAAGCACCTCCTTGAGAACCGGAACCTGCTCCCGCAGCTCCTCCGGCATAGGCTTTCTGGTACCCTTATACTCTTTATATATCTCATGGCGGAAGGTAGGCGCTTTCACATCAAAAGCCACCGTCAGATAATCCGGCGACTCCTCCTCCAGAATTTTAAACATAATGTTGAGGAAACCGTACACGGCATTGGTATGAAGCCCCTCGCTGTTGGTCAGGTCGGGCACCCCGTAAAACGCCCTGTTTAAAATACTGTGTCCGTCAATCAAAACTAACTTTTCCATGCTTTTCCCCGTTTCTTCTCATACTAATTTCCCAGAATGCAGAAGGCATCCTTCACAGCAAAGCCGCAAATATACAACACATGGCATTCGTCAAATCCACATCAGCAGCCGCCCGGCTCTCTGTCCGCAGGCATCAGTAAAACGCCATCACCAGCGCCACCAGCACAATCGCCGCAATCACCACAAGGCCGTCCAGAAGATAAGAAAGCCACGTCAGACTTTCTCTCATCTTTAAGGCGTGTTCCTCCATCCCTATCCGGTATTCCAGTTCGTTCTTCAAGTCAAACACGCTGCCCGCTTCCAGCCTCGAAAGCCCTTCCTTCACAAGAAACTGAATGGAAAGCTCTTCCTTGCACTCGCCGCACTCGTCTATATGCTCCATAAATTCCCGCAAATCATCCGTGTCCAAATCATCTTCAAGAAAAACGGGAATCAATTTTTCCGCTTCTTTACATGTCATGACAGTTCCTCGCCGCGTAATTATTGCCTCTAAATAATATACACTAAATTATGCGCAAAGTAAATCATTAAGATTCTTTCAACAAAAAAACTCAAAGCAAAATAAGCGGCCAAAAAACCTCTCGTTTTGCCTTGAGCTTTATCCATCACCCTGTTCCGGAAAAAGAGCGGCTTATAAAAGCCGCCCCTCCAAAACCACCTGTTTTAAATCCAGGTTCTCTTTTTTCAGCAGCACCACATTTGCCCGCTTTCCGGGAGTGATGCTTCCGCAGACATCATAAATCCCGACACTTTTCGCCGGGTTCACCGTCGTACACTTTACCGCCGATTCCATGGGAATTCCCATTTTCAGAACCGCCGTCCGAAGACAATCCATCAGATTGGTAACCGACCCGGCTATGGTTCCGTCCTTCAATGTGGCCAGATTACCCACCACCTTCACATACTGTCCGCCCAGCGTATAATCGCCGTCTAAAAGCCCCGTGGCTCTCATACTGTCGCTAATCATTATAATGCGGTCGTCGCCGAAAAGCCGGAAAGTTGCCCTTACCGCCGCCGGATGAATATGCACGCCGTCACAAATCAGTTCTACCTCCGCCTTTGCCGCATCTGCCGCCGCTCCGATAACTCCCGGCGCCCTGTGGGTATAGGGATTCATTGCGTTGTAGAGGTGTGTTACATGGCTGGCTCCCTTTTCAAACGCGCGGACAGCCGTATCATAATCCGCCGCCGTATGCGCCAGCGACATCACCACTTCCCCGTGTTTTTCTTCAATAAACTCCATCGCCCCTTCTACTTCCGGTGCAATGGCAATCAGCTTCACCATATGGCCCGCCGCCTCGCTTAACCTGTCAAACATGGCTGCGTCAGGCTTGCTGATGTATTCTTCGTTCTGCGCTCCTTTCTTGGCAACGGATACGAAGGGACCCTCCATATTGATGCCGTAGAGCCTTGCCCTCTTTTTCTCCGCCGGCTCCCCGCCGGAATTTTCCTCCCGGTAAGCCTTTGCTTCTTTGCAGATACCAAGCAGCATATCCTCCGAAAGAGTCATAGTCGCTGGTACAATATTTGTTACCCCCACGGAAGCCTCATAGGCCGCCATAGCTTCAATTGCTTCTCTGGTTCCGTCGCAGAAGTCAAAGCCTGCGCAGCCATGGAAATGAATATCCGTAAGCCCCGGTATGGCATAGCATCCGCTTCCGTCTATTTCTTCCTTATCGCTGACATCTGCAGGTCCGGCCGCAAACCTGTCGCCCTCTATAAAAATATCCCGTATTAAGAACCGTCCGTCCTCCGTATACACGCTGGCATTTTTAATTACCATAAGAAATCAACTCCCTTCTTTTAACGTTTTTCCTTTCATGCAGCTTACTTATTTCACAAGGGATAAAGCCGCCTCGTCTGCAACCACCGTTACGTCCGGGTGGAGCTGCAAAACGGATGCCTGCACCCTCGGCGTAATCGGACCGAAAAATGCTTCCTTCACAATTCCCGCCTTATCTTCGCCGCTTACCACCACCAGAATCTTCCTGGCCTGCATGATTGTCTGGATTCCCATGGTATAAGCCTGTCTGGGAACATCGTCGATGGATGCAAAAAATCTCTGATTCGCCTTTATGGTTGTTTCCGTCAAATCCACACAGTGCGTCTTTGCCTTAAACACATCTCCCGGCTCATTAAAGCCGATATGACCATTGTGCCCAAGTCCGAGAAGCTGCAAATCCACGCCGCCCACGTCCTCGATAATCTGATTATAGTCGGCGCACGCCTTTTCGCTGTCCTTTTCCGTTCCGTCCGGCAGGAAGGTTCTCTCATGATTGACATTAACCTTGCTGAATAAATGCTCGTTCATAAAATAGTAATAGCTCTGGTCGTTTTCCCTGTTCAGTCCCTTGTACTCATCCAGATTTACCGTTGTCACATTTGAGAAATCCAAATCGCCCTTATTGTACCATTCCACTAATTGGGCATATGTCCCGATTGGCGTGGAGCCTGTAGCCAGCCCCAGAACACAGTTCGGCTTCATAATCACCTGCGCCGACAGAATGTTCGCCGCCTTGCGGCTCATATCATCGTAATCCTTTGCTCTGACAATTCTCATTTTCCCTCATTCCTTTCCTTTTTGATTTTGCGTCGTTTTCGTGTCCCGCACGCTTTTCTTTCATGACTGTCTTTATTATATATAATGTGTGTCCTGCCCGCAAGCTATTCTGCTGCCGACAAACGCTGCCATGCTCCGCAGGCAGGCTTATTGTAACAAATTCCGTCATGCTTCACAGGTCAGTTTCCTGTAATAACAACGGAGGTCCCGAAGGACCTCCGCATGCCAGGGGTTTCGGTATTCTATGATTAAGAAATACCTTATAGCATCTTCTTCATTTCATCAGCAACAAACTGTACCTTGGTTCCTACAATTACCTGTACAGATGTCTTGCTGGGTCTCATAACGCCCGCAACGCCTGCTGATTTAATCTTCTTCTCGTCAACCTTCGTGTAATCTTTAATTTCCAGACGAAGTCTTGTCACACAGTTGTCGAGGCTCGTTACGTTGCCTTTTCCGCCAAGTCCTTCAAGAACCACCTTTGCAACTTCTGTGAAGTTATCGTTGGAAAGAACCACTCTCTTCTCCGCTTCAATATCATCATCTTCTCTTCCGGGAGTCTTTAAATCCAGTTTTACGATTAATGTGCGGAATACCACGTAATAAACAGCAGCAACTACAAGGCCAATCGGAATAATCATCCATGTATTCATAGCTGCCGGAAGCTTCGCACAGAGAACCCAGTCAATAAAGCCGCCGCTGAAAGTAAATCCTGCCCTTACAGGGAGCAGAGCGCAGATTGCGCAGACAATACCTGTAAGTAATGCATGGATAACATAAAGTACGGGTGACAGGAACATAAATGCAAATTCAAAAGGCTCTGTTACGCCTGTAAGGAAAGAACAAAGAGCCGCCGCTCCAAGCAGACCTGCCGCAATTTTCTTCTTTTCCGTCTTAGCTGTATGATACATTGCAAGTGCAGCTCCGGGAACACCAAGCATCATTACCGGGAAGAAGCCTGTCATATACTGGCCAACCTCGCCTGCCTGCGCTGCTTCATATCCGCCCATTCCCCAGAATTTATAGAGGTCTGCAATTCCAACTGCGTCAAACCAGAATACGGAATTGAGCGCGTGGTGAAGACCGAAAGGAATAAGCAGTCTGTTAAAGAAGCCGTAAAGACCAACGCCAAGAGCGCCTGTAGAAGAAACTGCCGTACCGAATGCTACCAGTCCTCCGTAAAGCACAGGCCATACGAAGAATAAAATAAGGCTTACAACAATGGTAACACCCGCCGTCACAATTGCCACGCTTCGCTTACCGCTGAAGAATGACAAGGCATCCGGCAGCTTTGTACTCTTAAATTTATTGTAGCAGGCTGCTCCGATTAAACCGGTCAAAATACCGATGAACTGGTTTCCTGCAATCTTTGAGAAAGCAACGTCTGCTTCTCCGCCGGTGAACATTTCAACTGCGCCCGGTGAAAGCAGTGTCGTAACCATCAGATAGGATACAATACCCGCCAGCGCGGCCGTTCCGTCATTATCGTCCGACATACCTATGGAAACACCGATAACGAACAGAATTGCCATATTGTCTATCAGCGCCGAACCGGCCTTACATAAGAAAGCGGCAGCTATGTTTCCGCTTCCCCAGCCGTTCGGGTCAATCCAGTAACCAAGGCCAAGCATGATACCTGCAACCGGCAGACATGCAACCGGAAGCATCAATGACTTGCCAAGTTTTTGTAAATATTTCATCATAATAAGTTTACCCCCTTAATCTTTGCGTTTCGCCCCTGGCTTCGAAACATGTTGGTTGTTACTTTTATAGATTAGCCTTCAGAAATTCTTCTACCAATTTGGCAGCTTCCCCCTCGTCCGGACCCTCTACCTTGACTGCGATTTCCGTTCCCTTGGTAGCGCCTAAGCTCATAAGCGCCATAATTCTTTTTGCGTTTGCTTCCTTACCATCCTTTACAATCGTGATATCGCTCTTGCAGCCTGCGGCCAGCTTCACCAAAAGCCCGGCCGGTCTGGCATGAATACCAAGTTCGTCCGTGATGGTATAATTGAATGTCTGCATAACCGTCCCCTCCTAAATCTCTCTGATTGCTTTTCGAAGTTCCAATACATATGCGGGTGATACGGATAATTCATCCACACCCATATCTACAAAGGTTCTGGTAAGGCTCGTATCGCCTGCCAGTTCCCCGCAAATACCTACCCAGATATTTTCCTTATGGCCGTTCTCCACGGTCATCTGGATGAGCTTTAAAACAGCCTTATGATGAGTGTCGCAGATTTTTTCAAGCTTCTGGTTCTGCCTGTCAACAGCCAGCGTGTACTGCGTCAAATCATTGGTTCCGATACTGAAAAACTCCACTTCCCTGGCAAGCTCATCGCTGATGATTGCCGCTGCGGGAGTTTCTATCATAATTCCCAGCTCCACTTCCCCCATGGCGATATTCTCTGCGGCAAGCTCCGCCTTCACGTCCGCCACAATTTCTTTAATCCGCCTGATTTCCGCCACTGAAATAATCATGGGAAACATGATGGACGCCGTGCCGAAAGCGCTTGCCCGGTAAATTGCCCGAAGCTGGGTGCGGAAAAGTTCTTCCCTGTCCAGACAGATACGGATTGCCCGATACCCGAGCGCCGGATTTTCTTCCTCCTCAAGCCCCAGATAATCCGCCTTTTTGTCGGCCCCGATATCCAGCGTCCTGATAATAACCTTCTTTCCGCCCATCTTTTCAAGAACCGCCTTATAGCTCTTAAACTGTTCTTCCTCCGTAGGGGCGCTGTCTCTGCCCAGATATAAAAACTCGCTTCTAAAGAGACCGATTCCGCCGCCGTCCGCCGCAAGAACCCTGTCTGCATCCTCTTCATTTCCAATATTACAATAGACGTTTACCCGCCGTCCGTCCGTGGTGACATTGTCCTGTCCTACCAGCTTTTTGAGTCCTTCAAGCTCATCGAGCCATCCGTTCTTTCTGGAAATCATATCCTGCAGAAGCTCCTGCGGCGGGTCGATTAAAAATTCTCCTGCAAAGCCGTCTACTACTGCCGTCTTTCCGTGATATTCCTCGAGAAGCTCCACATCAGTCCCCACCATGGACGGAAGATTCATGCTCCTTGCAAGAATCGCCGTATGGGAATTGGCTGAACCGTGTATCGTCACAAATCCGAGAATCTTGCTCTTATCCATCTGAATGGTCTCACTGGGCGTCAAATCATCCGCCAGAAGAATCACCGGCTCTTTTGTCTTAATAGACGCATCCTGAGTGCCTGCCAGATTATTGATGATTCTCTTGGAGATATCCAGGACATCGGCGCTTCTCGCCTTCATATAATCGTCGTCCATTGCGGCAAACATCTGGGAATAATTGTTGCCAACCTCATTCACCGCATATTCCGCATTGCATTTTCCGGCAATCATCTCTTTGATATCTTCCAGATACCCTTCGTCCTCAAGCATCATCTTATGCACGTCGAAAATCATGGCTTCTTCTTCGCCCACAGTTTTGAGTGCATTTTTGTACAGAATATCAAGCTGACCTTTCGCTTCAGATACTGCCAGTTCAAATCTTTCCTGCTCTGCCTTCACATCGTCTATCTGCGTCTGCTTCAGGACATATTCCTGCTTCCGATAGACATAGATTTTACCAACCGCAATTCCTTTCAGAACGCTTTTTCCGGCACACTTAACCATCACATTCTCCTTATTTTACGCAGGTGATTACTTCCTCGCCTACATTCACTTCCCCCCGCGCCTTGCAGTTTACTTCTGTAAACTCCGCGCTGTTACAGATAATGACGGGCGTTACGGTGTCATATCCTGCCCCGGCAATCTCCTTGATATCCGCTTCCAGAAGAAGGTCTCCCTTGCTTACCTTTTGATTTTCTTCCACTTTGGTATTAAAAAACTGTCCCTTAAGCTGAACGGTATCAAGACCTACATGTATTAATATTTCCACGCCGTCGGGAGTTGTCACGCCAACCGCATGGCCTGTGGGGAAAACTGTGCTTACAACGCCGTCGGCAGGCGCGTAAATCTTCCCCTCGGAGGGCTTAATGGCTATTCCCTTTCCCAATATCTCCTCCCCAAAGGTGGGGTCCGCCACCTCGCTGATAGGAATACACTCCCCTTTTACCGGAGCCGCCAGCGAAATTCCCTTCTTTTTCATAAAATCAAACAGTCCCATTTCTTTTCCCTCCATTTCCACTCGATACGATTAGTTCCGTTTAAAACAATTACTTTTACTGGCTCTTGTAAGCGTCTCTTGTCCTCTTAATGCTTACGGCCAGATAAACCATCTCCTCGCCCGTCATAAAACAGTCATATTTATCTTTCAGAAAAGCGTTAATATTATCCACAAGCCGGTATTCTTCTTCACAGTATGCCTTGATTACACTTTGAAATTCCTCTTCGGATTCATTTATGGGGGGAAGCTTCAACAGACGATGAGCCATGTACTTCAGATTGCTTACCAGCCAATCCCTGTGCATGGAATTTTCCCGGAACTGGGGAAATTCATTCTCTACGTATTCCATCATTTCCCGAATCATATTTGTCATCCGAAAAGTGTCGCCTATTCTGGTGTCGTACTGTGCGTTGACAAGATGCAGCGCAATCGACGCCGCCTCGTCGTCCGGCATCCGAAGGGAGGTCTTCTCCTCAATCAGACGCAGCGCATATTTCCCTACCAGATATTCCTTTGGATAAAAAAGCTTAATTTCCTCAAGCAGCGCATTAGTAAAATGCATTCCTTCTTTAAATCGGTCGATTGCAAATCCAATATGATCCGTCAATGTAAGATACACGTTCTGATTCAATTTAATTTCAATAGATGATTTTGCGTAAGAAATGATATCACTTGACAGCTGAACATACTCCAGCGGCAGCTTGGCAAGCAGCTCCTTGAACCTTTCAAGACTGTCCTCATTATCCATCCTGAAAATCTTTTCCGCAGATGCCTCGTCAATCTCCTGCCCGGGCTTTTTCCCGAAGCCGATTCCTCTGCCCATGACCACAAGCTCGCCGCCATACTGGTCAATGCTGGATACAATATTGTTATTAATTATCTTCTTGATTACCATAACAGCCCGCGTCCCCTCTCAAATCCGGTTTTCTATCTGTATAAATAAAAAACCAAATTTTATAAATCAATCTGTCATCAAATTAAAGATTAACTTACAAAATCTGGTTTTGCCTGCCGCACAGTAACAACCCGCATATATATTATGGATACATAATATCAATTTCGACAATAGATGTCAAGCCCTTTTAGATAAGATATATCATTTTGTTTATAATAAATATGATAAAATATATGCTTTTATGCATTGTGTACACTTTCCGTCTCTCTGTACCGTTCTCAGATAATCCCCTGGATAATCAGGAATACGATGAGAACCGGAAGGATATATGTCACATAAATGCGAATCCATCCGGGCATTTTCAGACCCTCTCCCGTATTTGTCTCTTTCATATAGCGGTCAAAGCCCCACCCGTACCTGGTCACGCAGAACAGCAGATAGCACAGGGAGCCAATCGGCAGTATCAGATTACTGACCAGAAAATCCTCCAAATCGAGAATCGTGCTGCCCTCTCCCAAAGGCTGGATTGCCGACCACAGATTGTAGCCGAACACACAGGGAAGAGATAATACAATCAGCGCAGCAAGATTTACCATACAGGACTTCTTTCTGCTCCAGTGAAACAAATCCATACCGCAGGAAATAATATTTTCAAACACCGCAAGTATGGTGGAAAACGCGGCAAACGTCATAAAGATAAAGAACAGCGTTCCCCAGATTCGCCCGCCTGCCATACTGTTAAACACATTGGGCAGCGTAATAAAAATCAGCTGCGGTCCCATATCCGGGCTGATGTCAAAGGCAAAGCAGCTGGGGAAAATAATCAGGCCGGAGACAAACGCCACAAAGGTATCCAGAATGGCGATATTCACCGATTCCCCCAGAAGCGTCCGCTTCTTGTCAATATAGCTGCCAAATATCGCCATGGCTCCAATCCCCAGGCTTAGGGTAAAAAACGCCTGATTCATGGCGGCGGTTATCGTCTCTGAAATCCCCACCTCCTTCATTCTTTCAAAATCAGGAAGAAGATAGAATTTCAGTCCTTCCATCCCGCCCTCCAGCGTCATGCTGTGTACTGCCAGAACGACAATAATCAGAAGAAGAAGGCTCATCATCACCTTTGTGATTCTCTCAACGCCCTTTTGAAGCCCCAGAGAGCATATTAAAATACCGGCAGTCACAATAATCACCATAGTAACCGTCAGAACCTGCGGGCTTCCCAGCATACTCCCGAACATCTCCGCCACCTGGTCCTTGTCCTTACCCGTAAACCTTCCCGTCAGCATCTGATAAAAATAATACAGCATCCACCCGGCTACGGTTGTATAAAACATCATGAGAAGATAGTTGCCCGCCATGCCAAGATATCCGTTCAAATGCCATTTCTGTCCGGGCCTTTCAAGCTCCGTGAAGCTCTTTATAATGCTTCTCCTGCTGGCGCGGCCCACGGCAAATTCCATTGTCATAACCGGCACGCCCATGGCAATCAGGAAAAACAGATAAAACAGTACGAACACGCCTCCGCCGTATAAGCCCGTGATATATGGAAATCTCCACACATTTCCGATTCCGATTGCGCATCCCGCAGACAGAAGAATAAATCCCATCCGTGAGCCTAATTTTTCTCTTTCCACTTCTTCTCCTCCTTCATCACATATAAAAAACGCTGAAAGCCTTTTCTATATTGGTTTTCAGCGATTTCTACTGCCGGCGATGGGACTTGAACCCATACGTGGTTGCCCACAACAGATTTTGAGTCTGCCTCGTCTGCCATTCCGACACGCCGGCATTTCACTGCGGAATAACTCATATCAACATCCCCGCAACGAAATATATCATAACACAAAAAGCTGCTCTTGACAAGAGTTTATACGGAATATTTGCATTTTATTTCTATTTAATTTCTATTTTCTGCTATTTGCACTGCATTTCTATCCGTATATCATTTCCATTCACTGTCACTTCCGCCAAGCTGCCCACAATCATCGGCATCATCGGCGGCAGATGTCCCAGATCCACATCCAGCACCACCGGTACCCCTTTGCGGCCCGCTACTTCCATCACTGCATCATGGGCATCCAGATTCATCATGGGCGTACCGTTCATCGGCCGGCCGAACAAAAATCCCCTCACATGTTCCAGCCATCCTGCTTCTTCCATCTGCCACATGGCCCGGCGAATAGAAAAGACATTCAGATCGCAGGCCTCCAAAAACCAGATAATGCCGTCTTCCCGGTAGCGCTGCACAAAATCTGCGGTTTTGTCAAAACGGGTCCCCAGCAGATTCACCAGACAATCCATACATCCCCCCAGCAGCCTGCCCCGTAAGGAGGCGTCTGATGTCTGCTCTCTGCCGATATAGGTATGGAGGCAGCGTTCCATTGTCAGATTGTAGGGCGCCAGGGGATTCTCCGGCCCCTTCAGCGATTCCGCCTCCCATCCCTCATAACCGCCGACTGCAATCCTGCCCCCGACGGCTTTCTCTCCGGTCAGGATTCCGAAGGCATCATGCAGCGATGCATGCCAGGGCTCCATGCCGAAAGTCCCTGCGCAGGGTCCGTACACAGAAGCCGTGTCCGCCAATGTAGCCAGGAGATATACCAGATTCGTATTGTCGGAATATCCCATAAACCATTTGGGTTTTGCCTCTGCCAGCTTTCTGAAGTCCACATAAGGCAAAATCTCACACATCAATTCACCGCCGCCGCAGGAAATGAGACAGTCCGTCTCATCCGACAAAAAGAATTCCATGGCCTCCCGCCCGCATTTCTCCGGGGTATTGCTGATACCGATCCCCTCTGCGGCATAACAGTTGGGGCCTGGCAGGGTCCGATAACCCATTCCCTGCCATTTCTGCAATGCATTTTGAAAAACAGCGGTTCGGTAATCTCCCTCCCCGCAGCCAAAAGATGGAGCAATAAAACCAATCGTACCGCCCTTCGCCAAAAAATCAGGATAGCGCATATTTTTATTTTCTCCTATTCCAGTTCCGTCTCGGAAACCAGCCTGTCATATATATCAAAGCAATCAAATGTAGCGAAATAATCCTTCGGCGTCTCCGCCCTGCGAATCAGATTAACGCTCCCGTCCTCCTTCAGCAAAAGCTCCGCCGAACGGAGTTTCCCGTTATAATTATAGCCCATGGCATGCCCGTGGGCGCCGGTGTCGTGAATGACAAGGAAATCTCCCTTTTCGATTTCCGGCAGCATTCTGTCAATGGCAAACTTATCGTTATTTTCACAAAGAGAACCCACCACGTCATACTTATGGTCGCAGGCATCTTCTTCTTTACCAAGAACCGTGATGTGGTGATAGGCTCCGTACATGGCCGGACGCATCAGATTCACCGCACAGGCATCCACACCGATATACTCCTTGTGCGTATGCTTCTCGTGAATGGCTTTAGTGACAAGCTGGCCGTAAGGTCCCATCATAAAGCGGCCCATTTCCGTATAAATGGCCACATCGCCCATTCCCGCCGGAACAAGCACCTCCTCGTATACCTTCCGCACGCCTTCTCCAATCACCCGGATATCATTGGCTTCCTTTCCCGGCTCATAGGGGATTCCCACGCCCCCGGAAAGATTGATGAATCTGATATCGGCTCCCGTCTCTTTTTCCAGCTCCACAGCCAGTTCAAACAGCTCCTTCGCCAAAACGGGATAATATTCGTTTGTCACGGTATTGCTTGCAAGAAAAGCGTGAATTCCGAAATTCTTAACGCCCTTTTCTTTCAAAATCCGATACCCCTCGAAAAGCTGAGGCTTTGTAAAGCCATACTTGGAATCTCCCGGATTGTCCATGATTCCATTGCTCATTTTAAACACGCCGCCGGGATTGTAACGGCAGCTCATGGTTTCAGGCAATGCGCCCAGAATCCCTTCCACAAAATCGATATGCGTGATGTCATCCAGATTGATAATTGCGCCGAGTCTGGCCGCATAAGCGTATTCCTCCGCCGGCGTTTCATTGGAGGAAAACATAATGTTTTCTCCGGTAATGCCCGCCGCCTTGCTGAGCATCAGCTCCGTCATGGAGGAACAGTCGCATCCGCAGCCGTACTCCTTTAAAATCTGAATCAGAACGGGATTGGGCGTTGCTTTCACCGCAAAATACTCTTTAAAACCCGGGTTCCACGAAAAAGCCTCCTTTACCGCTTTTGCATTTTCCCGGATTCCCTTTTCATCGTACAGATAAAAAGGCGTAGGATAGGTCTGCGCTATCTCCTGCGCTTTTTCCTTTGTAATAAACGGTACTTTATTCATTTTTTCATCTCTCCTCATATAATAACAAACGCTGTTTCGCAGCAGCTTACAGCAACAAACGCCGCCTACAGCGGCTTATTGTTTATATTTTCTATCTGCCAGTCGATGGGGGTAAGGCCGTGGCTTTCCAGAAATTCATTGGTCCGGCTAAAATGCCTGCATCCGAAAAAGCCTCTGCCGGCCGATAGAGGGCTCGGGTGCGGCGCTTTCAATATCAGATGCTTCGGGTTCGTGAGCATGGAAATCTTGCTCTGGGCCGGTCTGCCCCAAAGCAGATACACAATGGGCCTGTCCTGAGCGTTTACCGCCTGAATGATGGCGTCCGTGAACTTTTCCCAGCCCTTTCCCTGGTGGGAGCCTGCCTGATGCGCCCGCACTGTCAGCACCGTATTGAGCATCAAAACTCCCTGCTCCGCCCACTTTTTCAGGTATCCGTTATCAGGAATGTAACATCCCACATCGTCATGGAGCTCTTTATAAATATTTTGAAGGGACGGCGGGATTTCCGGCTGGTCGGGAAGAACGGAAAAGCATAACCCGTGCGCCTGATGCGCCCCGTGATACGGGTCCTGTCCCAAAATCAAAACCTTTACCTTGCCAAGGGGCGTCAGATGAAATGCGTTAAAGATGTCATCCGCCGGCGGATAAATCACACGCGTATTGTATTCCTGCCGTACAAAAGTATACAACTCCTTATAATAAGGTTTTTTGAACTCATTTTGGAGGCATCCAAGCCAGTCATTATCTATCATTGCCATTGTTTCTTCCTCTTTCGTCTGAAGCTTTCCAAACGCAGCCGAAGCTTATCCGTTCCGCACCCTTTTGTCTGTTTCCATCCGCCCGCAAAATCACAGCCTTACGGACACGCCCTTTTCCCGGAGATACTGTTTCAGTTCCCTTATCTCCAGCTCCTTATAGTGAAAAAGAGAAGCCGCCAGAGCCGCTTCCGCTCCGCCTTTCGTCAACGCCTCGTAAAAATGCTCTTTGCTTCCGGCTCCGCCTGAGGCAATCACCGGAATGGAAACATTTTCGGCTATCGTCCTTGTCAGTTCAATATCATATCCTGCTTTTGTCCCGTCGCAGTCCATACTGGTAAGGAGGATTTCTCCGGCGCCAAGCTCCGCCGCCTTCATGGCCCATTCAACTGCGTCTATGCCCATGTCAACACGCCCGCCGTTTTTAAAAACATGAATCTCTCCGCTGCCCTCGATACGCTTTGCATCAATCGCCACCACTACGCACTGGCTTCCAAATTTATCAGCCGCCTCCTGAATCAAATCCGGGTTCATGATTGCCGCGGAATTGACCGCCACCTTATCGGCGCCCTCCCGTAAAATCATGCGGAAATCATCGATGGTTCTGATGCCGCCGCCCACCGTAAAGGGAATAAACACCGTCTCCGCAACTCTGCGCACCATATCCGTCCTGATGCTTCTGTTGTCCGACGATGCGGTGATATCCAGAAAAACCAGCTCGTCAGCACCGGCCCTGTCGTATTCCTTCCCCACCTCCACAGGGTCTCCGGCATCTCTCAAATTTACAAAGTTAGTTCCCTTGACAACTCTGCCGTTATTCACATCCAGACATGGAATTATCCTTTTTGTATGCATGTATTTCCTCGCTTTAAATATTTATGAAGTTCTTCAAAATTGTCAACCCGACTTCCGAACTTTTTTCCGGATGGAACTGACACGCAAAAATATTATCTTTTTCAACCGAAGCGTGAACGAGTTCCCCGTATTCTGCCGTTGCGGTTACAATGGCTTCCTCCTCCGCTTTCAGGTAATAGGAATGGACAAAATATACATAAGACTCCTCCGGCACTCCCGAAAACAGCCTGCCCGGGCGGGGAAACTTCAGCGAATTCCAGCCGATATGCGGAATTTTAAGCCCGTTATCCTCTGAAAAACGGACAATCTTACCCGGAAGCAGTCCAAGGCCCTCCACGCCCTCGCTCTCCTCGCTTTCCTCGAACAAAAGCTGCAAACCAAGACATATCCCGAGAAACGGCGTCCCTTTTTCCACCGCCTTATGAATAACTTCCTCAAGACCATAGCTTCGAAGCTTCTCCATCGCCGCGCCAAAGGCTCCCACTCCCGGCAAAATCACCCGGTCCGCATTTAATATGACTTCTCTGTCCCTGGTGATAACAGCCTGCTCTCCCAGCTTAAGAAGCGCTTTTTCCACGCTCTTGATGTTTCCCGCGTCATAATCGATTACAGCAGTCATAGATTCTCCTTTTAAATTGCCGGAATGTTCCCACAGCTACTCCATCATGTCCTCTTCTTCCGGCAGAATATCCTCCGGTACCGAGGAATCTTCGTCAGGTAAACTGTCCTCGTCTGCTGACGGCGCTTCCTCCGGATTATCCTCCTCCGCCGAGCCGCTCTCTGCTTCTTCCGGTACTGCCAGTTCTCCCACAAGCGCTTTCAGCTTTTTGGTATATCTGACATTATCAAGTCTGGTAATTGATATTGCTTCTTCCTGCGAAATACCGTAGCTGCTTTCCAGAATACCGCAAATTTCCTGGTAAACCGCATCTACCTCCTGACGCACATCATAGGTATCCGCTTCCCTCAGTCCTTCATAACACTTAACCCCCAGAAACAGAGCGTCAACTGCTTCCAGTTCCCTGTCCATGGCCATATTGTTTTTATAGGACTGCAGCCTTCTTTCTATTCTGCGGACGGTTTTTGCCTTATTATAAAGCTCGGTTTCCTTTTTGCTTAATTTCTTTTTATAAAACAATTCATAGGTTGTTTCGTAATCTCCGTTATTAAAAGCAATACGCGCCTCCTGCTTGCTTACGTACTGCGGGAGAAAAGAGCTTACAATGTAAACGCCGGCAATAATCGTTGCGCACAATGCGATGATTGAAATAAGCCCCTTTTTGTTTAAAACCTTTACCGGCTTTTCCGCCCCTGTTTGACGGGTCCCGATATAGATTGTGTTGAATTTTTCCGCT